>JAEEGF011933816.1_pt1 | contig 23245 bp, 18 predicted proteins | sample 9134171 | NCBI WGS metagenome assembly JAEEGF01 (sample SAMN16246542, study PRJNA631951) | gut metagenome | biome: gut microbiome; feature: rumen; material: AP-attached | host: Bos | place: Iran: Karaj | collected 2018-10
TGTCAGCCGTATTCGCCGGACCGTCCCGGCCGGGATCTGTCTGTCCGCTGCGCGCGAGGAACCTGTACAGCGGATCTCCGTTTTCCTCCGCGCCGTACCGCCGCATTCCGCCCTTTTCCATCGCCCGCATGGAAGCGGGGTTGTCTTTGCCGCATCCGCCGTGAACGCTTTGAAGGGCAAAATCCTCCGCCGCGATCCTCAGCAATTCCCGGACGCACTGCGTCCCGTACCCTTTGCCGCGGTACGGTTCGTCCAGAAGGATGAAGATCTCCGGTTCCGTCCCGTTTCTTCTGCCGTCCAGACCGCACCACCCCATGACGGTCCGCGGATCGTCCTTTCCGCAGACCGCAAGACAGAGATGGACCACGCGCCCGGCGGCGTTCTCCGCGTGGTTCCGGAGCATGCGGGCAATCGCGGCCCGCGCTTCCGCTTCGGAGACCGGGCGGCGTGCGGCGGGCCATGTCCGGACGACTTCGGAAAGGTCGTCCTCGGTGACGGAGCGAAGAATCAGGTGTTCCGTTCTGTATTCCATATATCCTCCCCGGTTTTCCGAACCGGTTGTCCGGACTGAGGCAAAGCCTCTTTCAAAATCCGGTCTGCCGGTGCCGTCATACCACGAAATCTCTGCAAATCACGCCCGTCCCGCGCAAGGCAAAAACCGAAAGGCCTCGCCTTTCGATCCCCCGTACTCTGTGCGGAGAACGATCGTAAAGGCGAAGCCTTTTCTTTTCAGAACTTGTCCACCGGGAACAGGATCTTCAGCTGGTTCACCCGGCTCTGGTAAGCCGCCTGCTGCTTCTCCGTCATCAGTGCCTGACGGATGTCCTCCTTCGCCTCCGCAAAGGGGATCTTCCCGCCTTCCTCTTTTTTGTTCAGCCGGATCAGATGCCAGCCGAACTGGGTCTTCACCGGCTCCGACAGACTGCCGGGCTCCATCGCGGCGCAGGCTTCCTCAAACTCCGGCACCATCTGGCCGTGCGCAAAATCGCCGAGCTCGCCGCCCTGCGCTTTCGAAGGGCAGGAGGAATACCGTTTCGCGGCGTCCTCGAAAGAAATCTCTCCGGATTCCAGCTTCAGGCGGATCTCGGCGGCTTCCTCCTCCGTGTCCACCAGAATGTGGCTGGCGTTGAACGTGAGTCCGCCTTCAAACTGATCGGGGTTCTCGTCGTAAAATTTCTTGATTTCCTCGTCGGTGACGCGGACGCGCTCCACTGCCTTCCGGATGGCGTACTGCGTCAGCATGTCGTCTTTCACGCGCTTGAGCTGTTCCTTGAACGCAGGTTCCCTTTCCATCAGGTTTTTCTGCGCGTCCATGAGGAAAAGTCGGTGGGCGATGAGCTGATCGAGAAGAATGGCGCGGCCCTGCGGATTGTTGTAGGCCTGCGCTCTCTGTCCCATGGAGGAGAGCATTTCGACAAGGTCGCTCTCCATGATGGGATTCCCCGCCACCTGCGCGAGGATTTTGTCCTGTCTGTTGTCCATGTGCTTTCGATCCTTTCGGATTATGAATTTTTGTCAGGTTTTCGACGCCTTCATCATGAGCTTTGTCGGAGTCAGCTTGGCGATCAGGCGGTAAAATTTATAAAACATGCGGGGGGTATAGACCGATTTCCCTTTGGCGGACGCGGCGAGCGCGCCTTTCGCCACTTTCTCGGGATCGCAGTAGGGGAGGACGTCGAAGGTCTTCGAATGGCCCTTGATGCCGCCCGCTACGATGAAATCCGTGTCCATCGGACCGGGACAGACCGCAGTGACCGTGATCCCTTTTTCCTTCAGCTCTTCGCCGATGCCGAGGGAAAAGGCGGTGACGTAGGATTTGGAAGCGGAGTATACCGTCATCCGCGGATTGGGGCAGAAGGAGGCGATGGAGGAAATGTTGATGATGCGTCCTCCCGCGGGCATATAGGGGATGACCAGATGCGTGACGGCGGTCAGTCCCTTGAGGTTGAGATCCACCATCTGGACCTGCTTTGCAAGGTCGCCTTCTCCCACGTTCCCGAGGAAGCCGCAGCCGGAATTGTTGATGAGCAGGGAAACCTCCGGATTGAATTCGGAGAGGTATCGGGACAGCTTCCCGTAGCTTTCGTCCTTCGTGAGATCCAGGGGGAAGACGCGGCACTGCTTCGGAACCAGCCGCGCCGCCGCGAGGAGCTTGTCCCTGCTGCGGGAGATGAGCCAGTATTCTTCGATTTCCGGGCAGGTTTCCGGCAGGGCTTTGAGGAATTCCTTTCCGAGTCCGGCGGACGCGCCGGTGATGACGGCAACTTTCATGTTCTGTCCTCTTTTCATTGAACTGATTTCGCGTATCAGGATGCGTCAAGGCGCTGAAATTATGCGAAAGAAGCGGATTTACGTCCTGTACCAGACGAAATATACGGCGGTGGCGGCCGCGACGACGAGGGCGATGACCCCCCATACGACGGTGGTCAGCACGGCGAACCCGCCTTTGACGCCCGTGGCTTTCAGATCCATCCAGCGCAGGGGGACGATGGCGACGAAGACCGCCGTATAGACGGGAAGCAGAATATCCAGAGAAATCACCTTCGGGTTCGTGTACAGATAGAGCAGCCCGAGGATCACGGCGGCGGCGCACAGGATCATTTCCGCCGCTTTGAATCTGGTGAACGGCACGGTGTTCTGCGCGACGTTCAGTTTGTCCCGCTCCAGTCCGGCTTCGGCGTATTCCTTCGCCTCCCGTTCGATGCGCTGTTCCCGCTCTTCCGCGGTTTCCGGATTTTTCCGGTTCTGCGGCGAATCGCTCATAGCATCCTCCTTTCCCTTCGGCGGCCGTCGTCCGGATCGTCCGGCTTCGACCGATAGGCTCTGTCCTGTCTGGTCAGCAGGACAAAAATCGTGGCCGCGGCCGCGGCGACGGCGGTCATGGCGGCAAACAGGCTGAAATAATTCACATTCAGCCGTTCTTCCCCGCTGTCTTTCCGCGGGAAGAAGAGGGCGTACACCTCTTCCGGAGAAGAGAGGCTGCCGGCGGCGCTGACGGATTTCAGCTTCAGGCTGACCTCGCTTTCCGCGTAGACCGCGACGGCGATGTAATCCACGGCGTTCCGGCCGTCCCATCCGGAGATATCGCAGACGAGCTGCTGTCTTTCCCCGCAGCGGACTCCCTCTGCGTAAAACTCGCTCCGGTTCTTGTTCCCGCCGATCACAAAGAACAGGGAAACAGTCTGATTGTTCTCCGACGGCGCTTCGATCGTAAAATCGAACAGAACGGAGCCGACGGCCGACAGGTCCGCATGGAACCCGAGGTTCCGGATGGCAAGCCCGGCCGTTCCCTCGCTGTCCCCGCTCTCCGTTTCCGTTTTCTGGAAATCGAAGGACAAAACGCGGGAGCGGTACAGGGCGTTTCTCTCCGTCGCGCAGGACAGCGCACCGCCGCCGGGGATCCATCCGAGGGAGGAATACACATCCGAAAAATCCCAGATCGCAGCGGATACGCCGCCGAGATTCCGCCCCTCGACCGGAAAGGCCGTGCTGCCGCGAACGGAGTCCGAGCCTTCGGCACGCAGTTCATAGTCCTTGAGCGTGTCGTAAAAATCGTGGTTGAGGCGCAGCGGCGTGTCCTTCAGGGAGAAGAACACCGCACGGGCTCCGCCTCCGCACGCCGAGGCAAAAGCCGTATAGGAGAGGGCGATAAATTCCGTGTAGGAAGCCGAAAACGTCCTCTCCGCGGGAGGGATCCGGAGCATGTCTTTGTAAGCGGAAGTCAGGGCGGCTTCCGTGGGCTGATAGAGCACCATGACGGCGCGCGGGAGCGGAAGGGACTGGCGTTCCAGGGATTGCTTCGTGACGGAGATCTGCGTCGGCGCGCCGGCGTCGCTCCCGGCGCAGGAGAGGTAGGTCCACGGAAGGGTCCCGGCCTCCTTCATGTACTGCGCGAACATCAGCGCCATCGTATGCCCTTCGGGAGAAGCGCTTGCCGGATGCTCCGAAAACGGGACGCAGACGGCGATATCATACGGATCGGAATCCGTGTTCGCACCGGCTCCGTACTTATCCCGGAAAACGGGATTGGTCCGGCACGCGACGGCGTAGGTCAGGCTGCTCAGCTGCGCGAGCCGCTCCGCCCATCTCCAGGGCGACGACAAATCCGCGCCCGCTGCGGTTTTCGGATCGTTCACGGGCCCGGGGAGAACGAATCCCGCGATCCCCGGATACCGCTCCGAAAGAAACCGGATCAGTTCGGCCCACAGGGAAACGGCCGCAGGGGAATCCATATCCGGGACATATCCCGCCGCGGAATCGTCCGCGTCCGCCGAGGTCAGCCCCGGGATCTTTTCCGGGATCTGCAGACGCAGATAAACCGCGATCCCGGCGGACAGATAGAACCGGACGTTCCGGTCCGTGTCGGCAAGGACGGAAGGATCGAGGCTGACCGTCCGGACGCTTTCCTCCCCGGGAACCTGAACCGACACGGAGATCAGGGAGGCGGAGCGGGCCCCGGGCTCGGAGGTCATCAGCTTTGCCAGATCGACATTCTCCATGACGCGGGAAGCGTTCGCCTCGAATACGCCGACCGGCAGCGCGTCCGCCAGACTGTAGGAGGACAGGGAGGAATACCGCTCGGCAGTGCCCGTTTTCGATTCCGGATAATGCGGAGGCGCGAGAGGGATCGGCAGGGAGTCGTCTCCGTCGGGCTGGATGCAGACGAAGAAGAGGCAGACGGACGGATCGAATCCCAAACCGGACAGGTTCTCGGAATACTCGAACCGGGATGAGATCCGGCTTTCCCCGAACAGGACGGCGCTTTCCGAAAGGCGGACGCCCGCATAGGAACCGTCCGCTGCGTAAACGGCGGAAAAAGCGGCGCCGCCGTTATCGGGAGAACGCACGGACGCGGCGGGGACCGCGTAAAACCGGAGCTTTCCGCCGGGATACCGGCGCAGGGCATACTGCCCGACGGATCCCTTGATGCGGAAGAGCTCGTCGGTCATCTCGATCCGGGAAACGCTGCCCGCGTACCATTCCTCCCGGAAGGAAGCGGGCGTCCCGACGTACAGTTTCAAAGTCTCCATGCGGAAGACGACGGGCTCTTCGTCCGCGGACTGGAAGGAGAAATTCAGCGTATAGGACCGGAGTTTTGCTGGAAGTACCGTGCTGAAGGAATACGTACCCTCGCCGTTCAGAGAGACGGCTGCGGCTTTCTCCGCGCGCGTCCCGTCCAGAAATTCGAGATCGACCGAAAAGGATCCTTCCCGGGCCTCGGCAAGCGCGGCGCCGGACAGCCGCATCTCAAAGCAGCACAGCGCTCCGGCCGCGGACTGCGGAACGGGGGCAAGATCGCCCGAGACGGTCAGCCGGTTCCGTTCGCTGCAGCGCGCCTCCCCGCTCGAAATGGAAAAGCTCCCTTCTTCATCCCGGAAGGAACAGACGGAATAGATCCCGGCAAACGCGAATTCCTTCGGAACGGAGGTTTTATAAAGGGGGGCCGTCAGATCGACGCGGCTCGGGAAGGAGTCCGCGGGAAGCCGCACGTGCACTGTCAGCCTTTCCGGAAGGCAGGAGAGGGCGGACAGGTCCACGGTGATCCTGCTCCAGCCGCTGCGGCTGTAAATGATGTCGCTGCTGTTCACGACGGCGGAACCGGACGGCGTGATGGGGTGAGCCCGCACAAGGACCTCGGCCGTACCGGAATCCCATGGGCCGTCGACCCGGACCGAAACGGGGAAATCCCCTTCGTCCCCCTCGAAACAGATCCCGAACACCATGGTCTTGTACTGCCGCAGCGGATCGTCGATCATAAATCCGCCGCCGCAGGTCAGATCCAGCGTGAAGAGGATCTCCCGGGTCTCTTCGCCGTTCTGCGGCGCGGAGGTGTCCATAACGGCGGTGAACAGCGGAAGGGACGCGGACAGTCCTTCGACCGCGGGGCTTTCCATGGGGATGGAATACATCTGCGGCTTGCGGCGCAGCGGGCCCTCGCAGGTCCAGTCCGTATTTGTGACGGGGATCAGGACGCTTTCGCTTTCCGGGAAGAATTCGTCGGTCTCCGCGATCCCGTCGTTCACGCAGGCAAGGAGCGAGCGTTCATCGGACGGCTCCGCGTATCCTGCCGAAACGGCCGGAAGAGAGGAAAGAGTCTGTTCGTCCGTTTCGCCCGGATACGCACCATAGCCGGAGGTGCCGGAGCTGCCGGCCGTATCCGCGGCGTCGGCTGCCCGGGCGGCGAGCGACATGGGGGGAAGGATCAGCATCACCGTGGCTGCCAGAAGGCATACGGCGGCAATCAGTCTGCGTTTTTTCACGGGGATCCGCATGCCTCCTTTCGAAAAGATAATTTGAAGCGGCTGCCGGTGCAGGTACCGACGGCGACGGCATGGCTGACGCACCGGAGCGGCGGAACAGGTTCAGACGGAAACGGTTTCCTGCCGTCCGTTGAGTACGACGGTAACGGTCTTTCCCGCAGCTGCCGGCGTGACGGCATGGACACGGTATTCCGTGACGAGGCCGTTTTCCCAGCGGCAGTCGACCGCAAAGCCGCCGCGCGCCGCAAGGCCTTCAAAGCGGCCGGTCTGCCAGTCGGGATCGTCCGGAAGAGCGGGGAGAAGCACGATCTTCCCGTTTCCCGACCGGAGCAGCATTTCCGCGAAGGCGTTGGCTCCGCCGAAATTGCCGTCGATCTGGAACGGCGGGTGGGTATCGAACATATTCGGAAGCGTGGAGCGTCCGATGAGCTTGTTCAGGCTGTCGAGACAGGCGCAGCCGTCCCCCAGCCGCGCGAAGAAATTCGTGACCCACGCGCGGGACCATCCGGTGTGTCCGCCTCCCGCCGCCAGTCTGCGCTGCAGGGTGACCTTCGCCGCTTCGTACAGCTCCGGCGTGTCGGCGCAGATCTCATCCGCCGGATGGAGAGCGAAGAGATGGGACACATGGCGGTGGCCCGGCTCGCGTTCGTCGAAATCCTCGCTCCACTCCATGACCTGACCGTGTTTCCCGATCCGGACGGGCGGAAGACGGGAGGCAGTCCCGTCGAGGAGGCGGGCAAAGTCTTCGTCCGCCGACAGAAGCCGCGCCGCCTCGGCGGTCCCTCGGAAGAGCATCCGGAGGATCTCGCCGTCCATCGTGGGACCGGCGCAGATCGAAAACGCGCCGTCCGGGGTGAGGAAGCTGTTTTCGGGCGAGTTGGACGGACAGGTGACGAGACAGCCGGTGCGCGGGTCCTCCGTCAGGAAATCGAGGAAGAATTCGCACGCGCCGCGCAGGATATCGTAATTTTCGCGCAGGACTTCAAGATCGCCGGAGAAGCGGTACCTCTCCAGAATGTGCTGGCAGCACCACGCGCCCGCGCACATGAAGGATCCCCAGCTCGCCCCTTCTCCCGGCGCCGTGAACCCCCACGGATTGGTGATCGTGTGGGCCACCCAGCCGCGCATGCCGCCGTACTGAATGTCCGCGGTCCGGCGTCCGTGGAGCGAGAGGAAACGGATATAGTCAAGGAGCGGCTTCGTCAGCTCCGGCATCCGGCAGGTCTCGGCGAGCCAGTAATTCATCTGCAGGTTGATATTGATGTGGTAGTCCGCGGACCAGACCGTCGCGTAATCGGGGGTCCAGATCCCCTGCAGGTTGGCCGGAAGCACGCAGTTCCACGAGGACGAGACTAAGAGGTACCGTCCGAAGTCAAAATATGCGAGCAGCAGGCCGGTGTCCGATCCGCCTTCCTTTACGCGCCGGATCCGCTCGTCGGTCGGAAGGGCGGTGAGGGCGGGATCGGAGAGGGAAAGATCCAGCCGGACGCGGTCCATGAAGGAGGAAAGCACGGCGGCGCTGTCCGCGAGAAGCGCCTCGAACGGTCCCGTCATCCCGGCCGCGGTTTCGCGGGCTTTCCGGAGGGCGGGAGCGGGGTCGTTCCCCGGCTTCGGCGTTCCGTCCAGACCGGGCTTCACGTAGGTGGTGCGGACGTCCGCCGCGATCCGGACCGACGTCACGCAGCGCAGCGTGATCCCGTCCGCGTCCGCTGCGATTTCGGCGTGCTCCCCGTCCGCCTTGACGGAAGCGAACACCGCAAACGCCTCGGAATCCGGAAACGACCGCGTGTGAGTGAAGGAGTCCGGCGCATACGCCGTGATCCCTTTTCCGCCGGATACGCCGCCGTCGTCGCGCCGGAAGGTCAGCCGGACAGAAAACGGTTCCGATCCGCCGTATTCGGCGAGCATCGCGCCTTTATCGTACGACGTGAAGACACGGCTGTGCATCCGTCGTCCGCCGTCGTTCCAGCGGACTTCGCACAGGCCGGTCCCGAGGTTCAGGCTCCTGCGGTATTCCTCCGGCTCGTCCCCGGAGAAGCGGCGGTCGAGGAATTCCACAAGGATCTCGCCGGCGTTCTGGAAAGATCCGTAATCGAACCCCGCTCCGTTTCCGTGATGGCTTCCGTCGCCGCGGCAGACCATGTATTTCTGGGTCAGGCGTTCTCCCTCGGCGTAGTTCCCGGCAAAGACCGCTTCCCGGATCTCGCCGAGATGCGCGGCGCATTCGGGGTTGTCCGCCTCCGGGTCGAACCGTCCGTCCCAGAGGGTCTCTTCGTTGAGCTGAAGAACGTCGCGGACGGGGGACCCCCAAACAGTGACGCCCAGTCTGCCGTTGCCGAGAGGAAGCGCTTCGTTCCAGGCGCGCGCGGGATGCGCATAAAAAATTTCCTGAGCCATGTCGCATTCTCCTGCATACAAGATTCCAGTATGTATTATAGCACAAACGGGCGGGAAATGCAAGAAGGAAAGAACGGCCGGGCTGCAGTTTGTCCTGCCGCGCGACGAATGCGCATCTTTCTCCCGATCCAAAGTTCTTTGCCGCGCTTTCCCCTTTATATTGAGATCTGGATCAAAAAAACGGAACCTTTGTTTCCTCCGGCTCCGTCTTTTTCCTCATTTTACCCCGATCGTCTGGGCCCACGCATACCGCCCTTCCGCGTCCCGGATCTCCGCCCGGACGAAGGTTTCCCGCCCGGTGAGGGCAAATTCCCCGTGCGTCAGGCATCCGCCCGGCTCCGCGTTATCGGAGCGGTGTCCGGTCCACGCGGTATCCGTGAAGTACACAATCGACGCGACACGGTCTTCCGCCGGGCACTCCACCGTCACTTTGCCGCCGGTCCGGTCAAGCCGCGCCTCCAGACGGGGACCCTGGGACGCGTAAAACTCGCCCCGCCGGATCGACTGAAGGATCGCGTCCGGCGTACACTCCTCCGCCTTCACGTAAATGAAGCTGCGGCACTGATCTCCGTTGTACCAGTGCGCGTCGTCGACAGCGGCGGTCTTCCAGAAAACACCCCGCGCCGCAAGCTGATCCACCGTCTCCCCGGAGTAGGGCCTGCAGTTGCGCGGCAGACCGGACGTCGTGTTGTAGATCTCCGTATAGTCCACATCCCGCAGGGGCAGCAGCTGTTCCGCGGTATTCATGGACCACGCCGGATGCGCGAGGTCCGCCGTACCTCCGGCCGCATGGATCTTGTCGATGCAGATCCGGACCGAATCTTCGCGGGTCACGCCGGGATCCTTTTCACATCCGACGGCGACCACATGGAAGATCCCGTTCCGCACGTCCCTGCCGAAGTCGTATTCCACACCGGACAGCAGCAGGATGCCGCAGGGATGTCTGCCGGTTTTCGAAATCCGCCAGTGATCGGTCAGGCTGAGAAAATCATAGCCGTGCGCAGCGTACAGCGCCGCGCAGTCGTCGGGGGATATCCGCCCGTCGGACTCGGTGGTGTGCGTGTGGAGATTGCCTTTGAACCAGCGCGCTCCGTGTTTATCGATAAACATAGATGATCCGTTCCCGTTTCCCGGCTGTTATTCCGCATGCAGTCCGGAAAGAGCCTTCACCGCTTCCTCGCCGAGGGGCATGAAGGGTTCCCGGCATTCGCCGTAATCGAGTCCGTTCAGCTTCAAAAGCATCTTGCAGGAGGGGAGCACCCCGAAGCGCAGCACCGCCGTGATGACCTCGTTGGCCTTTGCCTGGAGGGCGAGCGCTCCTTTGGCGTCGTTGTTCATGTAGGCGTTGTAGATGCCGAGGATCGTCTTCGGCTGGACATTGTACGTAGAGCCGATCCCTCCGTCCGCCCCGGCCGACAGTCCGGAAAGCAGCATTTCATCCGATCCGTTGTAGAACACCTTGTCGGGGAAGGCGCTCCGGATCCGCTCGAGCTGGAAGAAGTCGGATGAGGTGAACTTCATGCCGCCTACATTCGGAATGGAGAGGATCTCCGCCAGCTGATCGGTCGTCAGGGTGCTCCCGGTCAGGACCGGGATATTATAGATGATGACGGGAAGCGAAGTCTCCGCCGCCAGCCGTTCGTAGTAGTGCTTGACTTCGCGGAACCCGTACTTGTAATACAGCGGCGTGACCGAGGAGAGCGCGTGGGCTCCCGCTTTTTCGGCGTGGCGCGCCAGCTCGAGCGTTGCGGCGGTGGAGGTCGTCCCCACGTGCGCGATGACGGTGAGGCGGCTGCCGACGGACTCCATGACGGTCTCGAGGAGCGTCTTGCGTTCATCCTGCGTCATCAGGATCATTTCGCCGCTGGACCCGCCCACATAGAGGCCGTGCACGCCGGCGTCCGCGAGACGCTTCGTGAGGGCCGTCACCTTGGCGGTATCCACGCCGGAATCGTTGAATGCGGTCATCAGCGCGGGAAGGATCCCGCAGAGCTTACGGTCTTTCATATTTACCTCCGAATCGTTCTTCTTATTACTGAAGGGGAAGCGCGGCTTTTCTGAAGAAAAACCTCATTTCCCTTATCGTGCGGTCAGTGCGGCTGATACCCGCTCATGCGGAAGTCGATTTCCGCGGGGACGGGATAGCGTTTCAGCACCTCGTCGACGGAAACGAGCTCTTCAGCGCGCTGTTCCTCCGCCGCGATCTTTTTCCGGTACAGTTCCACCCACACCCCGGACGTGGACACCTCGCCCTCGCGCATGTCCGCGATCTCGGGGACTTTCAAAAGGAGCTTCTCCGCTTTTTCAAGCTGCGCGGGCTGTCCCTGCTTCACGAGATTCTGGATATACAGCAGGGCGATCCGTCCGTTGTCCAGGTACGCGGGATGGGCGTCCACCGCCTGCCGGATCAGCTCTTCGGCCTCCTCCGGGGTCCCGTGCGCCTTTACGAACGCAGCGGCCTCGATCACCAGCCGGACGTATTCTCCGCCCTGCTCGTCGGTCAGCGCGAGCGCTCTCTTCATCATCGGCACGCCTTCTTTTCCGCGTCCGCGCGCAGCGGAGAGCTTTGCAAGCGCCGTCAGCGCCAGCGGATTTTCCCGGCAGCCGAGGGATTTGCGGAACGCGGCTTCCGCGGCGTCGAACGAACGGGCTTCGTAATAGAAGCACCCCAGTTCCAGCCAGGCGTACCAGTCCTTGACAGGCGATTCCTGAAGCGATTTCAGGATCGCGCCGCCGGCAGCTCCGCCGAAATAGTCGATCGCATACGCTTCGGTCAGCACGGGGGATTTTTCCGGCAGGGACCCGGTTTCCTTCAGGGTGAGGAAATCGTGCTCCGGCGTTCCCTCCGCGATGCTTTCGGCCGGGAACTCCGCTTTGTCCGTCAGTCTGTGTCCGAGATACAGCTCCGTGAGCGCACCCCATCCGCTGCCCCAGTTGTCCGGCTTGTCAGTCTCCTCTTCCGCCGCTTCGAAGTAGGCGTCCGCGTTGTTGACCAGCGCGAATCTTCCGGACAGCGTGAGAAGGTTTTCGGTATACTGCGACGCCTGCCGGATATCCGGATTGTGGAACAGCCCCGCGTCCCCGGACAGGGCGGCGTAGCCTTCCGTCCACTCGAAGGACGTATGCCCATCCATCGGTCTGTGCTCCATCTGGGAATGCAGAAGCCCCGCCTGCGTTTCGGCGTAGTACCGGTCGTCATGGGACAGCCAGCGGTTCCATGTCCGGCCGCCCTGGGATTCCGTCCCCCAGACGAAGAGCTTCCGTCCGATCAGGTTCGGCGTGGAAAACTGCACGAATCCGCGTCCGTCCCCTTCCACCGCCGCTTCGAATTTCTGCCTGTCCTCCGGGATCTGGAAGAAGTAGTCGTATGCAAAGCCGTGCCGGGCGGGATAGTACCCGTAGTCCGGAACCGGCGTGCGGTGCGCTTCGGGGCGTCCGTCCGCACCGGTCCCGTAGGTATAGTATTTTTCGGCGGGCACGATGACCCGCGTGTCCTCGTGCTGCTCCACCGCCATGTTGGACCACCAGTAGACATAGGTGGATCCGTCGTGGGGGTTTTCCACCGTGACCCGCACCAGCAGCACGTCGTCCGCGAGCGTCGCCCGGATGATGAAGACCAGCCCGCGCTTGCGCTCGTATTCCCACATTTTCAGCGTCTCTCCGCCGGCTTTGTTGGCGTAGTGGGAAGCAAAGAGCGGGGAGGCGGTGTGCGCGTGGTGGCCGATGATGCCGCAGTTCCATTCGACGCCGCCGGAGAACCACGCGTTCCGCAGCGCGAGATTCGCCGGCTGGAACACGCCGTTGCGGAACAGAAGTTCCCGATTTTCTTTCTTCGAGTAGAGGGACCAGAGCCTTCCCCCGAGATCCACGGCGAATTCCGCCCGCAGCCAGTCGTTTTCGAGGACCGCCATCCGCAGGGACGCGTCGCGGAGATTCCGGTCGTAGCCGTCCAGCATGGTATAGGGAAGCATGGTGTGCACATTTCCCTGATGGACCCACGCGCCCTCTTCCGGGGGCATGCCGGGATCCACTCTCGCGGGAGGGGGATTGCCGCCGCCGAATCCGCGCACGTCGGGAATGGCGTTCGGCGTCCCGAGGCCCGCGCAGCGCATGGGGATCTGTCTGTAAGTCAGCATAACAACTGCCTCCTTGTTGCCAGGGCAACTTTCATAATTATATGCCGTGCCTTTGAAATCTGTTATATACCCGTGCGGGCGGCGGCTTCACATCCGCGGCGTCAGCGCGAGCTCGATGAGGAAGCGGCTCAGTTCTCCGGCGGAATCCGGCTTCGCCACGAGGCGGATGCACTCCCGCATGGCGTCCAGGCGGACGTCGGACAATAACAGCTGATAAATGCACTCCTCGATGGGGACCGTCTGGGACGCCGCCATCGCGCAGCCGTTGTTCAGAAGGAATTCGGTGTTCCGCTCCTCCTGCCCCGGAATGGGGTTCACGATGATCATCGGCAGGGTCTTCGCCAGGCTTTCGCTCGTCGTGAGCCCGCCGGGCTTGGTGATGATGCAGTCCGCCGCGTCCATCAGCGTGCTCACATAGTCCACGAACCCGGTCACGAGAAGCTTGTGGCGCGCGTTCTCCGCCAACCGGTCCAGCGCAGTCTTCGCCGGTTCGTTGCGTCCCGCGACGGCGATCATCTGGAAGGGCCTCTCCGTATCGATCCCGTCGATCCGGCGTACAAGCTCCTCCATGTTGCCGTAGCCCATCGACCCGCCCATCACGAGCAGGGTGTTCGCGTCCCGGTCCAGCCCCAGCTTTTCCCGCGCCTCGACACGCGCTTTTTCCCGGTTCTCGGCGGGAGACTCCGTTCCGCAGTCCGTACCGCGGAATTTCGGGTGGATCGGAATGCCGAAGGGCAGGATCTGTTCCTCTCTGAATCCTTTGGCCTTTGCCTGCGGCAGAAGCAGCCGGTTCGGCACCACCACGTAATCGTTCGCGGTGCAGTCCTCCCAGAAGGGATGGAAGGTGAAGTCCGTCAGGATCCCCACCGTGCGCTTGTTGATCAGCTTCTTCTTTTTCATGGTGTCCAAAAGCATTCCGGCGAAGGGATGCGTAAAAATCACCACGTCCCGGCTGTCGGAGTTGATGTACTCCACCAGATCCTTCGAGAGGGTCTTCGAGACCAGCCGGATCACGTCCAGCTTTTCGTTGACCTTCCTTTTTTCCGCCATCCTGTACCCGATCCGGTACATGCCCTGCGCCTTCTCCGTCACGAACAGGTATCCGTCCGCGAGAAGCTTCGCAAACTCCGGCGAAATGTATTCGAACGTATCCAGAATCTCCGCCGACGCGTCGTGCTTCTCTAAGTCCTCCCGGATCGCCTTCGCCGTGGAATTGTGTCCCTCTCCCGCCGTTACGGACAAGATCAGAAAATTCATGTCTTCTCCTCCTGTTCCCCCTGCGCCGTCATTCCGTCTTCCGCCCGGCCCGCGCCCGTCCGGTCTTTTTCTCCCCCGAACGCGTTCAGCAGCGCGAGAAATTCCCGCACGGTCTCTGCGCGGTTCAGTCCGTCCCTCAGGGCAGCCGCCCCGCGCATCCCCCGCACGAAATACGCCGCCCGGCCCCGGGATTCCCGTATCCCGCGGAGCTCTCCCTTTTCGCGGACCGCGTCCTCCGTCAGGCGGACCACCGCCGCCCGGATCTCGTCCCATGCCGGAGGAACAAAACCTTCCGGGTCTTTCAGCCTGCAAAAGATCCACGGATCTCCCAGCGCGGCCCGGCCCACGGCGACTTCACCGCAGCCGTTCTCCAGATAACGCCGCGCGGCTTCGGGAGAATCCACGTCGCCGTTTCCGACGAGTACCGGGCGAACGGTCGGATCAAACTGCCCGAGCGCGCGGGAAACCTCCCCCGCCGCCTCCGGATCGGCAAACGGCCTGTACATCTGCTCCCGCGTCCGGCAGTGCAGGGTGATCCGGTCAACCCCCGCACGGGCCATTGCGCAGGCGAATTCCGCAGCCGTCCTTGTATCCCATCCGAGCCGGAATTTGACCGACAGCGGGACGCCGTGCCGTACGCAGACCTCCTTCACCGCCTCCGCGATCCGTACGGCCAGCGGCGGATCGAGCATCAGGGCGCATCCGTCGCTGCCCGATACGATCTTTTTCACGGGGCACCCCATGTTGATGTCGATCCCGGCGGGGGGCGCCGCGTACGAACAGCCGGGATATCCGCCGGACAGCAGCAGTTCCGCCGCCTCCGCCATATCCCGCGGCTCGTGTCCGAAAATCTGCAGGACCACGGGGGGCTCTCCCTCCCCGATCTTCGCCAGCTCCGCGGTTTTCCGGTCCCGCATGCACAGCGCCTTCGCCGAGATCATTTCGCTCACGGCGTAATCCGCGCCGAATTCTCCGCAGATCCGCCGGAACGCGCTGTCCGTATAGCCCGCCATGGGCGCAAGAGAGGCCTTCACTCGACTTTTTCCTCCCTCGGCTTGTGGAAGGACCGGAGCGCAGCCTTTGCCAAAAGATGGGGCAGGGCCGCGAACACCGCGCTTGACAGAAGCTCCGGCAGGACCGATTCCTTCATCGCCGCGCCGAAGGTGACGCCTTCGACCGTCAAAAACAGCGTGACGAGCGTAAAGAGCATATGCACGACGCATCCCACGGCGGTGAACAGCGCCCGCACCGCGACGGAATCCCGGAACAGTTCGACCGTCAGCGCGCCGGCAAGACCTCCCGCGGGCGCATACAAAAGGGCAAGGAGGGAGATCGGCGCTCCTCCCAGCGACTCGATGACGAACGCCGCGGCGATCCCGAACACCGAGCCCCAGTTCGCCCCCTCCGTGATGCCGACGGCGATCACCAGCGGGAGCATCAGATCCGGGACCGCTCCGAAGAACCGGAACCGCGCGAAGATCGTCGTCTGAAGGAGAGCGAAAAAAACCAGAAGCAGCGCCGAGATCAGCACTCTCAGCGTCACGTCCAGATCGATTCCGGGAATGCGGAGCCTTCCGCCGTTCTTTCCCAATTTATGCAGATCGATTTTCCGCTCCGAAATGCCCGAATCCGTGTTTTTCAGATCCGGGTCGGAGCGCTTGAGCCACGACGGCAGACGCATGCTCCCCCCTCCTTTCCGGAACCGCGCGGTGCGTCCGGCGGTTTCTTTATTCCGTCCGACAGTACGATTATCATCCGGCCGCGTCCACAACGGTCGTGTCAAAGGACGTCAGGACCATGACCCGCGACAGCTCGGAATAATCCGCAGCGCAGCGCACCGTGACCGACATCCCCCTCGTGTAGGGATTGATCTCCATTTTTTCGATGTACCCGATCACCAGTCCGCGGGGATAAACGCTTCCGTAGCCGCTCGACAGGACTCTGTCCCCCACCTGGGCGACGGAGTCCGCCTTGATATAGTTCATCCTTAATAGTCCGTCGGCGGAGAGCTCGTACACGCCTTCGCAGACCGCGACCTCGTTCGTACGCTCGATGTACGCGCCTACCATGGAGCCGGATTCCAGCACCGTCGTCACGCGGGACCAGTGCGCTCCGACCTCGGTGATCCGCCCCACGACGCCCTCCGAGGTGACGACCGGCATGTTCACCTCCACCCCCTCGTTTGCCCCCACGTCAAGCGTCAGGACACGGGAGTAGTTCCCGCTTTCACGGCCCGTCACGGATGCGGAGAGCGTCTTGAAGTCCTGATGCACCCTCTTCATTTCGAGGAAGCCCGCCATCCACGCGAACATCTCCTCGCGCTCGGTGGAGTCGTAGATCTGGGCCTGCAGCTCCGCGACCTGTTCCCGCAGCGCGTTGTTTTCTTCCACCAACGCGTCGAAGCGGTAAAAATACCCTGCGAACCCGTCGAGGGATTCCGCGGTGTAATTGAACAGCTTCTGCATCGGCGCGAGAAGTCCCGTCACGGCGTCGCGCAGAACGAACGTCGCGCCGATCTGATAAAACACCGTGGGCACAATGCAGCACAGCAGCGCGGCGACGGTGACGATATAAAAGAATTTCGACTGAAAAAACTGTTTCATTTCGTCCGATATTCCATGGCGTATTTCAGGTCGCCGCCGTTTTCGATAAATCTTCCGATGCCGATCGCCACCGAATCGATGGGGGATTTGGCCACCACCGTACGGATGCCCGTCACGCGGGAAATGAGCAGATCCATGCCGGAAAGCAGCGCGCCTCCGCCGGAGAGCATGATGCCCGTGTCATAGATATCCGAGGCAAGCTCCGGAGGCGTGTTTTCGAGCGTGTTCCGGATCACCTCGACGATCTGCTGCACTTCGTTCTGCATGGCCTCCCGCACTTCGGCGGAGTGGATGGTCACGACCGCCGGCAGGCCGGAGAGCAGATTCCGCCCTCTGACCTCCATGGAGCCCTTGTCCGCCGCCGGGTGCGCGGAGCCGATGGTTTTTTTCAGCAGCTCCGCCGTCGATTCGCCGATGAGGATGCTGTATTTCCGCTTGATGTACGAGGTGATCGCTTCGTCCAGCTCCGCTCCGGCCGTCCGCAGGGATTTCGCCTGCACGATCTGCCCGAGGGACAGTACCGCCACCTCCGTCGTGCCTCCGCCGATGTCGATGATCATGGAGCCGCGCACGTCGTTGACGCGGAGCCCGCTGCCGATCGCCGCCGCCAGAGGCTCGTCGATCAGACCCACCGATCCCGCTCCGGCCGCAAGCGACACGTCCTCCACCGCCCGCCGTTCCACGCCCGTCACCCCGTTCGGGATGCACACGATCACGCGCGGATGGCTGAAGATGGTGGTCCCGGACGCCTTTTTGAAATAATAGCTCAGCATGGCGGCCGTTCCGTCAAACTCCGCGATCACGCCGTCCTTCAGCGGATGCATCGCCACGATGGAGCCGGGCGTCTTGCCCAGCATCAGCTTCGCTTCGCTTCCCACCGCCACGACGTTGTTCGTCTTCGCTTCCACGGCGACGACGGAAGGTTCCCGCAGGATGATCCCGCGTCCTTTGGCGTAAACCAGCGTATTCGCCGTTCCCAGATCAATTCCAATGGTCTTCATGTATATTCAGCCTTTCGGGTATTTTCTTGACTCACGTTTTTTCACGGCCGCCTCAGGCGTTTCAGCTCTTCGGAAACCCTGCACACGGGCAGTCCGACCACGTTGAAGTAGTCGCCCCGGATCCCGCGGACAAACACGCAGGCGCCGCTCTGGATCCCGTACGCCCCGGCCTTGTCGAACGGATCCCCGCTCCGCGCATACCGGAGGATCTCTTCGTCGTCCAGTTCGCGGAAGATCACCTCCGTCGTCTCGGAAAAGACAGACTCCCTTCCGGACTCCGTATCCCGCAGCATGACGCCGGTGATGACCTCGTGCGTCCGTCCGGACAGCTGCCGCAGCATCCGCACGGCGTTCTCCTCATTGCCGGGCTTTCCGAGCGGGACCTGCAGCTCCGCGCTCCATACGACGGTGTCCGCCGAAAGGATCACCGCGTTTCCGAGCTCCGTTCCGTATTTCTCGAACACCGCGTCGTTTTTTAATTCAGCCAGCGCCTTTACGTATTCCTCCGGGTTTCCCGGCCGGAATGCGACGCTTTTTTCGTCCGCCGGAGCGGTCAGGATCCGGTGGGCAAGTCCCGCCTGCGCGAGGATCTCGTGACGTCTCGGCGAACCGGACGCTAAAATCAGTTCCTTATCCATATTCCAGGGTCATCTCCGGGCAGCGATCATACGGCCCAGAAGAAGGGACAGCGCGATGAACAGAACGGTCGATACCGTGATCCTCACCGTGATCCCGAACGTCAGTTTCAGTATGTGCAGATTCAAAACCAGCGGCGATTCCGTCCCGAACTCCAGTCCGTAGGAAAGCCAGCTGAGCCAGACGATCTCCTTCGTCATCTCCGCCAGCATCGTTCCGACCACGATGCCGATCAGAATGAGAAACAGATTCAGCCAGAAAGTTCCTCTCATGTCACACCCCCGTATGTCCGAAACCGCCCGCGCCGCGTTCCGTGTCTTCCAGCTCGTCCGCGAGGCGGAACTCCGCGCGCCCGACCGGGAAGAATCCCATCTGGGCGATCCGCTCTCCCGGTTCGATCGTGACGGGCTCGCTTCCGAGATTGATCACGGCCACCCGGATCTCCCCGCGGTAATCCGAATCGATCACGCCCACGGCGTTCGACAGCGTCAGTCCCTTTTTCGACGCCAAGCCGCTCCGCGCAAAGATCAGGGCGACCCACCCGGGGGACCCGAAATCCATTGCGATCCCGGTGGAGACGAGCGCTCTTTCCCCCGGCGCGAGCGTCAGAGGCCCTTCCTCCGCGGATGTCAGGTCGCAGCAGGCGGATCCCTCCGTCTGATACGCGGGCACCGACGCGTTTTCTTTCAGTTTTTTTATCTTGACTTCCATTTTTTCCATCCGTTCCGTCTTTCGCGGCTCACTGGATCCTGCGGCCCTCTCCGGCTTCTCCCCGTTCGTACCGTTCCAGTACGCCGCGCATTTCACGCGTGGTCTCGGTCGTCCAGAAAAAGCACAGGTCCGCGCCGTCCAGTTCGCCGAGGCGGTCGCCCATCCAGACAGGCTTCGCGTTGTAGACCGTATTGACGCAGTCGCCCCCGCCGAATACGGGGAAAACTTCCCCTTTCCTGTCCGTCAGGCTTCCCGCGCAGTATTCCGTCTTCCACGCTTCCGCCGTTCTTCCTCCGCGGCCCCGGCAGGACCGGTTCTTCTCCTTCAGCGCGCAGCGCGCCGTCGTCATCACCGGGATCCTTCCGTATGCGATGCAGGACACGTCGAACGCCTTTCCGAGCGCGCGGATCCCTCCCGCGGGCAGCTCCGGGGACAGGCCGATGCGCTCGAATCCCGCGTCCCGGTAAACCGCGGCGGCAGCCCCGTTCGTCACGTTCCCCCGGAAGGAGAGTTCAACCGAAAACTGCTCCGTCAGAGAAGCCGCGCCGATCCCGTGCGCCAAGATCCGGCGGCATCCTTCTTCCTTCAATCGCGCCGCCGCCCGGCGCAGAACGTCCTCGGCAAGCGGGAACACCGGAAGCACCGCGCAGAGCTCGGGCAGATCACACCCCGCGTCCGCCGGCGGGAATCCGTCCCACAGCGTCCGCATCATGCCGTATTGGTCCCAAGGCACGAAAACCTTGTCGAAATATCCGAAGATCGCCCGGGCCGTCCCGGGATCCTCTTCCATGCAGCGCCGGAGGACGCCTGCGTCCGCCAACTCCAGCGTCCGGCGCGCGGTTCCGTCCGTCTCTCCGTCACGCTTCCGCGCGGCGGGGAATTCGTACGGCGGGAATTTTCCCGCGGCAGGTGAGGTTTTATCCGGCTCACACGGCTCAGCCGGCTTGTCCGGCTGCGCTCCTTCGGGATACGCACCGGTCTTTGTCCTTATGGACTCCCGCAAGTCTTCCGCCGCTCTCCGCCGCAGATCGTTCAGCTTCGCGGCGGGCATCCACAGCCCCCCGTCCAGATCGAACCGGATATCCCCGGCCGACAGCGAAAAGCCCGTCCCGCCCAGTTTGATCAGATTCCGCGCCGCCGATCCCGGATCCAGCGGCCGTCCTTCGGCTTCCGCGGGGATCTCTCCGGCGGCAGTGCCGGTATGGGTTTCTCCGTTTTGCTCCGCTTTCAGTACAAAGACCGCGGGCCGGTCCCTTTTCATGGTAAACGACGCCGTCAGAGGGATCGTTCCGTCCCGGTCTTCCCGGCTACACGGGCTTCCGGTTCTTTCGGGGGCCCGCCGCAGCCGTTCGGCGTACGCTTTCGCGATTTCTTCTTTAACCGCGGATCCGTTTGCGGTTTCCTCCGCGGGTCTTCCCCGCATGCCCCCGTACCGTCCGGTGTAAAATCCGTCGGTGAATCCGCGGGCAAACAGCCGCTCCAGCGCCCGGATCTCCTCCGGCTCTGCGTCCCGCGCTTCGTCCAGCAGGCGGCGGTAGATTTCCGTCACGCCGTATACATAAGGCGCGCTTTTCAGGCGTCCTTCGATTTTCAGGGAGGTCACGCCCGTCGAGATCACATCCCGCATCCTTCCGGCCAGGCACATGTCCGCGAGCGAAAGGGGCGTGCCGGTTCTGCCGCCCGTCTTCCCGCCTGCCGGAACGGGATCCGCCCGTCCGGCTTCCGAAAAACGCACCTCATACGGCAGGCGGCAGGGCTGGGCGCACTCTCCGCGGTTTCCGCTCCGTCCTCCGCAGAAATAGGACATCAGGCACTGTCCGGAGCAGGAGACGCAGTGCGCGCCGTGGATAAAGATCTCGATCTCGAGCGGGCCGTCCGCCAGCGCGCGGATCTCTTCCCGGTTCAGTTCCCGCGGCAGCACCAGGCGGGAAAAGCCCAGCTTATAAAGCTCCGTGATGTCCCGGAGGGATCCGAGCGAGGTCTGCGTGCTCGCGTGAAAAACCGCGTGCGGCCACCGCTTCCGGATCTCCGCAGCCAGGCCGAGATCCGCGATGATGACGGCGTCCGCCCGGGCGTCTTCCGGCCCGCCGAGGATCCGGTCCGCCAGACGCAGCGCGTCGTCCATCTCCCGGTCGCGGACCCGTGTGTTGACAGTGATGTGCGCGGCGGCTCCCGCGGCGTGCACCGACCGGATCGCTTCCGTCAACCCGTCGTCCGTGAAGTTTTTCGCGCGCATCCGGTTGGAAAACGCCGATCCGCCGAAATACACCGCGTCCGCTCCCGCCGCCAGCGCCGCGCGGAGCGCTTCTTCCGATCCGGCCGGGGACAGAAGCTCGGGAAGAGCGCGGGCCTCTCTCTTCATTCCTCCCCCTCCGTCCGTTCCCGATCCCGGTCGCGGATCCGGATCAGGATCTCCCGGATCTTTCCGATCGTTTCCTCCCGGACGGGGTCATCCGCCGGGTCCGCTCCGCCGGGTCCGTCGGGTCCGCCGTTTTTTTCCGGTTCGGGTTCCCCGGCCATTCTGAAAATCCCGGCGCTGCGGCTGAACGTCAGCGCCGCGTATTCGTCCCGGAGCTGCCGGTATTTCCGCTCGAACCCTTCCGCGCGCTTTTCGGCTTCCTCCGCCCGTTTTTCGGCTTCGCCCTCCCTGTTCAGCGCGTCGATGGCGCAGAGGACCAAAGCGTCAATTTTCCCGTCCTTCGTCGCCATCCGCGGGGAGAGGCGCGCCATTTCCTCTATCCGGGACTCCAGTTCCTTTTCGATTTCACGGACCGCCGCCGGATCTTCGTCGGTGAGAATGGTGAGAAAACGCCCCGCGATCCGCACGGACACACGCGTTTTCTCCGTTTTCCGGTTTTCCCGATCCTTTTCCGTCACCGCCGTTTCTCCTTTCCGCGGAGCGCTCCGTCTCCGGACGTCCGCCGTCACAGACAACAGTCCACTTTATATTATAATACATTTCCGTTCCGAAAAAAAGGGGGTTTTGTGAATTTCTGCGAGATTTCCTCTTCCGGCTTTCTTTCCCTTGACAAAACGCCGCCCGTATGCTATACTGTAAAAAACAAAATCAGGGAAAAGAGTGAAAGCATGAAGAGATAACCCCGACGCGCTCCATATGAATCCGCCGGCGACGTTTTTCGGTCCGTCGGATTTGTACGTGCGCAGACGGGGGATCCCGGACGCTTTCCTTTTTTGCGTCCTCCTTTTCTCCCGTCCGCGGATCCGTCCGGCGCGTCTGTTTTCCGAGAACAGGCGATCGGAGCCGGAATAAGCAGAAGGGAGTTTTTTATGCTGAGCTGCCGCAGCGTCACCATAACGCACCGGAAGGACGGCCGCGTCCTCATCCGGGATTTCAGCTTCACGCCCGGAAAAGGGGAACACGTCGCCGTCATCGGCGAAGAGGGAAACGGAAAGTCCACCCTGCTCCGCCTGATGCACGACCCGAAGCTCATCCTGCCCTACGCCGACTACGAGGGCACGGTATCGAAGGGATCCGGCCCGACCCGTTCGGTCACGGGCTATCTCCCGCAGGAGACGGAGCCGGGCTGCGCCGCACTTCCCGTCCGGGAATACATGAATCTCTCCGCCGCGTTCGCGTACGCCGATCCGGGGCGGCTCGCCCAGCTGGCCGACGACGTGGGGCTTCCGTTTGAGGTCTTTTATTCCGACCGTCCGACGGGATCCTTTTCGGGAGGGGAATCGGTCAAGCTGCGCCTCTGCCGCATGCTCGCGGAGGAACCGGATATTCTGTTGCTGGACGAGCCTTCGAACGACCTGGACCTGCGCTCGCTCGCATGGCTGGAGGACTGGATCGCGTCCCGGAGGGAAACCGTGCTGTTCATCTCCCACGACGAGACCCTGCTGGAGCACTGCGCCGACACGGTCATCCACGTCGAGCAGATCATGCGGAAGACGGAACCGAAGATCACCGTCAGCCGCACGGGCTACGAAGACTATATCGAACGCCGCGGGGATCTGATCGCCTGTTCCGCGCAGGAGGCGAAAAACGACCGCGCCATGTTTGACAAGAAAATGGAGCGGTACCGGCACATTTACGAACGGGTCCACCACGAGCAAAACGCCGTGTCCCGCCAGACGCCTTCCACAGGCCGTCTGCTCAAAAAGAAGATGCACACCGTCAAGTCGATGGAGCGCCGGTTCGAGCGGGAAAAGGAAACCCTCACGAAAAAGATCGACGCGGAAGAGGCGGTCATGATCGACTTTCCGCCGGTCTCCGTCCCCGC
>JAEEGF010957550.1_pt1 | contig 23240 bp, 15 predicted proteins | sample 9134171 | NCBI WGS metagenome assembly JAEEGF01 (sample SAMN16246542, study PRJNA631951) | gut metagenome | biome: gut microbiome; feature: rumen; material: AP-attached | host: Bos | place: Iran: Karaj | collected 2018-10
CTTGCCGTTGGGCAGCTCCACCATACCATAAGAGAAGTGCACCAACTCGCGTCCCCACTTAAAGCCAAGGCGGTCGAGCAGGATACTAAGCACCTGGAAGTGGTAGTTCTGCTCGTTGCCCACCACATAGATCATCTTGTCGATGGGATAGTCGGTAAAGCGCATCTGCGCCGTACCGATGTCCTGGGTGATATAGACGCTGGTGCCATCGCTGCGCAAGAGGATTTTCTTGTCCAGTCCCTCGTCGGTCAGGTCGGCCCAGACAGAACCGTCGTCGTGCTTCTCGAAGACACCTTTCTCCAGTCCTTCCAGCACCTTGGCCTTGCCTTTGAGGTAGGTCTGGCTTTCGTAGTATATCTTGTCGAAGCCCACGCCAAGTTTCTGGTAGGTTTCATCGAAACCAGCATAGACCCACGCATTCATCTTCTCCCACAAGGCACGCACCTCGGGGTCGCCCTGTTCCCACTTCACCAGCATGTCGTGGGCCTCCTGAATGAGCGGTGCCTCAGCCTTGGCTTTCTCTTCGGCCTTTTCGTCGTCCATACCTTCGGCCACGAACTTCGCCTTCAGTTCCTTCACCTCTTCGCGGTAGTGCTTGTCGAAAGCCACATAGTAGTCGCCGATGAGGTGGTCGCCCTTCTTGCCCGACGACTCAGGCGTCTCGCCGTTGCCGTATTTCAACCACGCCAGCATCGACTTGCAGATATGGATGCCGCGGTCGTTCACGATGTTGGTTTTCACCACGCGGTTGCCGTTGGCTGCCAATATCTGAGCCAGCGACCAACCAAGCAGGTTGTTGCGAACATGTCCCAAGTGCAACGGCTTGTTGGTGTTGGGCGATGAATATTCAACCATCACAAGGGGCGAATCGTCTGTAGCCTGTCGCTCGCCGAAGTGCTCGTCAGCGTCTATCTTCAGAAGCATGTCAGCCCAAACGGCCTGCGACAGCACGAGGTTCAGGAATCCGCCGACGGCATTGAAACCTTCCACCAGGGGGCAGTTCTTTGCGAGCCATTCGCCCATTTCCTGAGCGGTGAGGTCGGGTTTCTTGCGCGACATCTTCAGAAACGGGAACACCACGACCGTGAGGTTGCCCTCAAAGCCGGCTTTGGTCTTCTGCAACTGCACCATACTCTCGGGTACTTCCTGCCCGTATAACTCCTTGACAGCCTTCACGACTGCGCTGATCAACTGCTTTTCCATCTTTATTTATTCGTTCTATTCGTATAATTGTCGTCTAAAAAAGAAAATCTAAATCATGTCGAGGAAATGTTCCACGGGTATGCCGCGGTTCTTGTCCACGTTGTCTTTGTTGGCCTCGATCAGCCGCGAGAGGGCATCCATCGCCCGCCGCGTGGCATGTTTCAGGGGCACGTCGTTCATCAGATGGCCAATGAGGATGGCCGAGAACATGTCGCCCGTACCTGGGAAATGGACGGGTATCTCCGTATAGGGCAGCAGGAAATACTCATTGGTGGCCTCGTTAAAGCCAGCAACGGCATTGTGGCCAAGGCCCTGCTCGTCTTTCACAAGCATGCTGGTGATCAAGGCCGAACGTGTCCCAATGGCGCGCAACTCATCGATCAGCCGCCGTGCTTCCTCCCAACTGACACCTTCCGGATGGTATTCAGAACCCGTCAGATAGGCTGCCTCTGTATAGTTGGGGAAAATCAGGTTGGCCACACCAATCATCTCCCGCATGCATTCCACGCGGTCGGGTGTCACCCCGTTGTAGAGCTTGCCCTCGTCGCCCATGATAGGGTCGACATAGATGACCGTCCCGTGAGCGGCCTGCTCGCGGCAATAGTCTGCCACCAATCGGGCCTGCCGTTCAGAACAGATGAATCCCGTAGCAATGGCATCGAACGAAAAGCCCAGCTCTTTCCACACGGGAAACACGCCCTCCATATAGTCGGTGGTCTCCATGATGTTGAATTTCCCATAGTCGAGCGTGTTCGACACCAGCGCCGTCGGCAGGTTGTACACAGGATGGCCCATATACGAGAGGATGGGCAGCATGGCTGCCGTCGCCACCTTGCCGTAGCCCGCCAGGTCGTTGATCAAAAGTATCTGCTTCTGCACCATATCATGAATTTGGGTGCAAAGGTAGTGAATAAAATTGATAATTAATAATTGATAGTTGATTATTTGTTGAAAAAACGATGATTTCCGGCGAAAGTCGTTGTCGTTGATGCCCTCTGGCGATGTCATACCACATCAATGGCGAGCGTACATTAATAACCTACGCTGCCTACATTAATAACCTACGCTGCGTACATTATTAACCTACGCACCGTACATTATTAACCTACGCTAGCGTAGGTTATTAATGTACGGTCGCCGTTTGCCGCAAATCGCGACGTGATTTGTCGCAAATCACATTCGGATTGCCATTGAACCACATCGTGAAAACTATACTCCGGCAACAGACCCGATGCACCCGACGAAAAAAAAGAAGCCTCGGGAATGTCACATTTCGACTTTTCAATCGTTTATAAGAATAGAGAACCGGACGCGGAAATGCGTTTCGACAAACAATGGTAACACGCATATATATAAATAAGGTATGAAAACGATCTTTGCAATGCTATTCGCAATGGTGCCTGCCGCGATGATGGCAGCGGAACCGCAAGACACCACCTTTATGGTGAACGACAAGAAAGTGACCGTCGAAGAGATCGACGGCAAGGTGAAAGTGGAGGTATTCGACTCGCTCGGCAATGCCCTGCAGAAGACTTTCGAGGGGCACTACTCGGCCGAGCAAGACGAGGAGCGCGTCTTCGTGAACAGTCCTTTCCTCCCTCGGAAACGGGGATTCACAGGCTTTTCCTCACGTCATCCCGCATTCTGGCTTGGCTATTGCTTCCCCACCAACGGGGCTTTCACGATGGGAAAGGCCGACGGTATGCACCAATTGAATTCCAAATCGTGGGAATGGGGACTGAATATCGCGAGTTTTGAGAATTCGCTCAGCCGACTAAACGACTTGGGATGGAACCTGAACATGGGCATTTCCAACACGCATCTGCATTTCCAGGACGACTATTTCCTGATGCGCGACGGGCAGGGCGATGTCTTCATGGAACAAAGCAGCGAGCGACTCTCGAAGAGCTACATCAGCTATTGGACGCTCAGTATGAGTGCCACCATCGAGAAACAATGGCGTATCGGCGATTGGAGGTTGGCTGTCAGCATCGGCCCGCTGGTAGGCTATAACTTTGGGGGACACTCTCGCTTCAAGTCAGGAGGGCATAAACACACCGTCGCCAATGACATCAATCTGAATGCCCTCTCGTTAGGCTATGAAGCAAACGTGAGATTTGGAGGGCTGTCGCTTTACCTCCGCCAGTGGCTCACGCCTCTCTTGGACAAGCGGCATTCGCCCACCTGCTACCCCATCACATTAGCCTTGGGCTTCTAAAACTGACGAAAGAGCTTGGAAAAAGTAGCGTTTGTACAGCAGATAGTGCCGCTGAGGACTGTGCTTTTGGCAAGAGCCAAGGGCCTGACCCGCGACGCCGACCGCGCCGAAGATTTGGTGCAGGAGGTGATGCTGCGCCTGTGGGACAAACGCGGACAGTTAGACGGGCATCCCAATCATCAGGCACTGGCCCTGAAAATCTTGCAAAACTGCTTCCTCGACGAGGAGAAAAGGAAGAAGATACAACAGGAGGCCACCTTGCCGTTGCCCTCGGAGGAGAGGGCGGGGATGGGCGATTGGGAACTCATCCAATGGATTGTGGAACACTTGCCGCCCCTGCAACGGCGCATTTTCCGCATGAAAGAGATTGAGGGCTATGCGTCGGAGGAAATCCAGCAACTGACGGGCTGCTCGGCCGACAGCATCCGAAAGAACCTCTCGCGTGCCAGAAGAAAGATTCGTGAAGACTATATCCGATTAAACGAAAGGAGGAAACCGAGATGAACGACATCCAGAAAATGATTGACAAATACATGGACGGCCTGACCACACGCGACGAAGAGGATCAGCTGCGGCGCTACTTCACGTCGCCAGAAAGCATCATCCCCGCCGACTTGGAATGGATGCGGGCGCTGATGGAGTGGGAAGCCAAACCGCACCCCGTAACTCGAAGAAAACACGCTGTGGTACAAATGCTCCGCATCGCCGCCATGTTGCTCGTGGTCGTTTCCATCGCCTTTGCCCTCTGGCCACGCCAGAAGAGCTTCGCCATCATCGACGGACAGCGCGTCACCAACCGCGAAGTGGTGCAGGAAGAGGCTTTGGAGGCTTTGAATATGGTGTCATCGACCGACGAGGAAACCTTCGAAGCCATGTTCGACAGCCCATGAGCGGCTTCTCTGTTCGTCGTGTTAACGACAGTTTTGCCGCCGTTCCCCCACCCTCTTTCACCCCAAACCCCAGAGAAAAATGAAAACAACGATACGACAACTCATCTGGCTGCTCGCCCTGTTGCTCATCGCAACGGCGGCGCAGGCACAAACCGACCTGGCCGTCAACCAGGCGTTCCAGAAATACGGCAGCCAGAAAGGCTGCAAGATGGTGACGCTCATCGACGGCCAACTGAAAGGCTACGACCTGAAGGTCTATAAGAGCCTAAGTTTCAGAAAATATGGAAAGGAAATCATGGCCCTCGTGAAAGCCGACCGCCCGAAAGCCAAGAAGATTCGCGAAATCGTGGAGGACGGCCAGCCGCGCAACGGCTATTACATGATGCCCCCACAGCGCGAGGGCATCAACCGCTATGTACTCTTCCGCTGCGACGAGGATTTCGTGGGTGCCATCGTCTATATCGAAGGGCACCTTTTGCCCGACGACATCATGAAAATAACGAAAAGATAGGTTGAAAACAAAAGCGTAGTCTTTGCCTTCTGACTATTTGGAAACGAGGATTTTCGCTGAGGAATTCTTGTAGATTTCAGGCACTTTGAAGGTCACGCCATCATAGCTGACGGCGCTGCCTGCCGCCACATTCACATCCTTGTATTTCGTGAATTCGTGGGTGGAGAGGCTGGAGGGTGTGCTGGCCTTACCGCCAATGCCCATCACCGTAGCGCCATTGGTGTAGATATAGGTGTCGGTATCGAAGGCTTTCCCGCCATCGGCGCTGGCAGCCACATAGATTTCGCCGCCTGCGAGTGTGATGTCGGCATCGCTTTTCACGCCGTGAGGTTTCTTTTCATCGCCATCGACGGTGGCTATATCGCCTGTGGTGACCACGGTGGTCTTGCCTCCAGTAATGTTGATAGCCCCAGGGGCTGACAGTCCCTTGCTGCCGTCGCCGGTAACGATCACGCTGTTGGTGCCGCCGGAAATGAGCATCTCAGCGTCGCATTTCATGCCTTTCACGTCCACACCCGAGGTCTGCACAGAGAGCGTTCCCCCCGCTATCATGAGTTGTCCGTTTTCCTCGGCATCGCTGCTCGACTTTGCACCTACGTCAATGCCATCGCCTATGGCTGTGATATTGACCGTACCGCCCTGCATCAGGAAATATTCGTTGACGTGGAATCCATCGCCTACGGCCGTTGCCACCGTGAGGGTTCCCAAGCCATTGTTCAGCAGGACATACTCATCGGCGAGGAAACCGTGCTTCACATTCCCATGGAGCGTGAGACTGCCGGAGCCTTCCCACTCGGAGTGTCCGTTGATGACCAAGGCTGCCTTGTGAGCGTCGCTGCCATCGTCGGTCACAGAGGTCAGGCCGTCGGCCAGTTCGTTCTCCGTCCCCTCGGCCAATACCATCGTGATGAGTTTGCCACATTGGATGTTGACGGCGGCGCTATCAGGACAATTCAGCGACAGGCCATTGAGAATGAAAACGGCCTTCCGTTCGCCATCCATGAAGAACGAACCGTCGGAAGAAGCACCCTCCAGCGTGTAGGTCACCTCGTCGGGGAGCAGTTCGTCGGCCACGATTCTAACATGCGCCCCACGTACTTCAGCATTGATATACTGAGCGATGTTGCCCGCCACGACCACCTTGGCCGTCGCACCAGAATAGCTGATGCTGACGGTGTTGTCGCCGACCTCTTCGTCGACAACAGCCATTTGGCTGATTTCCTCAACAAGGAACTCGCGATTGCAGATGGTCACCGACTGCGTGCCGGTGAACTCCATGTCGTCGGTCTGATCGCAAGTGAAGGCGTAAGTCACGTCGCCCGTCACGACGTTCAGTGTCTGTGCACCTGCCCATCCGAAGCAGGCCAACAGCAAAAGACTGGCAATAATCCTTTTCATTTGATGATGACTTTTACGCTTTTACTTCTTGATTTCAGGATATATACGCCGGGATGCAGCGAGGCACGGGCGATGTTCATATTGTGGTAAGTGCCGCATTCCACACCCGACGGCAGGAACACGCTCACCTCGCCATCAGCTTCATCGGCGAGGATATCGTTGATGCCCACCGTGTTGGAGAAGAACATCTTGTTGATTTCCGACAAAGGCAGCACCACGTCCTTGTTTGTCACCAGGTTTCCGTCACCAAAAGTGATGATGAGATTCTCTGTCTCGACTGGTGTTTCCGTGCCGTCGTAAGCCTGGAACACTAGGAATTTGCTGTCGGCATGTGCCATTAGGGCGAACAGCCACAATGCCATCATAATGCGTATCTGTTTCATAAACTAAGTCGTTTTGCAATCCTGACATCTGCAAAGGTAATATGATTTCTCCGCAACCACCACTTTTTTTTACAGCACTTACGAAAGTTTATGAAAGTTTACGGCATATTCTTTCTCCGCAATGCTTCGAAAGCGCCTCCTTCGTCTCCGTGCGGCACGCCACATAAGAGGGTGTGTCAAGATGAAGCGATTGTAGGGACATACTTTTATGTATGTCCGAAACATCGGTGCATAATTACTATTTATCGGTAATCTGGCGGACATACATAAAGTATGTCCCTACAGAAAACAGGCATTTCGCATTTTGACACATCCTCTCCACACAAAACATTTACATCTTCTCTATATGCATCGAAATTGAAAAGCAGTCGTTCAGTTCACAGTGAATAAGGTTGGCCCAACGCATCAGTATCAGTTCCTGTATACATACAATAATTATTTACTTTGCCTGACAAATTGGGGTCTGCCGGGGTGTCTTCTATATAATCTCCGCAGGTATCAGAATTGCTACCATTCACTAATTCTTTACAATGGTAAGGATCATTGCCGTTTTCCCCATTGGTATCAAATGTACCATGATGAGTATGGAACAAATTCAGGACATGCCCCATTTCATGGGAAATGACATGGGTTGTCAACAAATTGTGATTCTCTATATTTGTCCTTGTAGGAGTAAGACAAAAGCCCTGTGCATTAAGTTTAACAAAAAAAACAAACGAAGCACATCAATATAATGATTCTTTTCATGCGTTTTTGCTTTTATAATTGACTTCTTTTTCTTGATATATTACGGTTCCATTGAGAATATATGTACCCTCATACCGGCCACCATATTCCCTAAAAAACAGATTGTCCAAACGTAGTGTTATGACACGCTTGTTATCCAGTATGGAATTCTCTTCAACAATTATACTACCATTAGTAGCCTGCGGATAACTCGACCTATACTCCGTTGCAAGAGTATGAAAAAACAGTGTTGCCTGAAACTGACTGATATCAAGTTTCTCTCCGACACTTAAATCGCACAATAATTCCGCATCGCCGATTTTCCTGCAATCAATCTGGAGGGCATAGACATCAGAAGAATTGTCTATCTGGCAATCGAAATGGTATGGACAGCCTGACTCTTCTTTTGCATTGACAAAACACGTGCCAGCCGAAACAATGTGGCTTGTGGTGGTCTTGGACTCTTTTTTACTTATATATATGACATTTGATTTGGAGAAATCGGCTTTAATCCAATCATCATCGCCGTCATCACCATTACACCCATTAATCACAGGCACTAAAAGCAATGCGACTATCAGCGACATTAATTTATCAAATCTTTGCATCTTATTCATAAGTTAAATTATTGATATTTTGTCTATTTAAAACTGCCATCCCGGGCATTACCAGTTATAACAATTTCCTTTTTTTCGTTGTTCCTCGCTTTTAACTTTCTGTAATTGTATTGGCGGTGTCATTCTATTTCATATAACAACATGGATGGAAATAATACTGCATGACAAGTGCCATATTTATTAATTATTAACCATCGCACATATAGCTATTCCAAGCCAATCACACCTGTGAACGGGTACGTGTCATTGGATAGCTGCAGCGTGTAGTTGCCCGAGAGGGTCGATGGCAGGTCGGCGAACTGCACGCCTGCGGCGACGTAAGTCTGATAGACGACGTTGTCGTCGTCGTCCAAGAGGGTGAGCGTGTACCCGCCGTGCTGCGACCATATATATAAGGTATGGTCGTCGAGGGTGACGTACGGAGGCTGGACGGGTTCCTTGAGTGGCTTGTTGTTAATGCCCGCACCGCTTTGAGCCTGTAGGCCTTCCGGCGATGCGGGTCTTCTGTTTCTGATTAATGGTTAATCATTAAGATTGTCAAATCATGGCCAAAAGTCTGAACTTACCTGTTGTCCTCGTTATTCTGTCATGGGTATAAGCGTCATTTCTTTGACGGCTTTAGAAATGGATTCATCCAACGGCGGTATACTGGAAGGAGCAAGAGTCTTTCCTTGTTTTCCAATATTCGGTTTCCTGTTGTAGAGCTTTTCGAAATCTTTCTGATTTACGGAACGGCATTCCGTGATGAAAATCTCCGTAGTTGCAGACACCTTCCTCTTGTCCCCTGCAACAGTTACCATTGTCAACTGGAGATCATTCTCCATTGAGACTAAGTCGGACAGTTGGTATTCGTTGTCATTCCTCTTCCGATAGGTCTGCGATGTTATCATTTTCTCCAAATCCATTCTTTCACCAAGAATAGCGGTAGCGATAAGGGCAAGTGTGTCTGCACCGCCCTTGTCGCTTTCAAAATAATGCGCCACCCTACAGGCATCACCCAGGTCCTGATAGACGATTTTGTCTTCCTTGCCCTGACATAAAGAAGATTCGCTACACGAGAAATCTACATCTCGTGCATAACGCCTGGCAATCAATGGTTCATTCGATGCAAGCGTCAAGCCCGACTGTAAGATGCCAAGTTCGCTTATTCTTTCTAAATCAGCAGATGAAGCCTGCAAATATAGATTGCGGATGGGAATTTTTATGTCTTGACTAAGTGTCTGTTGTCCGCTTTCATGAATATAGAATTCCATGATTCCTTCCTGATAACACGTAATCGCGTCCTCACTTTGCAGGTAGCCTCGGAAATAGCCTCTCATAAAGACTCCTGCCTCCTTGCGTTCCATGACTTGACACCCTGCGAACGCTTCAAACGAAATGCAGCATAGCACTGCCAATAAAAATGACTTTTTCATGTTACTCACGCCTCCTATCCTTACATGTCTTCTACTTGAACACTGCCGTATGCATCTTCATTCCACAATCGGCAACTTGCGTTTGTGACAACTATTTGTCATTTCCAACATTCAAGATAGAGTTAAAGAACTCCTGTGAAGATCTGATATAACCTTTTTCGAAGCCTATTCGATTGATGGTTCCATATTCATTATACGACACAGAATTATTGTTTTGGGCATGTGCGTTGATTGCAAAGATGGCAATCAATACTACCAACATGATTGTTTTATTGTTCTTTTTCATTTCTACTATTCCTTTATTCTGACATATAAATGTGAATGGTCGCCGCAGTAAGCGAAATTGTTGTCGTAGAATCTTGCGGAATCAGGCCATAAGTAACACCTGCAGGAAACTTCATAACCAAGCCACTTGACTGTGGAAGTTATTTCAAAGACGTTGGCTCCAAGAATCCTGGAACATGTCTCACCATAAGGAAAGGTGTATGTTCCAAACTGTACATCATCTCCCACGGAAAATACTACGGTGCCATCTTCGTTGAGTACCAAAGAGGTCTTTTCGCCTATCCATTCTTCTGAACCTTGTTTCACCAATTCCCATTTGCCCACCAAAGTATCTTTGGGTATATAATAGGTGGGGAGTTCTATACGTTGTGGCTCCGGTTCTACGATTTCTTCAATTTCATTATCACTTGAACACCCTGCTAATACCGTCGCTGCCGACACCATCAACGCAAGGCCACATGTTATAAACAAATACTTTTTCATACGCTCAATAATATTTGATGTTTATTAGAGAAACGGGATGGCCGCCAAAAATTGCATGAAGCGGCCTCCTTTTAGAGATTATTAACCATATCGTGATTCATTCCAAGTCAATCATACCTGTATATAGATACGTGTCGTCGGAAAGCTGCAGCGTGTAGCTGCCTGAGAGGGTCGATGGCAGGGCGGCATATTTCCCAAAGCCAGTCTTTGATGCCCGCGCCGCCCCTCTTCTTGCTGAGGAGCCAGCGCGGGTCATCTGCATTTACATCTCAAAATCTATGCGATGCGGGGTGGTCACTTCACGACATATTTCCTGCCGCTGACGATGTAGACGCCCTTCTTCATCGAGGGTGCGGGGGTGCGAGGGTGCGAAGGTGCGAGATTACCGTCATGCGCTTTATTTGTATTGGCTTTCCCCGTAGGCGCCGACCTTTGGTTCTCATACCCAGGTACGCCCGTATCCACGTACCCACGAGAAACAAGCCGTCCCTGCAGGTCGTACACGCCACCACGCGATTCATCATTCTTCATTCTTAATTCTTCATTTTCGATACCTGTCGGAGAGCTGCCGTCGAAGTCGCTCAAGGTGAAGATGCACTCATCGTCCTCCCAGCAGGAGAGCATACTGGTGACGAACGAACTCGGGAAGGTCCAGCCACACGGTTCGAGCAGGTCGCAGTATTGCAGGCCGATGCCTTCCACCAGGAACATGTCAGAACCCTGCCTGTCTTCCTCCGACAGCTCGCGGATGGTCATGCGGCGGTAGTTGCGCCCCCTCACGCTGATCTCGTCCTGTGCCATGCACTGATGAACAATCTCGTCGTAGACGTATATCTCGCCCTGCTCGAAGTCGTAGAGCAGGTATTCCGCCTCTGCCGGATGGTCGCGGTCTACCATAAACACCTTGGGGCCTTCTTCACGCAGCGCGGCACGATAGTGGGGCTTGTCGTCATTGTAGCTGAACTCGTTCACCTCATACACTTTCTTGTAGGCCTTGCCGCCTATCAGCGTGTCGCCCTCGACAGTGTAGCTGTAATCGTAGTCCACATTCCAGTCGTTCGTGCGGTTGAACACCCAGTGCTTGCCTTCCTTCAGAAATGAATTTTCACTCTCTTCATTCATTTTCAACGTCCACTGGTACACTTCGCCATTCAGATAGTTGAAGAACAACAGATTCCCTTCATGCAAGATAATGCTCATGGGGAATACGTTTTCCTCTTCCTGCCACAGTACCCATTTCTCACCACTGTCGACAGAGCGGTACAACTGTATCTTCCTCTGATCGCCTTCCGTTACGGTCTTTACGAAATAAGCCTTTTGCCCATCTGTCTCGTCGAAGAAAACAGCCGCTGATGCTGAATTGTCGGTGACGAATTGCCATGTGACACCACCATCAACAGATAAGGCCACACCGAAATTTCCACTGATGAGGAGACGATTGTCATCATTAGGGCAGACAGACATATTCTTGATGTCCATAAAGCGGTCTTCGGCGTTTGTCTCAAACTCCCCGACAAAATCTATCGTGTTCAAATAATCTGTCGACTTATACAGGAAAGGGCACATACAATCATAGTTCACATTGTTACCATATAGGTAAAAAGTGGAGCCGGATGCATACTGGCAAACATTGACAGGACCATCAAATTCGGAGACAACACTCCAGCCGTTCCCAAAGTCGCCTGACATCATGAACTCACACTTGTAAAACTCTTCTTCCGGGTCTTCTGACAGACAGGAAACAAAAACGCGAGTTGGATTCGTATTGTCCTGTGCGAGCCGTGAGATAATGGATTGCGACGAAATCTCCTGTGGTGTGCAGACCTCTGCCTCACCGCTATGGATATTCGCTCTGACTATCGACGTATAGGGTTCTGAGGGGTTTTCCCTGTACTTCACGTTCATGCATATAGCCAGAATGTCATCACCACTCTTGATCATACAGGTAACATTTTTGCCCTGGAAGGATACCGACTTCCATGCTTCATCCCTACGCAAGTCCTTCATATAGAGGCCGTCGCTACAGGATGCATACAAGGTGTCGTCGTACACTTTCAACGAATTGACATACTTGCCTTCAGGCATATCCAGCGGCTTCACTTGCGCCGCAACTCTTTCTGCTAATCCCACCCAAGCAGTGAGAAGTATAGCAATCGATGTAATTCTCATAATACATGCTGTTTTTTAATGATGCAAATATAGACAATTAATTCACAAACCCATAGACCGCAAGGGTACTCATACTGAATACGATTGATACTATTCTTTCTAACATAAGCTGAATTGTTAATAGATTCGCTGGCAAAGATAGGTAAAAATGGTGGTATCAGCAACAAAAAGACTATACACATCCTACACGTTTTGCCAAAACGTGTAGGATGTGTATATATTTTACGTGTTTCTTTACAGATTCATGAGATTTTCTTCCAACAAATCTGATGTCTCCTTTCCAAAAAGATTCGTATTGATTCTTTGCTTCATGTTGGAAACAGACTGCATTGACTTATTAAACAGGGTTGACAACTCGGATGTGGTAAAACGTAATTTCAGCAGGACGCAGACCAACAGATGATGTTTCTTCATTTTCCTGGAATTGGAACCGCCAAGTTGTGCGACGGCTGGCATAAACGTCGGCATGAGTTCTTGCATCATAGAGAAGAGGCCATTTACCTCATCATCTGTGATCTGTTGGCCGATTGATGCTTTCTTGTGGAGGGCGCCCACAAGCGGAGAATCAAGGACGGCCAATTGGACATCCCAGTCTTTCGGTTCCTTCTCATCTTCCTGGTATGTAGAGAGCTTGTTTCCAAGCTTGGCTTCCTGCGACTTCTTCTTATGAAGAAGCCTCGTCCGGCTATCGAGTTTTCCTTGCAGCATCTTGATGTCGTTCCTTGTCTCCTTGTATTTTGAAAGGAGTTCCGCATACTCCATGTTTCTACGCAACTGCTCATTCTTTGCTTTGTTTCTCGTCCTGCTGACGTACCACCAGGCCGCCAGCAAGGATAGGATGAAAAGGGAAATTACAAGACAGAAGCTCAGACGATGCACTTTGATCTCCATGGCTTGTCTTTCTATCAGTCGCTGGTCGCGTTCGTACTGGTAGAATCCTTGTATTGCCTGCATCGTGGTGCGGGAAGAGAAAAGATTGGAAGAGTCGTTTGCACTGCAATACAGCCTTGCGTATCTGGCTACCGAGTCTTTTTCTCCCAGCATGTCGTAGGCTTCGAACAGACCGTGGTATCCAAAGACATGAGACATATTGTCGTGGGCAGCTGAGAGTTGCTTCCTGAAAAAGACAACGGCTGAGTCGGGCTTTTCATTGCCCAACATTGCCATACCCATGAAAGCATTGTACAATCCTTGGCTGAAGGCTGAACCTTCCTGAAGGATGTCTCTTTCTGCAACGAGGAATTGATAGGCTTCCCGAGCCTGTCCTTCCTTAATCATGGTGTAGATGGCCGTTCCCATGGAGTGGACGGAAAGGTCACGGCGTCCCATCCTCATATATTCAGCACTCACCCTTTTGCTTATTCGGAGGACACTGTCATATTGATGCAGTTGATAGTAGGCAAGTATCCGCTGTTCATCGTACATGATATAGGACAAGGTGTCATTGGTTCGAATCGCTATGTCCTTTGCCTTGTCAAGCTCCAGAAGACTATTGTCCGGCATGTACGATTTGTAGAAAAGATAGGCTTTCTGTCCGTGAACTCGCCCAAGCGTTCCCAGATCGGTTTCCTTTGGAGTCAAACCTGCCGAATTAATGGCATGGTTAAACTCCTCCAAGGCCAATGGTGCTTCCCCCATGTCGTCGTAGCAGCGGCCCAGCAGGTAGTGGGCGAGCATGCGGTTGTTGGCCTCGCGCTTGGAGGAGTGGCGGTCGTAGTAGTCGCAGACGCGGCGCATCAGGGCGGCGTGGCGTGCTGTGAGGACGGTGTCGCACTTGTTCTCGGCGTTGGTGCGCAGCAGGTGGAAGCGCATGAGGTCGCCCTTCCGCATCTGGTCGGTGTCGGGCAGCAGGGCGTTGAGGAGGGTCAGTGCCGAGTCTGGCCGGTCGGCCATCAACGAGTCGGCTTGCTGAAGCATATCCATGCGCTCGCCATTCCCTCCGCAGGACAGGATGAAGAGCGGGAGCGATAGCAGGACGCTGTAGAGAGCATGATGTATTCTCATCGATCGTTGGGTGGAGTGGCACATCTTATCGCGTGAGTGAGAACTTCAAGGAGAGTCCGAAATCGCGTGTTGTGGTGGGGTAGCTGCTGGAGGAGAGCAGCGGCGTGTTGACCTGCTGGTCGTAGTAGAAGCTCATGGTGAGGAGCTTCGACAGGGTGTAGTCGGCGGAGAAAGATAGTTTGAATGCCTTGTTACCGCTGCTGGCGGATGAGGTCATGGTGGCGATGTCGCGCACGATGGCGGCCTGCATGCGGTGTGAGATGTCGAGGCGCAGGTTTAGGTCGTGGTTGACGGAGCCCTTTTTGTTTGAAGAGGTGCCCCTGCCGGAAACAGATTTGTTCTCTTCCTCCTCGTCTCCGTTGCCTTTCTTGTTGTTCTTCACTTTTCTGTGGTTGCTACCGCCGAAGAGTTTGAAGTCGTTGATCTTATAGCCGAAGCCGAGCACCCAGTCTTTGGATGTCTGTTCGTTGATTTGGATGCTCGTCATGGAGAGGTTGAGCACACGCGTTGTCTTGTATTCCAGCTTGCAGGTGAGGTTGTTCTGCAGGGTGACGTCGATGCCGAGCAGCGGCGAGAATGCCTCGTTGATGCTGACGGTGCTGACGTTGAACATGGAGCCCGGCGTGGGCATGCCCGTGGTGGCATCGGTGATGAATCCGAGTCCGTTCATGTATTCCTGGTAGGTGCTGTAGGAACTGTATGACCCTACGGCGTAAACGCTCTTGTAGGCGTGGTTGAGGTTGACGCTCTTGAAATGCTCTTTAATCCACGGTAGCTGCGTCAGTCCGCTGAACTTGATGCTCCAGTTGGGCAGCAGTTGCGAAAGGGTGGGGAAGAGCGACAGTTTGTTGCCTCCCATGCTGGTGTAGGTGGCGAGGAAGGCGGGTACCATGACATCGGCAGAGTATTTGTTGACGGTTCCTTTTTCTGGGTTGAACGTCTGCCCGGCAAGTTCTGTACCTGCGGGATAGACTGCGTCGCGGTATTGGTTTTCGACTCGTTGCTGGAAGGCGTCGAGCGAATTGCAGAACTTCTCGAACGACTTTGACTTGTATCCGTTGTTGGCATTACCCGTACTTTCGAACGCGGTGCGGATGGAGATGGTCGTCATGTTGAACGTACCACTCTGCGTGGTGGGCGACCCCTGATACATATACTGGATGGAGCGTGCCTTGGTTTCTGTGCGCGAAGCGTTGAGATCGATCTTGAAGTTCTTCATGGGCTCCAAAGTCATGCGCAGCTGGAGATCTTTCGATGCATTGGTGGTAGCTGGCGTCGCCACGTTGTCGTTCGTCATGAGCCATCCGTTGTCAGCTGCTTTCTGCAAATAGCCGTCGCCGGCGGTGCCAAAGGCGAAGTCAAGGCCGGGTGCGAACATTCCGTCCATGCGTCGCTGTCCTAACATGTCGCCCACAAAGGGCTTGAAGCCTGGCAGCGCCATGCTAAATTGGTCGCGATAGGAGATGCTGACGTTGCGCACGAGCATCAGGGCGCGGGCGATGACCTGTGCCGTCTTGTACCACGACTTCTCGTCGTTGGGTTCCTTGGCCAAGACCGAGATTTTCACGGTGGTGGCCGAGTCTACTTTCGATGTGATGCGAATCTTGTTGTCGTCTACCTTCTTGTACTTGATGGGGAACGACTTGCCGTCGGCCGTCTTTGCCGAGACAATCAGTCGCTTGCTCTTCTTGCCGTGGTTCACCTCGATGGTGGTGTCGGGCTGAAGGGTGATTTCTTTTTCGAAGCCTTTCTTGTTCTTGGGTAGCTCTTTCTGCTCCTTCTCAGAGGGGTTTTCGCCGTCGACAGCAGACTTACGGGATTCTTTTTGCGAAGAGCGAAGAGCGGGGAGCGCAGAGCGAGAGTTTTTGGCTTTCGGCTTAGCCGTCTTGTTGAACCGTTCGTTGGCTTTCTTGAGGAAAGGACTGAGGTTATAGAGCTTTTCGAGGCTCCATGTGCTGTTGAGCGTCAGCGTGCGGTTGTTGTTGATGTTGTTGCCCAGCGACGTGCCGTCTTCAAGGTCGGTGCCTCGCTGCCATCCGTAGTTGGCCTGATAGTTGGCATCAGCATTGAGCCAGCTGAAGATGGGCAGCAGGTTGAGCGGCAACTGGTAGGAGGCCGTGAAATTCTGCGTATAGTCCATGGGCGAGCCGAAACCACGTAGGCTCGTCTTGACCGAGTCCTTCCAAGCAGCGTATCGGTCGGGATAGAGGTCCTTGTTCACTGGTGTATAGGGTTCCTCGATCTGCGCATGTGTTGCGCTGTTGAAGTTAAGATGCAGGTTCTTTGTGAGGTCCCATCGGATGGAGAAATCGCGATTCCAGAGGAACTGCTCGTTGAAGGTGAGCGGCAACTGTGCGTTCTCGAGGCTTTCCATGTCGCGCTCTTGCAGTTCGTGGTAGTGGCGTGTGATCTCGCTGTTGAAAGAGATGTTCTGCGGGAGGTAGTTGAGCCCAAACTTCTTGAGGATTTCCACCCATTTGCTCTTGTTTTTGGCGAGCGCCTTCTTGAACGGCTCGAAAGGCTTGTAGACTGGTGTATAACTGTAGTTCATGGAGCCTCGCCATTGATGCTCGTCTTCGTAGACCGTTGTCTCGCCCGTGTTGTGGCGGTGAGAATGGCTGTAAGAGAACGAGAAGTTTCCCGGATCGTAGGGCATGGGATGGCGTTTGTTGGTGATACCCACGCGCACATTCGACAGCGAGAAATTGGTCGTGGTCTGTTTCGTGACCGCCATGCTCTCGATGGAGTCGCGCTCATGTTTCGAGCCAGTGGCGTCGAGTGCCTCCTTGAGCTCCATATCGGTGTCGAGGGGGTTATATTTTGGCGACGACTTCTCCTTTGTGACCGAATAGTAGAGCGGTGCAGAAACCTTCGCCTTGTCGGGGAAGAACTTTCCGAGCTCGAAGTTGGCCGTGACGGAATACTGTGTTTCGTTTTCCTTGCTGCGTTCCATGACGCCCTGCTCGAGTCCTCCGAAGCCTTCGGTTATCATCTTACCCATCATGTTCAGGCTTCCCACGTCAGACAGTTGAAGATTCAAATTGCCTTGAGCAGCCCAGCCACCTTCATTGTTGTATTCGAGCAAACGAAGTTCGTTTACCCAGATTTCTCCGCTTTTTACGTCGCTTGAGAGGTTGCGCACACCAATGATCATGGTCTTCACCTCACCTAACGTAGGATTACCCATCACGGTAATCTTGTTGTTGGGCTTGTCCTCCGTATAAGTACTGTAGGGCATGTTGTAGGAAGCCTGTCCTTCGGCCTTAGCCTTGTTGCGCTGTTTCTTCAGATGCGTGAAGACGGAGAGGGGAATGTCGAGCATGTTCTCTTCTGGCCATACAGCCTTGCAGTCCTGCTGGGAGTAGCGGTTGTAGTTGCCGGGAGCTGTGAGACGGAGAGGAATCTCATACTCGTAATAGTTGTTTTTGTAGTCAGAGCCCAGGCGTACGAACACCGCCAGTTGATTGTCAGTTAGGTTTGTGGTGTTCTGCGGCATGGCATTGGCATGAACGAACATCTGAATGCGCTTGTACTGCCGTAGGTCGACATTCGAGTTTTTGTAGACAGCCTTCGAGCTCCCTGTGCCGAGGTTGGTGACAGTCATGGACAGCGACTGCTCATTGCTCTCGACGAGCTGAGGCTGCGTGGGGTCTTGTTCGCGTCGGATGCCTGGTGGCAAGACGTAGTTGACGGGTTCCTTGTCGTTGTTTTCCTCAACGCTGACGGCACTGACCGCCATTTTTCCCACCTCGGCGCCTCCGCTGAGCGACTGTTCGTAGACACGCCATTCGCCACGCACAAGGTCGAGTGAAGCGAATCGCATGACGATGGGCTTCTCGAAATTGGTGCAGAACATGCGCATGAAGCGTACGCTGGTAAAGTCGCTGATGCTTCCCACCTTCTTCTCGTAGTCTTTCAGGGGTATGCGGAATTGGTACCAGGTTGTTTCCTGATCTTTCGCACCGTTGCGCAGCGTCGGCTTGATGGTACGTTTGTCTACGATGTAGTTCTGTCCGACGACCAGATCTTCGGGCCTGATGCTGACGTGGTATTGGTAGTACTTTTCGTACTCGTTGAGCGTGTAGTCCTGATTGATGTCTTCCACGTCGGGTGTCGACTTGAATGCCGTGCTATAGCTTTCGGGCGAGTTTTCGTTGTCGGGCGAGTTGCCTTGCGGCATGTTGATACGTTTGTAGCGCAGGAGGATGGGCGCCTCTATCTGGTCGAAATCCGCGCCGCGGAAGTAGTGGTAGTCGTCGTTGGCGGGGTCGTTCATGATGCTGTCGAAGACAGCAGCGCTCACCTTTCCCTGAATCTCGTTCAGGAATTGCTGATAAGCCTCGTAAGCGCGTTCCTCCTCGTTGTTCAGTCCGTTGTAGCCCACATCTTGCAGATTGCGAGAACCTGACGTCGTGGCAAAGGCGTAGGTGACGGTGCTTTGTGTGGGTATTTTTCCCCATTGTGAATAAGAGAAGCTCTGTGAACCGTCTACGGGCATGCCACTCTCGTAGAATTTCTTGCCGTCGCGAAGGATATCCTCGCTCACCTCACCGAGGTTGAAATACAGGTCGCCACCATAGCGGTTGGCGTCTTCCTTGTATTGGCTGTAGATGAAGGGGTCGAGCATCCAGAACTCGATATACTCTATGTTAGCAGCCTCGAAGTCGCTGGTGTCGAGTTTGCGCATCATGCCGCCCCAGCGGTTTTGTGGGTTAGGCAGCGTACCATCGCTGTTCAGGTTGGAATCCAGATTGTAGGGACCGCGTTCACTGGGATAGTAGGCCAGATTGAGAATGGGCAGTGTAGAGGTCGTTCCGCTGTAGTTACTCTGATCGCGGAAGGGGAAAAGTTCCCTGACATACCATTCACGGACGTAGAAGTCGGACAGTTGGTCGAGGTCGCTCTTGATGTGGCTGGGTGTCAGCGACGATGAACGGCGTGTGAACAGCGGATCAATGCTATACCAGGCAAGGAGCGACCGGTTGTAGCCGCTGGTTACACCTGTTTTGTCGTTGTTCTCCGGAAACATGGAAGGGACACTGGAGATGATCCAAGCGTTGGGAGTCGACACATCAATGGTGTTTTTCGTGTTTTCAAAGTCATCGAGATACGATGCATTGTCCTGCGTGCCGTGCGACTGTCCAGCTATCAAGTGGGCGAATTCCCCTTTGAACGTGATTTGTGAAGGTGCCGTGCAGTGCAAGCCAGGAATCTTGTCGAGCATATTGGTGAGCCATTGGCTCTCCTTTTTCCAGTTGATATTCACGCCCCACAGCGTGTTGTTCAGCGGTTCGTTGCCCATTGCCACTTTCGTCGTAAGCGCCTGTTCTGAGAGGTGCTGCAGGGTACCGCTAAGTTGGAAATTCTTCGTAAAGTCATAGCTCCAGTTCATACCCAGCATCGTCTTTCGTTCTTGCGCGTAGTCGGTGGCACTCTCCAGCGATACGTTGACCGAGGTGCCTGCATCGATGATGCTTTGGTTGAGGATGGTCACCTCACCGGCCGAGTAGTCCACGCTATAGTCGGAACCCTCGTGCAGCGTCACACCGCCGGCTGTCACCACGACGCTACCCTGAGGCACGTTGTAGGCACCCAGTGAAATGACGTTGGCCGACGAACCGCGATACTGTCCCACCATCATGAACTTGTCTTTCTCAGCTATCTGCTTGGCCACCGTCTTCGTAGAGTCATAAAGCTCGTAGAAACAATACTTGTCGGCTACCTGCGATGATATGCCCTTGTCTGTCAAGGCGCGATAGAGGTAGTCGCCAAAAGGCTCTGCTTCAGGCAGGAACACGCGACCGTTTGATACGGTGTAGCCTTCCACAAAGTCGAAATAGCCATTGGAGTGAGCTTTCATGTTGTTGTCCAGACGGTCGGCTCCCAAGAGCTTGATGAGTGTCTGCTCCTTCACTTGTGCCTCGGGTATATAAGAAAGGTATACACCCGTGGTGTCGCTCTGGTATTTGATGTCCAGTCGGAACTTGTCTTTCTGCACGTTGGAGGCCAGGTAGTAGACATTTTTCATCATCAGGTCCCAGTTGCCCTGATGGGGGTTGTTGCTGGTGTTCTTTAATGACTTCACAAACAGTGCCTGGTTGACGTCTGTGATGTCGCTGGCGAACTCACCCACCTGGTAAGTCACGCCGCCATAGGTGTATTCGTAAGCGATAGCCAGCACCTGGTCGGTTTGCAACGACTTTATGGAAACGTAGCCCAATGCTTTGTTCAGCGTGTACTCCGAAGAAGAAAGCAGTCGGGCACTCTCCAGTTTTTCGTAGTCGGTGCCACCCACGAATTTTGGAATGGCGTCGAGCGTTGTCGACGTCTGGTCGATATCGCGAGCAGTGGCGTAGTTGTTGACCAACGAAGAGTAGAGCGTGTTGGCTTGGTTGCATGGCACGGCCTGCCCTGTGAGGTTCCATTTAGGGTTGCTCACCTGCGTGTTCTCGCCCAGATCGGTCAGTGCCACGATGTTACGGGTGTTGGTCGTGGTGCCCGTCTTGTTGGTCACCCAAATTTCCACGCGGTTGATGGTGATGCCTGTGGTCAGGTTCGGCAACGACTTCATGGCGTTGTCGTATTTGTCGCGGAAATGCCTTGCAAGGAAGAAGTGTCGGTTTTCTTCGTAGTTGGCGGCATCAATCTCGAAGGCTGTCGTCTGCACGCCGCCCTTGCTTGATACGCTTGACGAGGAAGTCTTCTTTTGGCTCACCACAGTCTGCAGCTTCAGCTTGCCAAACTGCCAGTCTGTGCGTATGCCGAACAGGGCCGACGCACCATGTACAAGCGATGAGTTGCTGGGGAACGACACGTTGCCGGCTTCCACCAGTTTGATAATCTCGTCTTCCTTGCCATCGTATTTCAGCTTCATGTTCTGCGAGTCGAAGTCGAAGGTCGCCTCGGTGTTGTAGTTGAGGTTCATGTTCACCTTGTCGCCCACCTTACCGTTGACGCTGAGGTTGATCTTCTCGTCGAAGTTCATCTGCGTGGTCTTGCGGTTGCGGACAGGCAGCGAGGGGTTGTCGATGTTCTTCATCGTGGCGCCGAACTTCAGCTCAGCCGTTCCCTGCGTCTTGATACGCACACCGCCTGGGCCGAAGATCTTTTCTGCCGGACCGAGGTCGAAGTGCATGTCGGAGAACGAGAATTTCTCTTTGCCCTGCTCCTGCAGGATTTCAGAATTCTTCGAGCGGAAGAAGTCGCGACGCAGTTTCCGATTAGCCCAATCGCCAAACTCCTCGGCCGTCATCAAGAATGGGGTGCCGATATACGAGTCGCCCATTTTCGAACCGAGGATATACATGTCGAGCGTATCGTTGTACACCACTTCCTGACTGATGTTATCAGGCATTTTCAGGTCGGAGGTGTTGCGCTGCAGGTCGTCGAGGGTGATGGGTTGGGTGCGTTGGATGGGCCACAGAGGATGGATCAAAGAGTCGGGAATCGTTTCGTCTTCCTGAATGATGGGCTGCGCCGTGATGTTGCTATTCTTCGTGGTGTCAGGAGGCGTTTCTTGGAGTGGCGAGTGGGGAGCGTTGTTTCCCACTCCGCTTTCCATGATGGCATGCTCACTCCTCGATGCTCGCTCCTCGCTCCTCGAAGAATAACTGTAGAGCGAATAGACTGCAGGCACCACAGCCCATCCCAGCACGTTGATGCTGAGCAAGGCCATGGCCAATACGACGATATGTTTTTTCAGTCTATCCACTTTATTGCGAAACTTTCAATTTACCAATGGTTGGTCTATTTGATCTGCTTCAATGCCATTTTAACCACCTGTTCAACAGGGGCATCGGGATGCTCTTTCAAGATGGCGTTGACAACCTTTTGTGTGGGAGCTGGCGAGAATCCCAGCATCGTCAGGGCACCCACAGCCTCATCGCGTACCTGCTTCTGGGCGGCATTGATCTGTGGGACATTCGTCTGAGCTCCTGTACTCCTGAACTCCTGAACACCTAACTCTTGAGGAATCTTATCCTTCAAGTCGACGATGATGCGCTGCGCCGTTTTCAGGCCGATGCCTTTCACGCCTTTCAGAATGCGTTCATTGCCTGTGGCAATGACGTTGCATAGCTCGGCCACCGTCAGCTCCGAGAGGATTACACGTGCTGTGTTGGCGCCAACACCGCTCACGGTGATGAGCAGCAAAAACATATCGCGCTCTTCCTTCGTCCCAAAGCCGAAGAGCACATAGGCATCTTCGCGGATGGCCTCGTAGACCCACAGTCGTGCCTCGCTTTTCCCTTGAATCGCCGAAAAGGTGTTCAGCGAGATGTTCAGTCCATATCCCACGCCGTGAACATCTATCACAGCGTAAGCAGGGGTGATTTCAACAATTTCACCCTTTACATATTCTATCATTTTCCCTTCAAATTTCGTGTATACACATCAATATAACGGATTTTTCGCCCTTTTATTGTGTAGGCTTGTAACTTTTTTCATTAAAAAACCATTCCGTCTTGGAATTTCCAAATACCATTCATGCGGCAACAGTCAAAAAAAACCACGCAACTCGAGCAAGTTGGTGGTTCTTCCTGTCGTTTTGAAAACAGGTTGTTACACGCAGGTGTAGCCGCCGTCCACGGGAACGGCAATGCCATTGACATAGCTGGAGAACGGCGATGCCAGAAAGATAGCGGCAGAGTCGAGTTCTCCTTCTTTGCCGTAGCGCTCCAAGGGTATGGTATCTTGGGCATATTTCTTGAACCATTCTGTGTCGAGTGTGTCTTTGGTGAGTGGTGTCCAGAAGTAGCCCGGACAGATGCAGTTCACTGTCACGCCGCTCTTACCCCATTCGGCAGCAAGGGCGCGTGTCAGGTTGACCACACCTCCCTTGGCAGCATGGTAGGGCGATGCTGGTGCTATCTTGTTGCCCACCAGTCCGTACATTGAGGCAATGTTGATGATTCGGCCATACTTCGCGGGCAGCATAGCG
>JAEEGF011591577.1_pt1 | contig 23231 bp, 14 predicted proteins | sample 9134171 | NCBI WGS metagenome assembly JAEEGF01 (sample SAMN16246542, study PRJNA631951) | gut metagenome | biome: gut microbiome; feature: rumen; material: AP-attached | host: Bos | place: Iran: Karaj | collected 2018-10
GACGATCTCATCGCCGGGCACGGGCGAACAGCACTTGGGGAATCTGACTGCAACATCGTTGGTTCCCCTTATCTCAACGCCACGGCCGCTTCTTGAGACCTTCATGCGGTTTATGGTCTTTGCGGTGTATTTTTCCATCGCCTCTTCATCGGTGAGGACGATGGGGTGGTCTTTTAAGTATTCTTCCTGAAGCCTGTTTACTATCTGCGCCTCTTTAAGGCCGCCGTGACCGACTGCGGCCAAAACGGCATCCCAGTCTTTACAGCTGTATTTCTTTAAGATGACTTCGATATATTCGGGCTTTTTGATATCGTTAAGATTTATGTTCTTTAATTTACAGTAGGCTGCGATCTGCTCGCCGCCGCGCAGGATGTTCTCTTCCTTTAGCTCTGTCTTGTACCAGCCGTTGATCTTGTTTCTGGCCTGTGCCGTCTTTACGATCTTGAGCCAGTCGCGGCTGGGGCCTTTGGAGTTCTGGGATGTTACTATTTCTACTCTGTCGCCGTTTTTGAGGTTATAGTCGATATTGACCATGCGGCCGTTTACACGGGCGCCTACCATCTTATTGCCGACTGCGGAATGTATGCTGTAGGCAAAATCTATTGGTGTCGAACCGAGGGGAAGTGTCTTTATGTCACCGGCGGGCGTAAAGCAGAAAACGGAATCGGTAAAGAGGTTAAGGTCCGTCTTTATCATGCTCAGGAATTCTGAGTTGTCGTTTTCATCCTTTTGCCATTCAAGTATCTGGCGAAGCCATGAAAGCTTCTTTTCCTCGCTTGAATCGCTTGCCTGGCCGCTTCCGACCTCTTTGTATTTCCAGTGCGCTGCGATACCGTATTCAGCGGTACGGTGCATTTCATATGTTCTTATCTGGATCTCGAAGGGCTGGCCGTTGGTACCGATAAGAGTTGTATGAAGCGACTGATACATGTTGGGCTTGGGCATGGCGATGTAGTCTTTGAACCTGCCGGGTATGGGTTTGTAGAGAGAATGGATCACGCCGAGCGCGGCATAGCAGTCCCTTACATCATCAACAAGTATTCTGACCGCAAAGATATCATATATCTGGTCCAGGGTCTTGTTCTGGTTCTTCATCTTTTTGTAGATGCTGAAAAGATGCTTTACCCTGCCTCCGACCTGTGCTTTTATTCCTGCCGCCTCGATATGACTTGAGACTTCGGCAACGATGCCGGATATGAAATCCTCCCTGCCCTTTTTCTGGTTTGCGATGCTCTTTGAGAGCTCTTCGTAGATATCGGGCTCGAGATAGCGAAGGGAAAGGTCATCGAGTTCTACCTTTACTTTCGAAATACCGAGTCTTGATGCGAGAGGCGCATAGATATCCATGGTCTCTCTGGATTTTTCTATTCTCTTTGCGGGGGACTGGTACTGCATAGTCCTCATGTTGTGAAGCCTGTCGGCAAGCTTTATAAGAATGACTCTTATATCCTTTGCCATTGCAAGGAACATCTTGCGGAGGTTTTCGGCCTGCTCTTCCACCTTGTCGTGAGAGAAGGTGATGTTGGTCAGCTTTGTGACGCCGTCGACAAGTGTCACGACTTCGGGGCCGAATTCCTTTTCCATTTCTTCATATGTATATGAAGTGTCTTCGAGCACGTCATGCAAGAGACCTGCCTCTATGGTCTCTTTGTCGAGTTCGAGTTCTGCGAGAATTATTGCAACGCATACGGGGTGGATGATGTAGGGTTCGCCGGATTTTCTTTTCTGATCCTTGTGAAACTCCTTTGCCACGCGGTATGCCTTTTCAACCATTGAAAGGTCGCCGGACGGATGGTATTTTCTTATTTTTACTAACAGTTCTTCGAAAAGCTCGTCCGGAGTTTTTGTAACATCGGGCACGGTAAGAAGGCCGCCCGTAACATTCGCGCCGCCGATTATGGTTCTTTCGCTTATTATGTCTTCGTGGATATCACCCGGAAGTTTTGTAACGAATGTGTTTTCCTTTTCTTCGCTCATAGCCCATCTTACCTCCTTTCGCCCGAAATTGTAGAAACACTCCGCTTTGCTCCGTGTTTCTTTGATTTAACAGCCGCAAGCGTCCGGCTGGCGGACTGGCACGATTGCTTCGCAATCTTGCCATTATTTAATATTATAATATTTTAGAAAAAAACTATTGTTGTGTCAATTGCATATTTGCCAAAGATGGGCCGTTTTTTACCTTTCTTTTAAAGCATTTTTAATTTAAAGTCCTTAATTTTGAGCTCCTGAGTGACTATACCGCGGTATTCGTTCTCCAAAGGCTCGTACATGAGGGATATTCCGATGGGGCTTTGCCCTGTATATCCCCTTAAAAGAGCGGCCCTGATACCATCCCCGAACTGGGCTGTGACCTTTGCATCAAACTCGGCAGCCGAGTAAAACTTGAGCGCGGTAAAGCTGCGCCCTAAGCTGTCCATCAGCGTAAGCTTTAGATGATCCGAGTTTGCGCCCATGAACTTCATGCTCATGAGCATCAGCTCGTTTGCGCCAAACAGCGGCGACGGATTTCCCTCTCCGTAGGGCTCAAGCCTGTCAAGCTGCGCCACCCATTCATGGTTTATGGCATACGGAGGCATGACCATGTCGGCAAAGACTTTTTCGACCAGCTCGTTTTCGGTCAGGGTGCATGATGCGTTTAACATCTCATAAAGCCTGTCGGCATTTTCTTCCGGAAGCGACAGTCCCGCAGCCATGGGGTGTCCGCCGAACTTTGAAAGAAGCTCCTTGCACTTTTGAAGTTCTTCGAAAATATTGTAGCCTTCTATGGATCTTGCCGAGCCTTTGAGACCGTTTTCGGTTTTCGTAAGTATTATGCAGGGTCTGTAATATTCTTCCTTGAGCCTTCCGGCGACAAGTCCCGCAAGGCTTTCGTGGCAGTCCGTAAGGACCGCAACCAAAACATTTGCATCCTCTCTGCCGTTTTGGGCCAAATACTTTTTGGCATCCTCTATGGCCTTGTCCTGCATGCCCTTTCTTTGGTCGTTAAGCCCTTTTAAATACTCTGCCTTTTCACGCGCATCCTCATCATTTTCACAAAGAAGAAGCTCAAGCGCCCTGTCAGCGCAGTCGAGCCTGCCCCCCGCATTAAGACATGGATTTATGCCGAAAGCCAGATTTCCCGCCCTTAAGGTCTCGCTCTTAAGCGAACAAACATCCATAAGGCACCTTATTCCGGGGAAGGAACTGTTTTTTATCCTTCGTATAGCTTCCTTTACTATTATCCTGTTTTCGCCGATAAGCTCCATCGAGTCCTGGATGGTTGCAAGGCCGGCAAATTCGGTCATGTCATACAAAAGACCGGCGCTGATGCCGAGGCTTTCATAGAGTGCAAGCATTATCTTCCATGATACTACCGCCCCGCATATGCCGGGGAAGGGGTATGTCTCGCCTTCAACATGGGGGTCTATCACTACGTCTGCTTTCGGGATACCCGCCTCCTGCACGCTGTGGTGGTCTGTTACCATGACGCACATGCCGAGGCTTTTTGCAAGCTCCACCTCCGCAAGCGCCGCTATGCCGTTGTCGCATGTAAGAATGGTATCAACGCCTTTTTCATGGGCGTCTTTTACCATCTGCATGTTCATGCCGTATCCGTCCCTTATTCTATGAGGCAGGCGGTAAGAGACATTAGCTCCCGCGTTTTTAAGCGCCCGGTAGAGGATGGCAACGGAGCATACTCCGTCAACGTCATAATCCCCTATTATATGGATCTTTTTGCCCGAAGCTGTCTTTTCCTTTAAAAGAGCCACGCCTTCCTTCATGCCTTTCATGAGCCACGGCGAGTGAAGCGCCTCCATTCCGGCATTTAAGAATTCATACATCTCTTCATAGGTCGTAAGTCCTCTGTTTCTCATGATGCGGACTATGTAGGGGCTGACACCCAGCCTTTTTCCAAGTTCGTTAAAATCGGCTTTTTTCTGGTGTATCCTCCAGGATGTCTGTTTCATTTTTTTATTTCCCTTATTTTTTTAATATAGGGGCTGTAAAAATACAGCCCCTAAGTTACATCTTTCCAAGCGAGCGAAGGACTTCTCTTGCATACTCCGTATCGCTGTATGGAGTCTTGACTCCGTTTTCCTCCTGATAGCTTTCGTGTCCGAGCCCGAGTATGGTTATAAGATCGCCTTCCTTTGCGTTTTCTATAGCATATCTGACCGCTTCTTTTCTGTCCTTTATGACAAGATAATTCTTTTCCTCGGCGGCCTTTGTCTTGTTCATACCGATCATGATGTCTGCGAGTATGGTCTCGAAAGACTCATATCTGTTATGTCCGGAGGTGATTATCGAAAAATCCGCAAGGCGTCCGGACGCTTCGCCCATCTCATATCTTCTGTGCTTCGATCTGTTTCCGTCGGCGCCGAAGACACATACTATCCTTTTCGGCCTGTATTCTCTTAAGGCTTCAAGGTGATTTCTGGTGCTGTAACCGTTGTGCGCAAAATCGACGCATACGGAAAGCTCCTTTGTGCGCAGTATCATGTCAAAACGGCCCTTTATCTTTAAATGGGTAAGTGCTTCGTTCATGACACTTTCGGAAATGCCAAGAAGATGTGCCACGACTACCGCAGCCATAGCATTGCAGACATTGAACCTTCCCGGGAGATTTACGTTAATGTGTGCGTTAAACCCTCCCGAGATGTCAAAGGCTATGCCCGGAAGGTCGTTTTCGTAGGTCTCTTTTATGCCCGAGGCAATGTAATCGGGCTTCCTGTAGGTCTTCTGATCGTCCGCATAAAAAATAGTGGGAGTATCCACATCCTTTAAAAGTTCGTCTATGTGCCCGTCGCCCGCATAGACTACTGCCTGCTTGCTGCCCTTTAACAAAAGGCCTTTGCAGAAAAGGTATTCTTCGAAGCTTTTATGCTCGTTCGGCCCCACATGGTCGCCTTCGCTTATGTTTGTAAAGATACCGTAATCGAAGGTGAAACCGCCGGTGCGGTGCTGCATCAGGCCCTGCGACGAGCATTCTATGACTGCATGGGTGCAGCCTGCATCTGCTGCCTGTGCAAGATATTTTTGTATATCCTCCGAGTCCGGAGTGGTATTTGCTAGTTCTGTCACGTGACCGTCAAGTATAAAGCCGTTGGTGCCTATGGTGACCACCTTGTTGCCTGCACGGCTTATTATATCGGACAGCATATGCGTTGTGGTGGTCTTTCCCTTTGAGCCCGTAATACCTACGGTGACCATCTTTTCGGCCGGGTAGCCATACCACGCGGCAGCTATCATCGCCTTTGCAAGCCTTGTATCGGGAACGCTTATGACAGTAGCCGAAATGCCCGAGGCATCAAACCCGCCTGCGGCATATTCATCGCTTATGACAATGAGCGCGGCCCCGTATTCATCGATAGTGTTTATGCAGGTGTGGGCATCGAATCTTGCGCCCTTTATACAGATGAACGCGCAGCCCGGCGTAACATTTTTTGTGTTTACCGAAAAGCCTGTGATCTCTTTTGTATTTCCTTCGCGTATCACAGTATATGATAGGCGCTCTAATAGTTTGTCAATATTCATCCTTTTGATCCCTTATTCTTCCCAGGTGATAAGATCTTCTGCGTAAGGAAGCTGCTTTATCCAGTCGCAGAATTCTCTCCATTCGGAAAGCTTATGATTCTTTCTGGACTTGTAGATGTTCGCACAGGTCTCGTAGTTGAATGTGCAGGTTCTCATCTGATTGTAGCTTGAGGGAAGAAGCTGGATCATGTCATACCAGTGAGCCTTGTCCTTGGTCTCTATAAATCTGTTTCTGACCGTTTCCAGATAGTCTATGAATCCCTTCATTTTCTCAAGACTTTCATCCGTCATGTGATCCACGGAAAAATCCGAAAGCTCAAAGGGCTTTGAATGGATCTTGTGCATGGTGGATGTGGAATTGGCAACTGTCCCCACCTTATAGGTGTCATATTCCTTCCACCAGTAGAGGGGTGCGGTGATATCCACGCTTACGAAGATCATTCTCATGTATTTTCTGTGATCCGTGCCGGCATGGGAAAGTCTTTTGGCAAGATCGAGATCGTTTTCGCCGAGAATGTAATCACCGTTTTCATCGTAGTAGCTGTCGGTCCTGTTCCATGAATTCATGGGGTTTCTGGCACCGCGCATGGCATTTTCAAGGTTCATGACGGCGGTTCGTTCGAGTTTTATCATCGTTGTTTTCTCCTAGTGTTTTTTGGGGATTGTGCCGCGGACTGGCACGATTGCAAAGCAATCGTGCCTTATCCTATCTTCATGAGCAAAAACTCAAGTTCCTGCTGCACTAAGCTGTCTCCGGGATATTTGCTTTGATATTCAAGCAGGTGTGTGTATGCCGAGGGGTAGTATCCCATTTTCTCATACAATACCACCTCGTTCCACAAAAGATCCCGGATGCATACGCAGTCCGGATAATCCGATATGGCTTTGTGAACCACGTTCCATGCCGTGTTGTAATCGCCCTTGCGTGAAAGGCACAGTGCGAAATAGTTTGCCATTTCGGGGTCGTAATTTTTAGTGAGTTCTTCCTTATATATTACCTCGGCCTTATCGGTATCGCCCATTGCCTCATAGCAGAATGCCTCGTAAAGGGCCGCCTCATGGATGCCTTCCTCCATGGGATATTGAAGCTCTGTGAGAGCCGCCGAGTTGTTGCCCATAAGATAATATATCTTGCCTCTGTACAGATGCGCCTCGGCGGAATCGCCTTTTACTTCAAGAGCCTTTGAAAGATATTTCACGCCCTCATCCGTAAAGCCGTTTTCCACATAGCTCTGGTATATGGCAAAATACATCTCGACGTCATTTCCCTTTTTTTCGATGACCTTGTTGAAGCATTCCGTCGCCTCATCGGTGTTATTCATCGCAAGGTAAATGCGTCCTTTGTTTATATACTGGTCTTCGCGGTGCACGCCCAGTTCTATCAGGGCGTCATAGGTCTTGATGGCTTCGTCATACTTCATGAGGCGCGCCTCGCAATCACCGCGATATTCAAGTATGTCATATTCGAGTGCCTGAACCTGACTGTTCACCTGTTCGATGGCCTTGTTAAAGGCTGTTATAGCATCCGAAAGCTTGCCCTGTTCGTAGCAGGATATGCCAAGCCCTCTGTATGCCTCCTCGAGCTCTTTTTCCATGCTGATGGCATGATTAAAACACTCCTCCGCCGTCACATACTTTTGAAGGCCGAGGCAGTTATAACCCATATCGACATAAAATTCAGCATCGGCATTATGATTTGCGGCAGCTTCTTCGTACAGGGGCTGAGCCTGCGAATAGCTGCCTGCATTCATAAGTCTCTTTGCTTCGGAATACTTTTCATCTTTTTTTGAACAGCCGGAAAGCACCGCCATTGCCGCAAGAGCGGCAACGGCAAGTGTAATTTTTCGCATATTCTTCTCCGGTAGTGTTTAAGTCCCTATCTCTAGTTTTTTCCGGTACTGCCAAAACCGCCTCTGTCTGTATCGGCGAGCTTTTCGACCTCTTCAAACACTATTTCGGGCTGGTGCTCCATGATCCTGAACTGGCAGATCCTGTCGCCGACATGTATCTTTGTATCCCTCATGGCAAGCGCCGGAAACATCCATTCGTCATTGTCGCCGCAATAGCTTTCATCCACTATGCCGCAGTGATTTGCCTGAATGACGCCGAAATTCTTGTAGGTGGAGCTTCTTGGCACTATGTGTGCTTCATAGCCTCTTGGAAGCTGCATGCCTATTCCAAGCTTTATGAGCTTAAAATCGCCTTTTTTCAAAACGACGTCCTCTGCGCTTCTAAGGTCTATCCAGTCGCTCTTTCCGCCGATGTAGCAGAGCTTTTCTATTTTGTCCGAAAAATATTTGATCCTGATCGTTTCCATTTTTGATCCTTTATCACTTGAAGTAATTTACACCGCTTTCAAAGATCTTCATATCCTGTTCGCCGTAGATGTTGATGGCAACGGACTCTCCGCGTCTTTCGGAATGTGCCATCTTACCGAACACTCTTCCGTCCTCGCTGGTGATACCTTCTATAGCGGCAAACGAACCGTTTACGTTCCACTCTTCGTCCATAACGACATTGCCGTTTATATCGACATATCTTGTGGCCACCTGACCGTTTGCAAACAGCTTCTTTATCCATTCGTCATTTGCAACGAATCTTCCTTCACCGTGGGAAGCGGGGTTTACATATACTCCGCCGAGCTTTGCGCCTGCAAGCCAGGGTGACTTGTTTGAAACCACCTTAAGGTAGACCATCTTTGAAATATGGCGTCCGATCGTGTTGTATGTAAGTGTGGGTGAATCCGTTTTCTGCGCAGTGATCTTTCCGTAGGGCACAAGGCCGAGCTTGATAAGAGCCTGGAAGCCGTTGCAGATACCGAGGGCAAGACCGTCACGGTTGCCTAAAAGATCGTCCACCGCCTCTTTTAATTTTTCATTTCTGAAAGCTGTCGCAAAGAATTTAGCGCTGCCTTCGGGTTCGTCGCCCGCAGAGAAGCCTCCGGGGAACATGATGATCTGCGACTGCTTTATTGCAGATACGAATTCATCTACCGATTCTCTTATATCCTGTGCGGAAAGGTTTTTGAGTACCTTTATGGTGACATCGGCGCCTGCACGCTCGAATGCCTTTGCACTGTCATATTCGCAGTTGGTGCCGGGGAATACGGGTATGAATACCCTGGGCTTTGCGACCTTGTTCCTGCATACATAGATGCTGTCCGCATTGTAAAGAGGTGCATCATATGCCTTCTGAGCGGCATGACTGTCTGTGGGGAATACCTTTTCAAGAGGTGCCTTCCATGTATCGAGTGCCTCTGAAAGAGCGATCTTTACATTTCCGTATGTAAGATCCGCATCCGCAACTTCACCGACAAGCTTTGCAAAACCTGTCTTTTCCCAGTCTGAAACAGCATCTGCCGGAACCTCAAGGAGGATATCGCCGTAGCTTACCGCAAAGAGCTCTGATTTAGAGACCGCCTTGTCATCGACCTTTGCGCCGAGGCCGTTACCGAATGCCATCTTGCTTACTGCTTCTGCAATGCCGTTTGCGCCAAGTGCCCATGCACTTACTGCCTTACCCTCTGAGATGAGCTTTGCCACAGCCGAATAGATCTCGTTTACTTTTGCAAAAACGGGAAGATCGTATTCGTCTCTTACGATGCTTACCTTTACAAGCTTGTTTCCCGCCTTCTTAAATTCGGGCGTGATGATGTTTTCTTCTTTTGCTATATCTACCGCAAACGAGCAGAGTGTGGGCGGAACGTGGATGTCGTTAAACGAACCTGACATCGAGTCCTTGCCGCCTATTGACGGAAGCTCAAAGCCCATCTGAGCATCATATGCTCCAAGGAGCGCACAGAAGGGTTCTCCCCAGCCGTAAGGATCTGCGGTCATTCGCTTAAAGTATTCCTGATATGTCATGCGGATCTTTGTGTGATCACCGCCCGATGCAACGATCTTTGCGATGGAATCGGTTATGGCATATACTGCGCCGTGATAAGGGCTCCAGCTTGAAAGGTAAGGGTCGTATCCGTAAGACATCATGGTCACGGTGTCGCACTTTCCGTTAAGTACGGGAAGCTTTGCCACCATCGACTGTGTCTCGGTAAGCTGGTATTTTCCGCCGTAAGGCATATATACGCTGCCTGCACCGATGGATCCGTCGAATCTCTCAACAAGGCCCTTCTGTGAGCATACGTTAAGGTCGCCGAGCATGTTAAGCCAGTATTCCTTTACGTCGCCTATCTCTTTTGCGGCAAAGTATGAATCTTCCTTTGAAGGCATGGATACGCATACATCGGTCTCCTGATGAGCGCCGTTTGTGTCGAGGAAGCTTCTCTTTAAATTGACTATGGTCTTGCCTCTCCAGTTCAGCACGAGCCTTGGCTCTGCGGTAACTACCGCAACGGGAGTTGCCTCGAGGTTTTCGGATGCGGCATACTGAAGGAAAAGATCCTTGTCTTCGGGCGCAACGACAACAGCCATTCTTTCCTGAGATTCTGAAATGGCGATCTCTGTGCCGTCAAGGCCGGCATATTTTTTGGGTACAAGGTCAAGATTTACGGTAAGACCGTCTGCAAGTTCTCCTATTGCAACGGATACGCCGCCCGCACCAAAGTCGTTGCACTTCTTGATGATGTGCGATACTTCGGGTCTTCTGAAGAGTCTCTGAAGCTTTCTTTCGGTAGGTGCGTTACCCTTCTGAACTTCTGCGCCGCAGCTTGTAAGGGACTGTGAATTGTGTGCCTTTGATGAACCTGTAGCACCGCCGCAGCCGTCACGGCCTGTACGTCCGCCAAGAAGGATGATTATGTCGCCGGGGTCTGATGTGAGACGCTGAACGGCTTTTCTCGGAGCAGCGCCCATAACGGCTCCTATCTCCATTCTCTTTGCGACATAATTGGGATGATATATCTCTTTTACATAGCCTGTGGAAAGACCGATCTGGTTGCCGTAGGATGAGTATCCGGCTGCTGCGGATCTTACGATCTTCTTCTGGGGAAGCTTATTCGGAAGAGTGTCCTTTACGGATACAGTTGGATCTGCGGCACCGGTTATACGCATTGCCTGATATACATAGGTTCTGCCTGAAAGCGGATCTCTTATGGCACCTCCGAGGCATGTTGCGGCGCCACCGAAGGGCTCGATCTCCGTGGGGTGATTGTGGGTCTCGTTCTTGAAGTTTACGAGCCACTCCTCTTCCTTGCCGTCTATTTCAACGGGAACGACTATCGAGCAGGCGTTGATCTCATCGGATTCTTCCTGATCCTGAAGCTTGCCCATAGCCTTGAGCTTTTTGGCACCCATAAGTGCCATTTCCATAAGGCATACAAATTTGTCGGGACGGCCGGCATATACGCTGTTGCGGTCCCCCACATATTTCTCGTAAGTCTCCATAATGGGCTTTTTGTAGTAGCCTTCATCGAAAGAGACCTTCTTGAGCTCTGTATTGAATGTCGTATGGCGGCAGTGATCCGACCAGTATGTATCAAGCACGCGGATCTCGGTCATCGTGGGATCTCTGTGCTCGTCATTTTTGAAATAATTCTGGATATGGAGAAAATCATTAAAGGTCATGGCAAGGCCGAAGCTGTCATACAGCTCCTTCAAGGGTTCTTTTGCCATGTCAGCAAAGCCGGTGAGGGTCTTTACGTCCTCGGGCTCTTCAAAGGTCTGGATAAGTGTCTCGGGAATACAATCATCGCCCGTTTCGCGTGAATCAACGGGGTTGATGCAGTGCTTCTTTACCCTTTCGAATTCTTCGTCCGTGAGGCTTCCCTCAAGAACATATGTGGTCGCGCAGCGGACAACGGGCTCCTCCGTCTCCTTTAAAAGCTTAAGGCACTGTTCTGCCGAATCGGCTCTCTGGTCGAACTGTCCGGGAAGCGCTTCTACCGAAAACACACGGTCCGAATCGTTCTTTTTGAAGGTCCCTTCACTGTATGTGTCGACAGGCGGCTCTGAAAATACAGTCACTACTGCCTTTTTGTAGGTCTCTTCGGAAAGATTTTCAATGTCATACCTTACAAGTACTCTGACACCTGTCACGGTAGTGATACCGAGATAGCCTTTTATCTCATGAAAAAGCTCCTTTGCCGCTACCGCGTATTCCGGCAATTTTTCAACATAAATTCTTCTGACGCTCATGATCTCCTCCGCTGTTTTTCAAAAAAATAAAACCTGACCGGGCCGATAGGGCCCAACAGATAGTATACATCCTTTGACCGATAAGTGGCAAGTCAAAAATAAAAAACTTTGGGGACTATATATAGTCATAATCCCCAAAGTGATATCATTTACTGCTGTTCGTTTCCGCCGCTTCTTGCTGCCTTTACGACCTTCTGAGCCTCCTGAACCGTCTGCAAAAGTGCCTCGAGCTTCTTCTCGAGTTTTTCGTTCCTTGCATCGTTTGACTTTCCTGTCTCTTCGATAACGTTCTTCAGGTTCTCGATCTCTTCGTTCTTTGCGTTTAAGGTAGCAAACTGGCTGTTAAGTTCGGTCTGCTTATTCTGAAGATTTCTCTGGATCTCGACGATCTTCTCGTCGCGGCTCTTTACGTCGCCCTTCAGACCTTCTATTGTCTTATCCCTTTCGCTTACCTGACCCTTAAGGTTCTCGATACCCGATATCTTTTCCTTGAGCTGTCCTGAAAGGTCACCAAGATTCTGCTCTTTTTCGACAAGGAGCTTGTTGATCTCTTCAACCCTTGCATCCTTTGAAGATGATTCTTCAAGGGCGCTGTTAAGAAGCTCTTCGGTTTCTTTAAGCTTTCCGGAAAGGTCGGCCGCCTCTTTTGTCTTGGAATCCCTTTCTTCGGTAAGCTTGCCGATGATGCCGTCCTTTTCTTCAGTAAGCTCTTTTACAAGCTTTTCATTGGCCTCGGTGATCTCCTTGATCTTATTGTCCTTTGCCTCTGTTATCTCTCTGATCTTGTTGTCCTTTGCATCGGTGATCTCTCTGATCTTGTTGTCCTTTTCTTCGGTGATCTCCTTGATCAGGGCATCCTTCTCGTCGGCTATGGACTTGATCATTTCCTCTTTTTCGGCAACGATCTCTTTGTGCTTGTCTTCTTTTTCTGCGATCTCGCTCTTTAAGTTTTCAATGTCCTCAAGCTTTGCTTTAAGATCTTTTTCGGTCTCTTCGAGTTTTGCGACCGTTCCTTCGTGCTCTTCCTTAAGATCGTCGAACTCATCCTTCTTTTCGGCAAGCTCGTCGTTTACAACGGCGAGAAGTTCGTTGTTCTCATTCAGCTGTGAAATGAGATCATCTACTTCCTTTGTCTTGTCATCAAGCTCTTTTGAGGTCTGGGCAAGCTTTTCTTCGGTCTTTCCGAGCTTTTCGTTTGTCTTTGTAAGGAGATCTTCCTTCTCCTCGAGTCTCTGGTTTGCGCTCGTTACAAGCTCGCTGTTGTCCTCGATCTGCTTTTTGAGCTCGATGATCTCGTTAGACTTGTTTACTACGGTACCGTTTGCCTCATCAAGAAGTGCATTTACATCGCCTATGCTCTTGTTGAGCTCTGCGATGATTCCGTCACGTTCTTTGATGTCTGCAGCGGCTGCCTCTATCAGGGTCTTGTTGTCTTCGATATCGGCCTTCAGGTTTTCGATCTCTTCATCCTTGCTCACTATGCTCGATGCGGCAAGTTCGAGGTCTTCCTTGTAGTTTTCGATCTGGGTGTTGAGATCTTCGATCTCTTCATTCTTTTCCTTTATAACTTCGCTTACGGATGCGACATCTTCTTCGTTGTCTTTTATGGTCTTATTTAAGTCTTCGATCTTTAAGTCGCGCTCGGCGATGGTTATGTTTGCCTTTTCAAGCTGCTTCTTGGTGTCGTCGAGTTCCTTTGAGACCTCATTTATCTTTTCATCCTTTTCGGCAAGCTTGTCGTTTACGGAAGAAACCTGTTCCTGCTGATCGTCAAGCTTTTCCTGGGCGAATTCGAGCTCTTCCTTTGTCTCGAGGAGTTCTTCCTGGGTCTTTTCGAGCTCTTTCTGCTTTTTGGCGGTCTCCTGCTTTGCTTTGTCTATTTCACCCTGCAGAGTCTTCTTTTCGGTCTCGAACTTTGCCTTTAAGGTGTTAAGGCCGTCGATATCGTCCCTGTTTGCGTCAAGAACTTCATTAAGACCTTCGATGGTCTCTTTGAGCTCTGCAAGTTCTTCGTCCTTTTCCTTGATGGTGCGGTCCTTTGCCTCGAGGTCTGCCTTTGCAACGTCAAGCTCTTCTTCCTTTTCGTCGAGCTTTCCCTGAACCTCTTTGGCAGCGGAATGCTTTGCCATTTCTATCTCTTTATTCTTTTCGTCGTTCTTCTGGGCGAGCTGCTTTTCGTAATCTTCCTTGACCTCGTTTAACTGAGTCTGAAGATCATCCACCTCTTCCTTTAAAACTCTTACTGCCTCAGTCTCGGGAAGCCCTTCCTTCTTGATCTGCTTGACCTGGTCTTCCATCTTCCTGTGCCTGAACTCGAGCTTTTCATTCTTTATCTCGACATTGCGGAGCTTTTCCTCCACCATTTCGAGTTTGGCAAGCAGGTCCTGTTTCTCGGTCTTGACATCCTCAAGCATTTTTAGGGTATCGCTATATTTTTTATCCGAAACCATATATATTTCCCCCCTTGGAATATTTGCTTTTTTTAAGTATAGCTCATGCTGAAATATTATAGCATTTTATGCACTGAAATGGCAATATTAAAAACGATTTTTTTATGATTTTTTTGTGTAAAAAGCGGCAAGCTTTCTGAATGCTTCAAGGGATCTTACCACCTTTTCGGTCGGCGTGCAGTAAGCTATCCTGAAATACCCCGGAGCGCCGAATCCGGTAGCGGGAACAAGAAGAAGATCAAACTCCTTTGCCTTCTCGCAAAACTCCTCTGCGCTGTCGCAAAGAGCCTTGGGAAGCATGTAGAATGTACCGCCCGGCTTTACGATCTCAAACCCAAGACGGGTAAGTTCGTCATAGAGTATGTTCATGTTCTTTTCGTATACGGCAAGGTCGGAAAGCGCGCCCGGAGCCCTGGATACTGCCAGCTGCATAAGGGTCGGCGGGCAGTTATGACCAATTCCTCTTGAGATCTGAACGCATACGGGCACAAAATCCTCGTAGCCTTCGGCCTCTGTGTTTATAATGCAATAGCCTGTCCTTGCGCCCGGCACTGACATGGATTTGCTGTATGAATAGCAGATGATGGTATTGTCGTAATGCTTCGCTATGAAGGGCGCGTCCACGCCTTCAAATACTATCTCTCTGTAGGGTTCGTCGGATATGAGATATATCACATGGCCGTACTTTGCAGACCTTTCCTTGAGGATCGCCGCGAGCCTGTCGATCGTTTCGGTTGAATAAACTATTCCGCTGGGGTTATTGGGTGAGTTCACCAGAACGGCGGCAGTCTTTTCGTCGATGAGCTTTTCAAATTCGTCAAAGTTGATCTGGAAGCCGTTAAAATCGGCGGGCACCACCCTTATCTCGGCGCCTGTTCCTGTCACATAGTGTACGTATTCGGGAAAGAAGGGCGCAAACACGATGACGTTCTGTCCTTCCTCGGGCGTTACCACTGCCCTTATGGCATGGGCGATAGCGCCTGCCGCAGAAACGCTCATGAACACGTTTTTATCCGTGTAGTTCGTGCCGTATCTTTTGTTAAGATCCTCGGCAATGGCCTTTCTTGCCTCGGGCATTCCGGAATTGGGGCTGTAGCCGTGCACATGCATGGCGTTATCGTGCTTTAAAAGATCTATTGCCGCATCCACATACTCTGCGGGCGGATCTACCGAAGGGTTTCCGAGGCTGTAATCAAATACGTTCTCGGCTCCTATGGCCTTTGCCCTTTCAAGCCCGTACATGTATATCCTTCTGATGACGGATTCCGACTTTGTCATTTCGACATATTTTTTATTAAGCATATCTTCTCCTTAATATCCTTTTGCCCAGAGGTAGCAATAGCTTTGAGTGGCTCTTGCAAAGTTTTCTGTCCTGAGCATTTTTGCGACCTGCTCCCTTGTGTACCAGCCGGCGATTATTTCTTCGTCGGGAGAATCGCTGGGTCTTATTTTTCCTCTTGCGCATCCTACTATGCAGATGTTGCTTTCGTTTGAAAAGCCGACTGCGGAAAAGCTTCTGTTCATGACGTCGTCGATGCGGAAGAGGTCGAGTCCCGTTTCTTCAAAGATCTCTCTTTTTGCACTTTGGCCGGGTGTCTCGCCGGGTTCGATGAGGCCGGCGGGAAAATTGTAGACCCAGTCGCCGACGGGGAGGCGAAATTCGCGGTTTAGAAGGATCCTTTCTCCGGTCTCGTCGGTCACGACCATCACGACTGCATCGGCGGTCTTTTTTCTGAGTCTTTCAAATGAGTCGAGGCCTTTGTCGCGGCTGATCATTTCGTAGACTTTTTCGGTGCCGTCCGCTTCTTCGTAGGTGATGTCGTAGCGGTTGATGAAGTGGCCGGAGGTTATCTTGTCTATTTTCTTAAAAATCATTTTAGCTCCGATTTATTGGGCAGCGCAGGGTTTTATTTCTCTCCAATTGCGACAAGGTAGCGGGCAAGAGCGTCCTTCCAGTCGGGAAGGGGCGTAAAGCCCTTCTTTACAAGCTTGCTCTTGTCGAGGCGTGAGTTGAAGGGCCTTGCGGCCTTGGAAAGGCCGTATTCGGCGGTGGTGACGGGATTTACCGCTGTGGAAAGGCCGGCCTGGGCATAGATCTCCTTTGTGAAATCATACCAGCTGATGTATCCGCCTTCGTTGGTAGCGTGATAATAGCCGTACTTGTCCGTGACGATCATATCCGCCATAAGTCTTGAAAGATCGAGGGTATAAGTCGGTGTGCCTATCTGGTCGCAGACTACGCGAACAGAGTCGTGAGTCTTTCCGACACTCAGCATGGTCTTTATGAAATTCTTTCCGTTAACGCCGAAAACCCATGCTATGCGGACGATAAAGTATTTGTCAAGCGTGCCTGAAACGGCCTTTTCGCCCATGAGCTTTGATGCGCCGTATACGTTAAGGGGCGCATAGTCGGTGCAGTCGGGTTCCCAGGGCTTCTCGCCCTGTCCGTCAAAAACATAATCGGTGGAAATGTACATCATCTTCGCATCGATCGTTTTGCAGGCTCTTGCAATGTTTTCGGTGCCTTCTGCGTTTATGGCAAAAACCTTGGCCTGCTTGTCCTCATCCTCTGCCGCATCCACGGCTGTCCATGCCGCACAGTGGATCACGGCGTCGGGCTTAACGGATGAAATGGCAGCGTTAACCGCATCCGCATCCGTGATGTCAAGGCTGACATATTCACATTTTGTGACGGCGGTACCATCCTGTATGCCCGCATAAGTTTCCGCGAGATCGCTTCCGACCGCGGTAATTCCTCTTGATGTAAGTTCGTTTACCACATCATGGCCGAGCTGACCTGCTACGCCTGTGACAAAGATCTTCATTTATGCCTCCCCGCGGTTTCCGTACATTTTCTCGTAATAATTCATGTATTCGCCGCTGATGATGGTCTCCCACCATTCGCGGTTTTCAAGGTACCATTTGATTGTCTTTTTGATGCCGTCGGCAAACTTTGTTTCAGGAAGCCATCCGAGTTCGTTGTGGATCTTTGTGGGATCTATCGCATATCTCATGTCGTGGCCCTTGCGGTCAGTAACATGTGTTATAAGGCTTTCGGGCTTGCCGAGTTCCTTGCAGATGAGCTTTACGATATCGATGTTTCTCATCTCGTTATGGCCGCCGATGTTGTATACCTCGCCTACTCTGCCCTTGTGGATGATAAGGTCTATTGCCTTGCAGTGATCTTCCACGTAGAGCCAGTCGCGGACATTGAGGCCTTCGCCGTAAACGGGAAGTGGCTTGTCGTTAAGCGCATTCGCGATCATAAGGGGAATGAGCTTTTCGGGGAAGTGATAAGGCCCGTAGTTGTTTGAGCAGCGGCTGACCGTTACGGGCAGGCCGTAGGTGCGGTAATATGCGAACACCAGAAGATCGGCCCCTGCCTTTGAAGATGAATAGGGGCTTGATGTGTGGATGGGGGTCTCTTCTGTAAAGAAGAGGTCGGGACGATCGAGGGGAAGGTCTCCGTATACTTCATCCGTAGATACCTGATGATATCTCTTTATGCCGTACTTTCTGCAGGCATCCATAAGTGTTGCGGTACCGATGATGTTTGTCTGAAGGAAGATGCCGGGATCTTCGATAGAGCGGTCTACGTGGGATTCTGCGGCAAAGTTTACTACGATGTCGGGGTGCTCTTCTTCAAAGAGCTTATATACTGCCTCGCGGTCGCAGATGTCGGCCTTTACGAACCTGAAGTTGGGGTTGTCCATTACGGATTTGAGGGTCGAGAGGTTGCCGGCATATGTCAGCTTGTCAAGGCAGATTATGCGGTAGTCGGGGTATTTGCCCAGCATGTGAAATACAAAGTTGCTTCCTATGAATCCGGCTCCGCCGGTAACTATTATTGTCATTTTTTTACCTCTTTTGTTTTTTTTCGTTACTGCGCCTGACAATAATTATTTCTTTGGGCGACAGGCTGAATTTCAGGACAGTCGCCCAAAGAAACAATTATTGCCCGGCTTAGGCTGAGTAAGGCTATAATTCAAAAAATCAATCTAAGTACTTTCCCTCGAGAACGTCCTTGAGGTACTGGCCGTACTGGTTCTTTTTGAGGACTTCATATACTTTGAGGACATCTTCTTTTGTGATCCAGCCGTTAAGGTAGCCGATCTCTTCGAGGCAGGCGATCTTTCTGTGCTGATGTGTCTCAAGTGTTTTTACAAAGTTGGTGGCGTCGACAAGGCTTTCGTGGGTACCGGTGTCGAGCCATGTAAAGCCCTGGCCCAAAAGCTCTACGTTGAGGTTGTCGTTTTCAAGATAGATCCTGTTGAGATCTGTTATCTCGAGCTCGCCTCTTGCCGAGGGCTTAAGGTTCTTTGCGTATTCAACTACCTTGTTGTCATAGAAATAAAGACCTGTTACGCAGTAATTGCTCTTTGGCTTTGCGGGCTTTTCTTCTATAGAGATAGCCTTGCCGTTTTTATCAAATTCTACTATACCGAAGCGCTCGGGGTCATCTACGTAATATCCGAATACTGTCGCTCCCTTGCCTTCCTCTGCATTCCTTACGGCTGCTTTAAGTCTCTTTTTAAGTCCGTGTCCGGAGAAGATGTTATCGCCGAGGACCATGGCAACGGTGTCATCGCCGATAAAGTCCGCGCCGATTATAAATGCCTGCGCAAGACCGTCGGGGCTTGGCTGAACGGCATATGTGAGATGTACACCGAACTGGTGACCATCGCCCAAAAGCGACTCAAACCTGGGTGTATCCGCAGGTGTCGAAATGATCAGGATATCCCTTATTCCTGCCATCATAAGTACTGACAGTGGGTAATAGATCATGGGTTTGTCATAGATGGGTAAAAGTTGTTTTGAGGTAACCATTGTGAGGGGGTAGAGCCTTGTGCCGCTTCCTCCTGCGAGGATTATTCCTTTCATGCCTTTTTTCCTTTCTTGTGCCTTTTATGGCATTTTAATAGGTTATCCTAGTGATTATAAACCATTATGTTTTTTTTGGCAACAACAAGTTCTTTCCTATGGAAGATTGTAATATCCCCACCGGAGACTGAGGTTTGGATTGTAATAAGGGTCGCGGGAGAGCCTTTCGCCCCACTTGTCTTGAAGTAGGTCACGTTCGGCCTCGAATCGCATCTTCTGGGCGGGGGAAAGCTCGTAGCCGCGGGATGAGGATTCGTAGTGGATCATGGAAACGAAGGCATCGTATACGCAGAGGTAGCCGGCTTTTTCGGCCTGAAGGCAGAGATCGACGTCGTTGTAGGCAACGACGAAGCGTTCGTCCATGCCGCCTAAAAGGTCGTAAAGGGATTTCTTTATGAGCATGCAGGCGGCGGTGACGCCGGACATGTTCTGGGATGCGATGGCTCTTGTCATGTAGCCGGGGTCTTCGGCGGGCCGGCCTAAAAATACGTGGTGTGGGGCGCCGTCTATTCCTATAAGAAGGCCTGCGTGCTGGATAGTGCGGTCGGGGTATAAAAGCCTGGGGCCGACGATGCCGACACCGGGAAGTTTCATATATCCGGCCATGGAGGTGATAAGATCCGGCGAGATAAGCTCTGTGTCGTTATTTAAAAGAAGAAGGTACTCTCCTTTCGCGTTCTGCGCGCCGAGGTTGTTGATGGCGGCAAAGTTGAAGCTGCCTTCATAACCCACCACTCTTATACGGCTGTCAAGCGAAGCAAGCTCTTCATAAGCGGCAAAGGTCTCGTCATTCTCGCTGTTATTTTCAACGATAAGTATCTCGATATTTTTGTATGTATCAAGATTTTTTATGGAGTATATGCAGCGTTTAAGGTCTTCTATATGATCCTTGTTTGGAATGATGATCGAAACAAGGGGCTTTTCTTTAAGTTCAAAATCCGTTCTGTAAAGGCCGGGGTATTCGGTCGCGGATACCCTTGCGTTTATTCCGAGCGCCGCATAGGCCTGCTCTACGGCGCGTATGCCGGCAGATGTGGTATATTCTTTCACGCCGCCGCTTTCGGCCGTGGAGGCGGCATGGGCTCTCCACGAATAAAGCACCTTGGGGATGTGCAAAACCGACCTGCAAAGGGGCGTGCAGCGAAGGATAAGGTCGTGGTCCTGGGAGCCGTCATATTCGGGCCTTAAGTACCCGGCCTTGTCAAGGATGCTCTTTCTGACCATGAACATATGGCAGATGTAATTGCTGCAAAGAAGGAGCGCAGGATTAAAGTCGGGCTTGAAATTCGGTGCGAAATGTTTCCCGTCCTTGTCGCGGATCTTATCTTCGTCGCAGTATATGGCATCTGTCTGTGCATTCCCGTTCATCGCCCTTACATATTCGAAAAAGGCATTCGGCGCAAGGACGTCATCCTGGTCGGCAAAGGCGATCCATTCGCCGTCCGATTCCTGTATGCCTATATTTGTATTGCCGGAAATACCGAGGTTTTTATGGAGTCTTATCGTCTTTATGCGCTCATCCGATATGCGGATGGCTTTGACAAGGCGGCTTACCTCTTCGTCCTCCCCGCTTCCGTTTACTAAGATGAGCTGCCAGTTTTTGTAGGTCTGCGAAAGGACTGACCTTGCAAACATTTTTAAGTGAAGCGGCCGGGGCTTATAAACAGGCACGATGAGACTTATAAGGGGAGAATAGGAAAACTCCTGCTCTTTTTCCGCTTCAAGCTCTTTTTCGGATGCCTTGTGTTTTTTATACCACCCTGAATACTTAAAGTCCATGAACCTTGAATTGTAAATGACGGCCTTGTGCAGGTATTCCTTCTTTTCTTTTGAATCCTTAAACCTTGCGGCAGCTTTTTTAAGCCGCTGCTTTCCGGACAAGAGTTCCCTTTCTAAGGTCAGCGCCGAAAAAGAGGCCGACGCCTGCTCCCCGCCCGCAGCAAAAAGCACAATTATCCTTGGATATTTTTGGCAGTCGGCCGTGACGGTAAATTCAAACTGCCCATTATCCTCACCTGCGCTTATTTGGGCGCGCACCTCTTCACCTTCGGGTGTCAGCACTTTTATTTCAGGCTCAATGCCGGCCACAGCATCAATGTGGCCGGCAATGTGGTAATTGTCATTTATCAGATTTTTATGATCTATATACAGTTTCATTTTTTAAAGTTCGTAATATCCGTTATCGAAATTCAGATTGTCATTGTAATAGGGATCCCTGTCCATGCGCTTTCCCCATTTATTGATGAGGTGATCGCGTTCACGGTCAAGTCTCCTTTTGTTTGCATCCGAAAGATCCGAGCCCCTGGTCTTTGATTCGTAATGGTACATCTTTACAAATGCATCATAAACGCACAGATACCCTGCCTTTTCGGCTGCAAGGCAAAGATCCACATCGTTGTATGCAACGGTGAATCTTTCATCCATGCCTTTAAGCTTATCCCAAAGTGACTTTTTGATAAGCAGGCAGGCACCCGTAACGCCGGACATGTTCTGGGATATGCGGGCTCTTCCCATATAGCCGTAATCGTTTTCAGCATACCCAAGGAAAACATGGAATGCCGAATGCTTAACGCCTATCAAAACGCCCGCATGCTGGATGGTCCTGTCGCCGTAAAGCAGCTTGGGGCCTACGATGCCGACTTCCTCGCGCTGCATATACCCAAGCATATGCTCCAAAAGATCGGGAGACTTAAGCTCCGTGTCATTGTTTAAAAGAAGGAGATATTCGCCCTTTGCCTCTTTTGCGGCAAAATTGTTTATGGCAGCGTAATTAAATTCTCCCTCATATGTAATGGTCCTTACATTGGTATTCTCGCGCTCGAGCCTCTTGTAGCCGACAAATGTCTCTTCATCCTCGGAATTGTTTTCCACGATCAGTATCTCGTAGTTTGTATATGTGCTCAGGCTCACGAACGAATGTATGCACTTTTCAAGATCGTCTATATGATCTTTATTGGGTATGAGCACGGAAACAAGGGGACGCTTCTTTAACACAAAATCGGTCTTGTAAAAGCCCGGGGTGTCGAGCCTTGAGGTCACCACCTCTATACCGCGGGAACGGTAATAGTCTTTTACGGCCGCCGCGCCGGCATCAAATGCATATGTTTTTGAATCCGCATCCTGGGATGTGGATTTCGCATGGCTTCTCCAGTGGTAAAGCACCTTTGAGACATGCTCTATCTTGCGGCATATCCTGCTGCATCTAAGGATGAGATCATGATCCTGCGCGCCGTCATATTCCCTTCTAAGAGGCCCCGCCTCGTCGAGCACGCTCTGGCGCACCATGAACATGTGGCATACATAATTGTTGCAGAGCAAAAGATCGAGATTGAAATCGGGCTTGAAATTCGGGCAGAAAAGCTTTCCGGTCGCATCGTCGAGCTTGTCCTCGTCGCAGTATACGGCATCTATTGTCTCATCCTGATTTATGGCGTTTATATATTCGTAGAAGATATTGTTTTCGAGCACATCGTCCTGATCGGCGAAAGCCACCCATTCGCCTTCGGCCATCTGAACTCCGACATTGGTATTTCCCGAAATGCCTCTGTTTTCCTTAAGTCTTGCCGACACGATCCTGGAGTCCGAATTGGTAAGCGCCCTTACGAGCCTGGCGGTCTCTATATCTTCTCCGCTTCCGTTTACAAGGCAGAGCTGCCAGTTCTGATATGACTGGTTCTTTACCGAATGTACCAGCGCCTTTAAGTGTTCGGGCCTGGGCTTATATACGGGAACGACCAGCGATATCATGGGCATGTAGGGAAATTCGGCATTTGCCTGCATACGCAAAGTGTACAGGGTAGCCTTTTGTTTCCTGAACCACTTATTGTACTGTTTGTCCTTATATTTCGGATTGTCGTGCTTTAACTTCTTTATGAATTCCGATTTGCTTTCGGCAGCGGCAAAACCCTTGACCGCCCCTATGATCTTCTGAGGGCCGGCCTTATGCTTTCTTTTTGCTATGGCCGCATCCGAAAGAGTGATGGAGATGTGGTCTTCCTCATTTTCCATCGCATAAAGATTTACGGTGGTCTCGGGGTCTTTGTTTCCGTCTACTATGACCCTGAAGCCAAACATTGTATTGAGCCCGCTTCCCAGAAGCTTTAAGGCAACATCGCTTCTTTCGATAAATGTTATGTCGGCATCCACCACCTTATGCCCCGGTGACATTACTATCACCTGCAGTGTGTTTGAAGGGTCGTCGGGTATAGCCCAACCTTCCAAAGTGAAGAACCCGAAATCATCCTTTATCTGTTTGTCTATCCAATACTGTTGCACGCTTTGCCTCCTTTACAGCGTA
>JAEEGF012140251.1_pt1 | contig 23229 bp, 24 predicted proteins | sample 9134171 | NCBI WGS metagenome assembly JAEEGF01 (sample SAMN16246542, study PRJNA631951) | gut metagenome | biome: gut microbiome; feature: rumen; material: AP-attached | host: Bos | place: Iran: Karaj | collected 2018-10
AAACGCGTATCAAACAAGTGCATTACCTCGCTGCCAAACTCGATGAATACGGCATTCCTTACCAGCGTCCTGCTGGTGGTCACGCCATCTTCGTCGATGCCGACAAGGTGTTGACACAGATTCCTAAGGAAGAGTTCCCCGCTCAGACACTGACTTGCGAGCTTTATCTCGAAGCCGGCATCCGTGCCTGCGAAATCGGCTACGTTTTGGCTGACCGCGACCCGGTCACCCGCGAGAATCGCTTCGGTGGCAACGACTTCGTGCGTCTCTGCATCCCGCGCCGTGTGTACACCAACAACCACATGGATGTGATTGCCGCAGCACTGAAGAATGTGTACGACCGTCGCGACACCATCAAACGTGGTCTCGAAATCACTTGGGAAGCCGAGCTGATGCGCCACTTCACTTGCCAGTTTAAGAGACTGGGATAATCGTTTCGCGTCACTGCGAGGAACGAAGCAGTCCAGACGTCAAATCATTCGGGGATGCCTTAGGTGTGTCCCCGAATTTTTATGTCACGCTCCATGGTGTCATAAAATTGTGTACCTTTGCAGCTGTTATGAGCGCAGCATCAATCATAGTTTGCATTCTCTTCATCCTCTGCCTGACCTCTCCTGTGGTTACGCGCACGGTGGGATTGATTACCGCTGACGATAAGCCCATAAAGAAGCTTTGGATTCCGTTGATCTTCGGTCTCAGCCAAGGTGTAATGGCTGTGGCAGGCTACTATCTTGGCAAGTTGGTGTGCCATCTTTTCGTTGACGAGTTTGCTCCCTATCTGGTTTTCCTGATGATGCTAGTGGTGGCTGTCAAGTTGTTCGTCGACTCCATACGTGTGCTGAAAGGAAAGATGCTCTATACGGTCAGGAGCGACATGGATTTCATCTTGCTCTCCATTTTGGCGGCGTTCGATGTCTTCCTTATGTCGTTAACAGGACCATTCTTTCTCTCCGAGCTGTCATTGGGCAACTGGTTCTTCCCGATTGTCGCTGCGGCAGGCTTTTTGTGGGCTTTCATCACGGTACGCATCCCTTTCAATCCAGGCGTGATGAAGAAGATGAGTTTCATAGAATTCTCCGCAGCAGTGTTTATGGTAGTGATAGCCATCCTGTATTTGTTCACTGATTTGATTTGAGTTAAGGTCCCTGAGCCCTGAGCCTGTCGAAGGGTCGAAGGGCCGGCTAAAAACCAAAATAAAATGAAAAAGATAATAGCGTTGTTCTTCGGGTTGTCATTGGCCCTCTTCGTCACGGCACAACCCACTGGATATTACAATTCCGCCAACGGATTGACAGGCAATCAATTGAAGGTTGCTTTACACAATATCATCAAAGGGCATTCCTCCATTTCGTATGCCCAGCTGTGGAATGCCTTCTGGAGCACCGACAACAAAGGCAACGGCATTGTGTGGGACATGTATTCCGACAACCCTAACGGCACACCACCTTATATCTATTATCTTGGTGAAGACCAATGCGGCAACTATAGTGGCGAGGGCGATTGCTACAATCGTGAGCACTCTTGGCCTTCGAGCTGGTTCAACGACCAAACCACACCTCGCACCGATTTGCACCATATCTTTCCGACGGACGGCTATGTCAACAACCGCCGTGGCAATTATGCCTTTGGTGAAGTGCGTTCGGCATCGTGGACATCAAGAAACGGATCGAAATTGGGCTATTGCAAGACCCCTGGCTTTACAGGGACGGTGTTTGAACCCATTGACGAATACAAAGGCGACTTCGCGCGCGCTATTATGTATATGAGTGTGCGTTATTATAGCGAAGACGGTAGCTGGGGTAGCAGCGACATGACCACCAAGTCGGAAATCAAGTCTTGGGCCATTGATATGTTGCTTCGTTGGAATGAACTGGACCCTGTCAGTGCAAAGGAGAAAGAACGCAATGAGGCTATTTTCAACGACTATCAACATAACCGCAACCCCTTTGTCGACCATCCGGAATACGCCCGAATGATTTGGGATCCGACTTGGAATGCTGTTGAAGAGATGCAAGCGGCTGTTTTCCTTTTCCCCAATCCTGTTGAGGCGGGTCAGACCCTGCATGTGAGCGGCAACTGCAACAGTTTTGACGCCATCGCCATCTGTGATTTGTGTGGTCATACCTTGCTCAAGGCCTCGGGCCATAGTGTCGGCGACTTTGCTGTGACTTTGCCCAATGGCTTCGCCAGAGGTTGCTACATCGTCAAATTGATGCGCAACGGCAATGTGGTGAAATATGAGAAATTGATGGTAAAATGATGCATCGTAGAGACGTACGGCCTACGTCTCTCTACCATCACATCATTTTTTTGTGCCTGAAAAAGATATAGAAGGCAACGGCCACCAAGGCCATGAATCCCATGATAGCCCAAAATGCCCATCCGAAATCTTGTAAAGGTAGTTTGACGTTCATGCCGTAAAGGCCGGTGATAAAGGTCAAAGGCAGGATGATGGTCGACACGAGGGTCAGAATCTTCATCGTCTCGTTGGTTTTGTTGGTCTGCATCGAGTCGAAGGTCATCGAGAGACCTTCAATCAATTCCTCATAGTCCTCAGTCATATCCCAAACCTTCTGCAGGTAGTCCAGGATGTTGCCCCAGTAGTCTTCCATGTACTCCACATCGTCGGTGAAGCCCGTTACCTTACCTGTTTCAAACAAGTGGAAGAGTCGCAACTGAGGTTTGAAAATGGTGTTGATGAGGATGAGATTCTTGCGCGTCACGCTGATGCGCTCGATGATTTTCACCTGCTTCTCCTGCAACAGCTCGCGGTTAATCAATTCAACGTCCAAGCCGACTTTACGCAACAGATACACTGATTCAGTCATCAGTTTTTCCAGGATTCGGTAAAGCAGAATATCTGAGTTGCGGAAGTTCATCTCCTCACCGTTTTGGATGCGTTCCTCGTATTCCTCAAAGAGTTGCGACACACCCCAAGGGTTCTTTTCGATAGAGATGATGTAGTCCCTGCCCCAGAAAATCTTCACCTCCTTGATTTTCACAAACTTGTTCTGACGGTCGAAGTTGGGGAAATGAAGGATGAGGAAGTAGTAATCGTCGTAGATATCGATTTTCGGGCGTTGGTTGACGGATTTGCAGTCTTCGATGTCCAAAGGGTGGAAATGAAATCGGTCTTTCAGGAATTCAAAGTCTTCTTCCGTTGGGTTGTTGAGATGACGCCAAGTCAAGTTCCCGATTTTCAGGCTGTTAATCATAGGCCTTTCCCCCTTTCTTTAAAGTGAATACTCTATTTACATCGGCGCAAAAATTGATTCGCGCCGCGAAAATAGTGTTTTTTGTTGAAAAAAAGGGAATAAATGTGGCAAAAAATTATTCCACACCCACATTCATCCTTCCCATCAGCCTAAGCCATGGAGACAGAAATGCGAACAGGAGGTCGTAAGCAAGCAGGCCTGGAAGCAAGCTTTTTTCGCCCAAACGCTTGGAGGCTTTGGAATAGATAAGGAATTGAGTGCCAAAGCGTAAGAGGAAGAAAAACACTAAAATGGGGATGCAAAAAGCTGTTCCGTTGGCAATGTGGAATGCAGGAGGCAAACACAACAAGGCGATGAATGAGGCGTAGAACAGGAACTGCGAAATGTAGAACAAACTCAAAAAGAGTCGGGCTCGAGTGTTGTATTTCGAAACGGTGGAGTAGCGGCTGCCTTTCTGACGCATCCAAAGCTTGAAACTGTTGGTTGGGGTGGTGAGGATGGTGTTTTCGGCATCAATCAAGACCTCTGTGTTCTTTTTAGTGGCCACCTGACTGATGAAGATGTCGTCTTCGCCTACAGTCGTAGTATAGTGTGAGATAAATCCATTATTTCTGAAAAACAGCTCTTTACGGTAGGAAAGGTTCTTGCCTACGCCCATGTAAGGATGACGGTTGAGGGCAGCAGAAAGATACAAAAGGCCGTTTTGCAGCGCATCGAAGCGCATGATGCGGTTCAGGACACTTTTCTTTTGGACGTAGGGACTGTAGCCGATGACGATTTCTGTATGGGAGTTGTAACGGTTTACCACACTGCGCAGCCATTGGTCGTTGACAGGCATGCAATTACAGTCGGTGAAGATGATCAAGTCGTTTTTGGCCGATTTGATACCCATCGAAAGGGGGAACTTCTTGCCGTTGAAGAAGTTAAGGTGCTGTTTCAGTTGCACGGGCTTCACCCGCGTTTCTTTGCGTTCCAGATCTTTCAGATATTCCTCGGTCTCGTCATCGGAGCAATCGTTCACCACAACAATTTCAAAATCAGGATAATCCTGTGTGAGCAACGCGGGAATCAGCTCGACGAGGTATTCGTAGGCATCGCGGGCACAGAGCACCACGGAGACGGGTTCAAGTTCCTCGTCAAGTTTCGGGCGCGCGTTCCGTTTATAGAAGGCCACTTTCGAGAATACGCCCCAATGGTAGATGAGTTGGATAATGAGGCAGATGACAAAAACGATTAAAATAATGAAACTAAGGCTGTTGTATGAAAAACTGATTTGCACGGCTCGTTATGATTTTGAATTGCAAAGATAAGAATTAGTTGGGAAAAATGTCGTACTTTTGCGCAAAAATAAAGCCATGGATTTTAACATAGTTTCCAACGACGCGAAAAGTAATGCCCGTGCTGGTGTTCTGCATACCGACCATGGCCCGATAGAGACCCCGATTTTCATGCCAGTGGGTACTGCGGGCACGGTGAAAGCCTGTCATCTCCGTGACGTGCGCGATGAGGCCAAGGCGCAAATCATTTTAGGTAATACCTACCATCTGTATCTGCGTCCTGGTTTGGAAGTGCTGGAGACCGTTGGCGGTTTGCATAAGTTCAACGGTTGGGACCGCCCCATCCTGACAGACAGCGGTGGTTTTCAGGTGTTTTCGCTGACAGGCATCCGCAAGATGAAAGAGGAAGGCGTGACTTTTCAGTCGCACATTGACGGTTCGAGGCATCTGTTCACGCCTGAAAATGTGATGGACATTCAACGTAGCATCGGAGCCGACATCATGATGGCTTTCGATGAATGCACACCAGGTACCGCCGATTACCAGTATGCCAAGCAATCAATGGAACGCACCCACCGCTGGCTCGACCGTTGCTGCGACCGCTTCCAGTCGACAGAGCCAAAATATGGCTACGAGCAGGCATTGTTCCCCATTGTGCAAGGTTGCGTCTATCGTGATTTGCGCGAGCAGTCGGCTGAGCACATCGCTTCGAAAAATGCCGCTGGAAATGCCATTGGTGGCTTGGCCGTGGGCGAACCCACTGAGAAAATGTACGAGATGATCGAGTTGGTGAATACCATTTTGCCCAAAGACAAACCAAGATACTTAATGGGGGTTGGCACTCCCGCCAATATCCTTGAAAGCATTTCGCGTGGCGTGGACATGTTCGACTGCGTGATGCCTACCCGTAACGGTCGCAACGGCATGATTTTCACTTCGGAAGGCATCATTAACCTGAAGAACGAGAAGTGGAAATTCGATTTCTCGCCCGTTGACCCCAACGGCGAAACTTTCGTTGATGCACAATATTCGAGAGCTTATCTCCGTCATTTGTTCGTCGCAGGCGAAATCCTCGGCCCCATGATTGCCAGCCTTCATAACATCGGTTTCTACCTATGGCTGGTACGCGAGTCCCGCAAACACATCATCGCTGGCGACTTTGCCGAATGGCGCGACGTGACGCTTCAGAAAGTGACCAAACGCTTGTAAATGAAAAAAATAGACGCATATATCTTCAAGAAGTACCTGGGGACTTTCTTTTTCGCCATCTCGATGTTGATTTTGGTCGTCATCATCTTCGATGTGTCCGAAAACATCGACAGTTTCCTGAAGCATAATGCGCCGTGGCAAAGGGTAGTGGTGGATTACTACATCATGTCCATACCTTATTATATTAACCTCTTTATCCATTTGTTCGCCTTCATTGCAGTGGTGTTTTTCACTTCGAAGATGGCGGCGCGTACAGAGATTGTGGCCATCTTAAGCAGTGGCATCAGTTTCTGGCGATTCCTTTATCCGTATATGTTGGCCGCCCTGACCATTGCTATTATGTCGTTGTATTTCGGCAACTTCTTGATCCCTAAGACCAACGAAATCCGGAGACAGTTCAAGGACGAGTACATGGAGAAGTTGAGTCAGAGTGCGGGGCGCAACGTGCATGTGCAGATTGGGAAAGACGAATTCGTGTATGTGGAGAGTTACAACATTTACAAACAATACGGTTACAAGTTCTCTTGGGAGAAATATGATGGCAACGAGCTGAAATACAAGGTAATGTCTGATATGCTCTATCGCGATACGGTGGCCGCCAACAGTTGGAAAATCGACCCGTATGCCATACGAAACATCAATGGGATGGAGGAGGATTTGCTGAAAGGCCGCAATCTGGATACTGTGCTCAATCTCTATCCGACCGACCTTTACATGATGAAAGAGGATTTCGAGGAGATGAACTTTTTCGAGTTGCGCGACCATATTCGTGGCATGAAAGAAAAAGGCTCGGAGGGCGTGAAGGCCTACCAGGTGGAGATGCACACTCGCATGTCGGCTCCAGCGGCTGTGCTCATTCTGACCCTCATCGGTGCCGCCTTGTCGAGTCGAAAGCTCAGAGGTGGAACGGGTATGCACCTCGGCATCGGCATCACCATAGCCTTTGCCTATATCCTTTTCATGCAGGTTTCCAAGTCGTTTGCCATCTCGGGTAGCCTGTCACCTTTCCTCGCCGCCTGGATTCCCAATTTCATTTTCTGTGTGTTGGGCATCTATCTCTTGAAAAAAGCACCGAAATAAATTGACATTCAGTTAATTGTCATTTTTCTTCAAAAAATTAAGCTTCCTTTGCCGAGTTTTCCTTATTTTAGCCACTTCTTATCATCCTAAAATAGAATATTATGCACATCGCAGTAGCAGGCAACATAGGCTCGGGGAAGACGACCCTCACGGGGCTTCTGGCCAAGCATTTCAACTGGAAACCTCATTATGAGGAGGTGGAACACAATCCCTATCTCGACAGCTTTTACGAGGATATGCAACGATGGTCTTTCAATATCCAGATTTTCTTCCTCAACAGCCGTTTCCGTCAGGTGATGGACATCCGCAATAGTGGCGAGGATGTCATCCAGGACCGTACCATCTATGAGGATGCCCATATCTTTGCGGCCAACCTCTATTCGATGGGCTTGATGGAAACCCGTGATTTTGAGAATTATAAGTCGCTGTTTGAACTGATGACGAAGTTCCTCCAACCACCCGATTTGCTGATTTACCTTCGTGCCTCGGTGCCGACTTTGATTCGTCACATTGCAAAACGTAACCGCGAGTTTGAGCAATCCATCAGCATCAGCTACCTGACCAACCTCAATGAGCGGTACGAACAGTGGATTAACGGCTACAAAGACGGAAAACTCCTCATCATCGACACCGACAATCTCGAGCTTGAGAACCCCGAGGATTTGAGTACCGTGGTCGACAGAATTGAAGCATCACTCAACGGATTGTTCTGAATATGAAAGTCATAGGAATCATACCCTCACGTTATGCCTCGACTCGTTTCCCAAGCAAGCCGCTACACATGATTAAGGGGAAGACGATGATCCAGCGTGTTTGGGAACAGGCTTGGAAATCGAAATTAGACGCTGTCGTGGTAGCCACCGATGATGTCCGCATCGCTGATGAAGTTTTGAAGTTCGGTGGCCAATACGTGATGACTAATCCCAACCACCGCAGTGGCACCGACCGTTGTCGCGAAGCCTTGTATATGGTTGAAGGCCAATACGATGCTGTGGTCAATATACAAGGTGACGAACCCTTCATTGACCCAGCCCAAATCAACCAAGTCATCGAGTTGATTGGCCGTGACGATACGCATCTGGCCTCCTTGGCTAAACGTATTGAGGACGAGGACGAACTGTTCAGCCCCAATGTGGTGAAAGTGGTGATGGACAAACAAGGTAATGCGCTGTATTTCAGTCGCAACCCCATACCTTTCATGCGCAATCTGGATCGTGACAAATGGCTTCAAAAGGGTGAGTTCTACAAGCATATCGGTCTCTATGCCTATAAGACCGAAACCTTGTGCCAAATCGCTGAAATGCAGTCTACTCCGCTTGAGATGGCCGAGTCGTTGGAACAATTGCGCTGGCTGGAAAACGGCTTGAGCATCCGTATGGGCATCACGCAGTACGAAAGCATATCTATCGACACGCAAGAAGACCTTGAAAAAGCTTTGCAATTCGCTCAGAATCAACTGATAGAGTAAGATGATTTCGATTATTGAAGCCATATCAGACCTTTTGTTTGTCCGTGACTCCGTAGTGGTACCAGGTTTGGGTGCCTTTGTGAAGAAACCCACCTCTGCCAAAGTGAACCCCGTGGCAAACTATTTTAGCACCCCTGATTGTATTGTTGAGTTTGATGCCAATCTGCGCGAGGACAACGATTTGATTGTCAATTATATGGTTGAAAAGAACGACATGCCCATAGAGGAAGTCAGAAAGCAGTTGGTGATGTTCGTTTCGGAATGCTTCAGCACCTTGAAACAAGGGAAAAAGGTGGAGTTGAACCATATAGGCATTTTGTCTTACGATTGGGATAACAACCTTGTTTTCGTGCAGGACAAGTCGGTAAACTACAATGCAGATGCCTTTGGCTTGAGCGATTTCTCACCCGAACCCGTGATTCAATCCAAGTCGAAGGAGGAAATCAAGGCGGAGATTGAACAGCAGCAAAAAGAGAAAAATACCCCAGTTACCGTAGATGAGGAAGCGGTTCATCAAGATGATGGACAAAACCGTACGAAGAAAAAGGGATGGTGGGTCGCGGCAGCGGCTGTTGTTGCGCTTTTGTTTGGACTGTACTATTTCAACATGCATCGTTTTGATTTGGGTAAGAACCCGAAAGACAAAACGATTCAATCACAACAGCCCAATACGGAAAACGAAGTAATGGTAGCAGGAAACGATTTGCCAATGGACACTGTTGAGCCTGTCGTAACAGATACCTTTAGTATTATTGCGGGTTGTTATGATCAGGAGGAGTTTGCCCAAAGGATTGTCGTTTCGCTGCAAACCAAGGGCTTTGAACAAGCCTTTAAGATGAAGCGAGGGGAGCGGTGGTTTGTGGCTTACGGATGGTATCCGACTGAAGAGGAAGCCCTTGCCGTCCTTCGTGATATTAGAGAGTCGGGCAAAGGAAAAGGCTGGATTCTCAAGTGAGCCCAGCCCTGAAGGGGCGCAGGACATTAAGCAGGGGATTATCCCCTGCGATAGACAGACAGATAACTCGACATAGCCCCGTAGGGGCGACAGGATGATACAGTAACCATGTCAAAAAAGAACAAACTAGAACGATTCGCCGAGAACAAGACCTTCAGCAACCTGTTCGAATACAGTTACGAACGCATCATGAGCGAAGGTTTCCCGCTGCAAGGCAAGTGGCACGAGGAGTTTTTCCATAACGATAACCCCATCGTGTTGGAATTGGGTTGTGGCAAAGGCGAATATACCGTCGGGCTGGCGCGCGTGCATCCCGAAATCAACTATATCGGTGTCGACATCAAGGGAGCGCGCATCTGGCGCGGCTTGAAGCAGTCGAACGAGGAAGGCTTGAAAAATGTGGCATTCCTTCGTGCCCGTATCGACCAAATCGAGCATTTCTTTGCCAAGGATGAAGTGTCCGAGATATGGGTCACTTTCCCCGACCCGCATCCAGGCGAGGGCGTGCGCAATGCCAGACATCGCCTCACCTCTCCAGAGTTCCTTGACCGATATCGCAAGATTGTCCGTCCTGATGGCGTCCTCAATCTTAAGACGGATAGTCCCATCATGTATGAGTTCACCCTTCACGATGTGGTGGAGCCACAAGGTTTGCCCTTGCTGTATGCCACTGACGACCTCTATGCCAATACTGACAACCTTGAGGTGAAGACCATCCGTACTTTCTACGAGCAAATGTGGCTCGACCAAGGTCTCACCATCAAATATATCCGCTTTAAGATAAATGCTGAATGATGAATGCAGAATGCTGAATGAAATCGAACAACAATTCAACAGTTAAACAATTAAACAATCAACAATATGTACACTGACGACAACCAACTCTATGTTGCGCATTGCGACAACGGACCTATCTACATGATTGGCAAGATGGCCAACCGTCACGGCTTGATTGCAGGTGCCACGGGTACGGGAAAGACCGTCACCCTGCAAGTGCTGGCTGAGTCCTTCAGTCAGGCGGGTGTACCTTGCTTCATGGCTGACATGAAAGGAGACCTCTCGGGTATCAGCCAAGCAGGTCAGATGAGCAGCTTCATTGAGAAACGCTGCCCTGAGTTTGGCATTACCGACCCGCAGTTCCATGGCTGTCCCACACGTTTCTTCGATGTGTATGGAGAACAAGGCCATCCGCTGAGAGCGACCATCTCCGACATGGGACCCCAACTGTTGGCCCGATTACTCAGCCTCAACGAGACCCAGACGGGCATCCTCAACATTGTCTTCAAGATTGCTGACGACCGTGGTTTACTTCTCATCGACATGAAAGACTTGCGGATGATGCTCGATTATGTGGCCAAGAACGCCAAGGAGTTCACCACCACCTATGGCACGGTCTCTTCAGTGAGCGTGGGTGCCATCCAACGTGCGCTGTTGGCTTTGGAAGCTGAGGGCGCCGACCTCTTCTTCGGTGAGCCATCATTCAATGTGTTCGACTTCCTGCAAACAGAAGGCGGTCGCGGCATAATGAATGTGCTGGCTGCCGATAAGTTAATGCTCAACCCGAAGCTGTATTCCACTTTCCTGCTGTGGCTGCTGAGCGAGCTCTATACCCAGTTGCCTGAAGTCGGTGACCTGCCCATGCCCAAGTTGATCTTCTTCTTCGATGAGGCGCACATGCTCTTCAAAGACACCTCCAAGGCCTTGATTGACAAGATTGAACAGGTTATCCGCCTCGTGCGTTCCAAGGGTGTGGGTGTCTATTTCGTCACGCAAAGCCCAGATGACATTCCTGATGCCATCGCAGGACAGTTGGGTAACCGCATCCTCCATGGACTGAGAGCCTACACGCCTAAAGAACAGAAAGCCGTGAAAGCCGCTGCCCAGACTTTCCGTGCCAATCCTAACTTCAACACCGAAGCCGCTATCTTGGAAATCGGCACGGGTGAGGCTTTGGTTTCCTTGCTTGATGAGAAAGGTGCACCATGCATTGTGGAACGCGCCAAAATCCTCTTCCCGCTCAGCCAAATCGGCGCCATCACTGAAGACCAACGTCGTGACTTGATTCGCAACTCACGCCTTTACGGCATCTACGACAAGAGCTTCGACCGCGAAAGCGCCTATGAGCTTCTCGTTGAACAACAAAAGCAAGAAGAGAAACGCCTCCAGAAAGAAGCCGAAGAAGAGGAGAAGCGCAAGGCCAAGGAAGCCAAGGAAAAGGAACGCTCAAAGAGTTCCAGTTCAAGAAGCACCAGCACCAAAAAGAAGAAATCGACGGCAGGCAAGGCGTTGGAGAAGACCATCAACACGACGGCCACGACTATTGGTCGAAGTCTCGGTAAATCCATAGTACGCTCGATATTGGGTGGTATCTTTAAGAAATGAGAAAAAGGAAGGCAACGCCTTCCTTTTTTAATCATTTCCAATCTCCTTCAGCATCGGCACAAACTTGAAGTCGCCGAATTCCTCTTTTTTCAATGAGCCATCTTCTAATTTTGTGACTTTCAGCATGGTTTGGCCGTCGCCTTCGGCGTTATCCATCGGGATGACCATGATGCCGTTGGGTTTCATCTGCTGGACAAGCTTTTCTGGAATATTGGGCGCTCCAGCGGTAATGATGATGCGGTCGAAAGGTTGGTAGGTGGGTAAACCTTCATAACCATCGCCCAAAAACGGCTTCACGTGGAAAGGCAGTTGTTCAAGGATTTCCTTGGTCTTGAAATAAAGATTGCGCTGCCGCTCGATGCTGAACACTTTGGCTCCCATCGCTGCCAAAACACAGGCCTGATAGCCCGAGCCTGTCCCGATTTCGAGCACTTTCATACTTTTTTCGATTTGCAGGAGTTGGGTCTGAAAGGCCACGGTGGAAGGCTGTGAGATGGTCTGTCCCGAACCGATGGGGAAGGCCATGTCCTGATAGGCCAATTCAACAAAAGAGGAATCAAGGAAAACGTGACGCGGCACCTCGTTGATGGCCGAAAGCACGGTCTCGTCAGTGATGCCTTTGGTGCGCAACTGGTCAACGAGTTGCTTGCGCAGTCCTTTATGGCGGTAGTTGTCTTCTAAACTTGAGTTCATATTGGAAGGGGCGGCCCTTCGACAGGCTCAGGGGCCGCTGGGTTTTTCGTTTTGCGGCGCGAAATTACGTCAAACCAAAGGATAAATAAACTATTTTTGCCGAAATTTTTTGTCTATGCTGAAAATCGGTGTCTTAGGTGCAGGGCATCTGGGGAAAATTCACTTGAACTGCATCAAACAGATTGAAAAATATGAATTGGTTGGCTTCTTTGATCCGGATGGAGAAACGGCCAAGCAGGTGGAGGCAGAGCTGAAGGTGCATTGTTTCAATTCCATTGACGAATTGATTGACGCGGTAGATGTGGTCGACATCGTTACCCCCACCATCCGCCATTTCGAGTGTGCTTCCAAGGCCTTGCAGAAACGCAAACATGTCTTCATTGAGAAGCCCATCGTGGCCACACCCGAAGAGGCCAATGCCTTGAAGAAACTGGCCGATGAGGCTGGCGTAAAGGTGCAAGTGGGCCATGTGGAGCGTTTCAATCCGGCTTTCATTGCCGCTGAGCCTTTCATCAAGGAGCCGCTGTTCATCGAGGCTCACCGTCTGGCCTTGTTCAATCCACGTGGGACGGATGTCCCTGTCGTCCTCGATTTGATGGTGCATGACCTCGACATTCTGCTTACGATCGTCAAGTCGCCTATCAGCCACATCAGTGCCAGCGGTGTCAGCATCGTCAGCCCCACACCCGACATCACCAATGTGCGCATCGAGTTTGAAAACGGAGCGGTGGCCAACCTCACGGCTTCGCGCCTGTCGCTGAAAAACATGCGCAAGACCCGTATCTTTCAAAAAGACGCCTACATCACGATTGACTTTTTGGACAAAGTGGCCGAAATCTTCCGCATTAAAGATGAGATAGACGATACTAATCCATTGTCGGCGACTATCACTCTTGGCGATGGCTCCGAGAAGCAAATCACCTTCGAACGTCCCGAGATCCATCCCATCAACGCCATCCAGACAGAGTTGGAGAGCTTTTACGATGCCATCGTTCACAATACCACACCTGCCGTCACCATTGACGATGGCATCAATGTGCTGAAGCTGGCCTATCGCATTCTCGATGCCGTTGACGCCTCGACCGCAAAGGTGAAGAAATAAACGCGGTTTCCAACAATAATCAACAAGGGTTGCCGTTACCTTATTAATTAAGTATGATCATGAATCGAAAATCTACTCTTTTTTTCGCGTTTGTTTTATTGCTTTCGTTGAGTTTCACTTCGTGTAGGAAGTTTGAAGGCTCGCAAGAGGTGCCTTCCTATATCCATATCGAATCCATTGAAGTTGACTCGCTTACAGATTATTTTGTCTATGGTGCCCCTACGCATAAAATCACCGATGCATGGGTGTATGTCGACGATAATCTCATCGGAACATACGAGTTGCCAGCCACTTTCCCGGTGTTGAAAAAAGGACCTCATAAGGTGGTCATCCGTGGCGGAATCAAGGTGGATGGCCGTTCACCAGCACGCGATATGTATCCTTTCTATATGCCTTGCGAATATCGGAACCTGAACCTCGTGGAAGACAGCATCGTCAACTTGAGGCCGGTTTTGAGTTATTATCCCATCGGCGACGGCGTCAACGTGGCATGGATGGAGGATTTCGAGAACTCCAATTCCTTGTTACCTGATGCTGTGAGTGATACGAGTATGCTCCGTTGCACGGGTAGCGAGGCTTGGCATTCCGTCAACTCGTTCTGGTCGGGCAAGGTGGAATTGCCGCCAGATTCTTTGGACTTCACCCTCGCCACCGCCGACGAGTTCGACTTTTACAAAGGCATGAACGGCGTTTATTGCATGCTTGAGATGGAATACAACTGCAACGACACCTTCTTTGTGGGTGTCCAGTATTATCAGGATTACACTATGGAGACCCTGCCGCTTGTGAAGGTGACGCCTACCGACAAGACACACGACAAGCCACAGCGGTGGAACAAGATCTATATCAACATTGGTCCGCAGATGAACCTGAACTCTTATGCCTCCTATTTCAAGATTTATTTCACTTCCAATCTGACCACAACTACGGATTTGGAGTATGGCAATGTGTATCATCCCATTAGTGAGCCCCGTTATTATTATTTCGATAACCTGAAATTGTTGTATCGCAAACTATGAACAAGAAAAGGCTGGCATCGGTTTATTTCTTCGTCGACTGGGTGGCTTCCATCTTGGCTTGGGTCTTGTTTTATTTCTTCCGAAAGACACATGAGGACCTCTACATCAATTATTGGGACCGCATCACCAATTCGTTTACTACGCCCAGTTTTTGGTTAGGTGTCGTCATCATCCCTATCTGCTGGCTTATTCTTCATGCCGTGACGGGTGCCTACGAGAAGGTGTATATGAAGTCGCGTCTGAAGGAACTTGGGCAGACCTTCTTCATTACTTTGTTAGGTGTGGTTATCCTTTTCTTTGTGGTCATCCTTGACGATGAAGTGACTTCCTATAAATCTTATTATCAGTCGTTTATTGCGCTGTTTACTCTTCAATTTGTAATTACCTATATCCCGCGTGTCATCATTACGACTTCGGTGATTTCGAGGATTCGGAGCAAAAAGATTGGATTCAACACGCTTATCGTGGGCAGTAATGACAACGCTTGCGCCATCTTTAAGGAGATTGAGGAAGAGGTGAAGCCTTCGGGAAGAAGGTTCATAGGTTTCCTTAATGTGTACGACAAAAAAGAGTACAAACTGGGTGAATTCCTGCCCCGACTTGGTTCCTATCACGACATCGAACGCATCGTCAAGGAAAACAATGTGGAGGAGGTCATCATCGCCATCGAACGCTCGGAGGTGGAGACGATGAAGGTGTTGCTTTCGGTGGTCAACACGACGGATGCCAACGTGAAAATCATCCCTGCCATGCAGGATTTGGTCTTTGGAACGGTGAAACAGTCTGCCATTTGGCAGGCGCCTTTGGTGCAGGTCACGCCTGAACTGATGCCCGTGTGGCAAAGAGTAATCAAGCGGGCTTTCGACATTGTGGCTTCCATCTTGGCTTTGGTCATCCTCTCGCCCGTATTCTTGGTTTGTGCCATTATCATTAAAGCCACCTCGAAAGGTCCCATTTTCTATGTGCAGGAGCGCATTGGCAAAGGAGGCAAACCTTTCAATATGGCGAAGTTCCGCAGCATGAGGGTGGATGCTGAGTCGAGCGGCACACCACAGCTTTCGAGTGACGACGACCCGCGCATCACCAAGTTCGGCAAGTTCATGCGTAAAGTGCGTTTGGATGAGATTCCTCAGTTTTGGACGGTGTTGAAAGGCGACATGTCACTGGTGGGCTATCGTCCTGAACGTCAATATTTCATCGATAAAATCATGGAAAAGGCACCTTATTATTGCCTTCTGCTGAAGGTGAAGCCTGGCATCACCAGTTGGGGCGAGGTGAAATATGGTTACGCCGAGAGTGTCGAAGAAATGATTGAGCGTCTGAAATATGATGTGCTCTACATCGAGAATGTGAGCCTTGCTTTGGATATCAAGATTTTGATTTACACGGTGTTAATCGTTATCCAAGGGCGCGGCAAGTGATTCCCTTTCCTTTTGGGCTTTAAGGTAACAGGCGCGACATAGCGGTTCGTAGCTCTCAGTCTCGCCTAGGACGACCAATTTGTCGCCAGCAATGGTACGGTGTGAGAATTGCGCCGCACTACCGCAACGCACGCAGATGGCGTGTACCTTGGTGACGTCCTCGGCGATGGCCATCAGTTTGGGCATGGGGCCGAAAGGCTTGCCCATGAAGTCCATATCCAGACCTGCAATGATGACACGCACACCTTGATTGGCAAGCTGCTCGCAAACACTAGGCAGTTCGTCGTCAAGGAATTGCGCTTCGTCTATGCCGATGACATCCACATCACTCGCATAGAAAAGAATCTCGTTGGCGCTTTCCACAGGAATAGAGTGCAAAGCTGTGGCATTGTGCGAGACTACATCTTCTTCACTGTAACGCGTGTCGACCCCAGGTTTGAAGATTTCCACCTTCAGTTTGGCGATTTTTGCACGTTTCAAACGACGAATCAACTCCTCCGTCTTTCCTGAAAACATGGAGCCACAAATCACTTCAATCCAGCCTTGTGATTTATTATGAGAATCTTTTTCAATGAACATGCGAAAAATATTAGATTATTGAGCTTGTCGAAATATAGAAAAATAGTAATTTAGCCACTTCAAATGAACATGTCATCCCGTACTTGATACGGGACAACGGACAAAAATAACGATTAATCCTATATGAACGAAAAATTTGAGAGCCAAAAAGAAAGATTACTTTCTATTAAGCAGGAAATCAGTTTGTTATATCAACAGGTCAACTATCTGTTAAGGAACGAGAAGCCTCTTGAATTGCTTGATTTGGATGTGTTGATGAACCGTACGCACACCCTTTACGACCAACTTTGTGCCATCAATGTGGGTGACGAAGGCCTTGACGAAGACCTCCCGTTTGACGCCGAAGCCCTTTCTGGACTCTTTGGCGGCATGGTGCAGGAGGAGCCCGAGGTGGAACCAGAAGAGCAAAATGTTCCGATAGAAGAGGAACCTGTCGTCCAAGAGACCACTGCTGAACCTGCAGAGAACCCAGAGGAAAAAGAGCCTGAGCCGATGGAGGAGCCTCAATTTGTTGTGGAGCCCGAGCCGATGGAGGAGCCGGAACCCGTCATAGAGCCTCAACCTGTTGAGAAGGTTGTTCCCGAGGTGGAGGAAGCCCCTGTGATGGAAATAGTTGAGGAACCTGCTCCACAAGTGGAAGTGACTGTTGAAGAAAGTGCCCCTGTTGAAGTGGAACCAGAGCCTGAAGACAAGCCTTTGAGTGATGAATTTGGCCTGTTTTTCCGTTTCGAGGACATCCCCGAAAAAGGAAGCCAACTCATGGAAGACCATCCCGTTGTAGAAATGGCTGGAAAGGTGGTTCATGTGATGGAGGAGATTCCAGAGGAGGATATCCCGGAGCGTGACCGTGTGCATGGCGATGATTTGGTGCATGACAATCCTTTGGAGATGCCTCAAGTGGAGGATGAAATGCATAGAGTTGAGCCTTTTGGGGATGAAAAACCGGTGTCTGATGGACTGAATGTCTTTGACAATGACGAGGCCGAGTTTGAATTCTCGACGGGTGAGACCCTGGGCGAGAAGATGATGGGTGATGACCATTCTTTGGCGGCCAAACTGCAACAGACCCCTGGCCGTGATTTGAAATCGGTGATAGGAATCAATGATAAATTCTTGTTTGTCAATGAGTTGTTTGGGGGTAGCATGGAGAAGTACAACAAGTCCATCGAAAACCTCAACGACTTGAAGACCTTGAATGGTGCCATGATATACCTCAACGAACTGAAGATAGAGCTGCAATGGAACAGCAGTAACGAGGCCTATCTTAAGCTCAAGGATTTGGTTTCCCGTAAGTTTGAATAAGCTCGGCCATGTCGAAACTCTATCTTGTGCCCACCCCTATTGGCAACTTGGAGGACATCACTCTGAGGGCTATCCGCATCCTGAAGGAAGTGGATGGTATACTTGCTGAGGATACGCGTACGTCAGGCAACCTGCTTCGCCATTTGGACATCAGCAAGCCCATGACGGCTTTCCATATCCGCAACGAGCACCACGTGGTGGAACGTATTGCTGAACGCATCCAAGCAGGGGAGTCCTTGGCCTTGGTGACGGATGCAGGCACACCCGCCATTTCCGATCCGGGCTTTCTCTTGGTGCGCGAGTGTGTGAAACGAGGTATCGAAGTGGAGTGCCTGCCTGGCCCTACGGCATTTGTCCCCGCGTTGGTCAATTCAGGTTTGCCGGCAGAAAAGTTTATCTTTGAGGGGTTTCTTCCGCACAAGAAAGGTCGTCAGACCAAGTTGCAGGCCGTTGCAACATATCCTTATACAACCATCCTCTATGAATCGCCGTTTCGCTTGTTGAAAACCCTGCAACAACTGGCCGAAGTATGTGGCAGCGAAAGGAAAGTCTGCGTCTCACGCGAACTGACCAAGATCCACGAGGAAAATGCCCGTGGCACCTTGGCCGAGATGATTGAACATTTCTCCAAGAAAGACATCAAGGGAGAAATCGTTATCGTTCTGGAGGGTACGACAACCCCAGAACCCGTTGTGGATGACGAATAAAAAACAGTAGAGACGGTGTGCACACCGTCTCTACTCATGTTATCCAATCCTTTTTTCAGATTAAAACGCGAACGAAAGTCTCACATAATAGTCTGTGATGACGTCTTTTCTCCCACCATTGAAGCCCAAGTCACTGTCAACGACATCGATGGCCGACAAGCCGAAGCTGAGTTGGGTGCGATAGATTTTGATACCCAAGGCACCTCCCGTGTACATTCCCATTGATTTGTAGTGGTGTATACCTTCAGGGTCGTAGCAGGTTACTTCGCCCAAAGGAACAGAATAGCCAATGCGACCTTCGACAAATGGACTGATAGGCGTGTTGGGTAGGGTGAGTTTCAGATTGGCATAGATGGGCAAGGTGTGGATGTAGGTTTCCTGCATGTTGTTAAACAAACGGCAGTGTTCGCCGTAACTTGAATAGTATTCCGCGCCGATGCCTACATTAGTGATATGCCCGACTTGGTATTCAGCCATGCCGCCCACACTGAAATGATAGGGAATCTCATGCATGAAAACGGCTCCGAAATCGTTGGAACCAAGTTCTCCATAGAGATGAAAACGAAACTCCCCGATAGGGCTATAAGTGCGTTCGGGAGCATGCCTATGACGAGGCTGCACCTCAGTTCTCCTAGGTGGGCGGTGGCGATAATGTGGACGCGGTGGACGGATTTGTGCCTCAGACGAAATTGACAACACAATCATGAGGCAAAGGGATAACAAAAGCTTTTTCATAAGTCATTCTTTTTTGATGATGACCTATGAAATACAAAAACCATACCAATCGCGTTTTCTTACTTCAATTGCTTTTGGTAGGCTTTCAGACGGGCAATGAGACTCTTTTTCACGCCGTTGGAGGTGAAGGTGGCACCGCTGACGGCATCCACTTGCTTGTCCAAAGCCTCGTCGACGGTAAGCCCATTCCAAGCTTGGTAGAGGCCTCCATCCACAACGCGTTTTGCAAAGTTAGGCGTCTCTTGGTTTTCCAAAAGCACCACGTTGTTGATGCGCCCGTCTGCATCCAACGCTATTAATAAAGGTGTTGGTCCGTTGAAGCCTTTAATGCCGTCGGAATAAGGGGAGGAGAACAAGACCGTGCCCAATTTGTTGCCTTTCGCGTCTTTGACTTCGTAATAGGCCGTATCCATGGCTTTGGTCTTTGCGGCATCGGAAAAATAAGGTTTAACTTCTTCAACAGGAAGCTCAGGGAGCTTGGGACCGCAACTGCACAAAGCCACTACGCCAGCAGCCATAAGTGCGCCCAAAGTTTTCTTGATGACATTCATTTTAACTGGTTTTTGATAAATTTGTGCAAAAATACGCAAAACAATCCAACAATTCAACAATTAAACAATCAAAATTAACTGCGTTGAATGCTTCGCATTTCAACAAAACCACTATCTTTGTGCCACTAAAACTTCAAGATTATGTTAGTCATCGGTATCGCAGGCGGCTCAGGTTCAGGGAAAACCACCGTCGTTAAGGAACTGGTAAGACAATTGCCAGAGAACTCAGTATCAGTCATTTCGCAGGATGCTTATTATTTCGACAACGGCGACAAGACACCGGAGGAGAAGAAGCAAATCAACTTCGACCATCCTGATGCCATCGAATGGGACCTGCTCATCGACCATCTTGACCGTCTGAAACAAGGCGAAACTATTCCGATGCCCATCTACACCTATGTCACATGCGCGCGTTCTCAGGAGGTGATTTATGTGCACCCCACGGAGGTGATTATTGTAGAAGGCATCATGGTCCTGACGCAAGAGGAGCTTCGCAAGCGCATGGATATCAAGGTGTTTGTGGATACCGACAGCGACGAGCGTCTGATGCGCATCATCCGTCGCGACATTGCCGAGCGTGGCCGCACCTGGGAAGACGTGTTGCGCCATTACCAAACTTTCGTCAAGCCCATGCATCAGCAGTTCATCGAGCCCACCAAGCGTAGTGCCGACATCATCCTGCCACGTGGCTCCAGCCCCGTGGTGGTCGACATCCTCGCCTCACGAATCAAGATGCATCTGGGGAAATAAGAAGGGGAGAGACAAAACGAAAAAAGCCGAACAAACGTTCGGCTTTTTTGTTGCCCAACCAGGGTTCGAACCTGGACTTTACTGATCCAGAGTCAGTCGTGTTGCCAATTACACCATTGGGCATTGTCCCGCTTTCACGAAAGACGCTGCAAAAATACGCATTTTTTGAATGCTGCAAGAAAATTGGGGAATTTTTTTCGGAATTTTTTCGCCTCACCTTAGGCATTGAGCTTAAAGAACTCACTATCAATAATTATTGAATCTTGTGCCCCAGTTGTACGACAGCATGAGGGTGATGAAGAGACGTCTGTTTTGCTCTGATTCCATGACGGAGACTCCTAAGGGGAAAAACTCAGCTTTTACATCAACGTTGATGGACTGCACTCGTGTGCGCGATTTCCCGATGTCGAAACCGAGTCCCAAGGAGGCATGGATGCCAGGTGAAAGCTTGGTCTCGCCAATGCCTTTGGTGAAGGCCGACCTGCCGAGGATATCCAAGGTCCGATTGAAAGTTCTCTCATCGATGGTCTCGATGTAACCGCCTGTCGTACTGGGCTGGTATGTGACTACATAGTAATAATAGGGCTTGAGCAAAGCCAACGAGGCTCCGGCTTCGTAGGTCCATCGCGTCTCGATGCCGCCCCAGTAGGGCTTGCCAAAGATGCGACGGTCTTCACCGTACCCAAAACGGAGTACATAGACGTAGTTGAGCTTGCCGTAGACAAAAGGCCGCATATTGTAAGTAGACATGTTCAAGGTCTTGATTTCCTTGAGCGAATGCAGCGAAACGATTTCTGCCTCCCAATTTCTGACAAGATGGATGCTCTTGATTCTCCCGATCTTGAAGCCGCCGCCAAAGCCTCTCGAATGGATGGCTACCTTATACGAGTTTTGGTGATTGTAGACCAAACGCTCTTCAATAGGTTTGTCGTCTTCGTCTTGAATGTCAATGTTTTGCGCGGGCAACAAAAAAGCACACGCTCCAAAAAGCGTGAGCATGAAGATACGCAATAGGGATTGTCTGAGGGCAGTCATGGCCGTGCCTCCCAACACCTATATTAGTAGCGCGTCTCTTTGATGTACTTTGACGATTCGCCGTATGCAGGGCAGCTTTTGTTCGACCCGCAGGAAGACAAAATAATGCCTGAAACAAAGGCGATTAGCAGCGCGATGGCAAGTTTTCTCTTCATGGAACTGAAATTTGATTTGCAAAGTAACGCATTTTTTCGCGAATTATTACCATCTTTGCAGAATAATTTTGAAAACATGGAAGTCAAAAAACCCAATATCGACGAAAGTTGGTACCAAGTGCTGCGGCCACAATTCGAGGCGCCCTATTTCGCTGACCTGAAATCTTTTTTGGTGAGCGAGAAGCGGCAATATGCCGTCTATCCGCCTGGCCCGTTGATTTTCAACGCCTTCAACCTCACGCCTTTCGACAAGGTGAAGGTGGTCATTTTGGGACAAGACCCGTACCATGGCCCGGGACAGGCGCACGGCCTTTCGTTCTCCGTGCCCGATGGTGTGCCTTTCCCACCCAGCCTGCAAAACATCTTCAAGGAGCTACACGACGACCTTGGTGTGCCCATGGCGCGTTCGGGCAACCTCGAGAAGTGGGCGAGGGAAGGGGTGCTGCTGCTCAACGCCTCGCTGACGGTGCGCGCCGGACAAGCTGCCTCGCACTCGCGTCACGGCTGGGAACAGTTCACCGACGCGGCCATCCGTGCCCTTTCGGAGTATCGGGAGCACCTCGTCTTCATCCTCTGGGGCAACTATGCCATCGCCAAGCAGGCTTTGATTGACCCATTCAAGCACTTGATACTGAAGTCGGTGCACCCGTCGCCGCTCTCGGCCAGCCGCGGCTTCTTCGGCTGCCATCATTTCTCGCAAACGAATAAATATTTGATACAAAATGGAATAGGACCTATTGATTGGAGCTTGCCATAATAATAGGAGATTCCCTTCGGGAAATGCTTTGCATTCGACGGAGTCAATGGAAGAGCACATAAAGTGACCAGCGGCGGCATATAACGGTTTCTGGCTAGTAACGGCTCTGACCGCCGCGTGGTACCTAATAGCATTAACTCCATTCCCCGCAGGGGAATCTCAATTTTGAATTTTGAATTTTAAATCTTGAATCTCGAATGAAACAAATCGTATTCGCCACTAACAATAAAAACAAACTGCGCGAAATGCGCGAAATCATGTCTGGTTCTGCTTTCGCGGAAGGAGGCTATGAGGTCCTGAGCCTCGAAGATATCGGCTGTCACGATGACATCGTCGAGGATGCCGACACCATCGAAGGCAACGCCAAGATCAAGGCGGACTTTGTCACCAACAAGTTCCATGTGGACTGCTTCGCTGATGACACGGGCCTCGAGGTGGAGGCCTTGGGCGGTGCCCCGGGTGTGTATTCGGCGCGTTACGCGGGTGAGCATTGCAGCTATCAGGATAACGTCGACAAGATGTTGGCCGCCATGAAAGGTCAGACCAACCGCAAAGCCGCTTTCCGCACCTGCATCGCACTGAACCTTGATGGCAAATCCTATTATTTCGAAGGTCGTTGCGACGGACAGATCACTGAGGAGCAGCGTGGTGTCGAGGGCTTCGGCTACGACCCCATCTTCCAGCCCGATGGCTACGACCAGACCTTCGCCGAGCTGGGCCACGAAGTGAAAAACGCCATCAGCCACCGTGGACGCGCCACGCAGAAACTGATTGCGTTTTTGAAGGAATTGAGTTGAGTTTCAATGTAAAAGAAGGCATCCGACATCCATAGTCAAC
>JAEEGF012090007.1_pt1 | contig 23228 bp, 13 predicted proteins | sample 9134171 | NCBI WGS metagenome assembly JAEEGF01 (sample SAMN16246542, study PRJNA631951) | gut metagenome | biome: gut microbiome; feature: rumen; material: AP-attached | host: Bos | place: Iran: Karaj | collected 2018-10
GTACTTCTCGGCATAGTCGGATGACGGCTCGCCTCCGCGACCGTTTACCCGTACAGGGCTCGAAGCGTAGGGGAAACCGTTATCCGACCCTATGCCCATGGGAGAGTCTGCGTAGTTCCATACAACGAAATCCTGGGTCTCGATAGGGGGAAGGTAGCCTGAGAGGGCCTTGAGTGGAGCGCCCCACATGCCGGGGATCATGTAGACCACGAAAGTGAACACTGTTATCGCCAGGGCCAGTCTTGTGACAGACAGGTGCTCAAGGGGAGAATCGTTCTTGAAACGTATCTTACCGAGAAGGTAGAGTCCGAGAAGGCTGAACACCACAATCCAGATTGCCAGGTAAATTTCCCTGTCCAGGAGCCCCCAATGGTAGGTCTGGTCGGCTACGCTGAGGAACTTGAAGCCCAGTGCGACCTCGATGAATCCCAGGACAACCTTGACACTGTTCAGCCAGGAACCGCTCTTCATCTTCTTGAGGAGGGAAGGGAACATTGCCAGTATGGTGAAAGGCAGCGCGAACGCGATGCTGAAAGCCAGCATGGTGACCATAGGGGTCCAGAACTCGCCAGAAGTGGATTTGATGAGGACTGTTCCCACTATGGGACCGGTGCATGAGAATGACACCAGAACGAGGGTGAGGGCCATGAAGAATATTCCTCCAAGTCCACCCTTGTTTGATTTCTCGTCACTCTTGTTGGCCAGGCTGGATGGCAGTTCGATCTCAAAGGCTCCGAAGAAAGAGGCGGCGAACACCATGAACACGATGAAGAATATGATGTTCGGAAGCCAGTGGGTCGCGAGCCAGTTGAATATGTCAGCTGTGACGGCATTTCCGCCAATCAGCCATGTGAGGCCGATTATTATCGAAATAGGAACAGTGTAGAGAAGCACGATGAACAGTCCGTACATGAAGGCCTTGAAACGCCCTTCAGCGGGGGTCTGTGACTGTTTCATGAAGAAGGAGATGGTCATGGGAACCATCGGGAAGACACAAGGAGTCAGCAACATTGCAAATCCCCAGAGTATTGCCTCGATGATCAGTGCCCATAGACTACCGGCAGATGATCCCTGCTGTTCGGACGCCTCGCTTCGCTCGGCCCCACCGTTCGCTTCGCTCACGGTCCCCCCGCTGGTGCCGCGGGCGGCATTGTCCTCACTAGCAGGGAACATCTGCGCGGACTTCAACGGAATGCTGAATTCAAAGTGCTCAGGTGCTGCGCAGAACTGGTCATTGCAGCCGCTCCAGGTAAGCTCTCCCTTGACCGTAGCTTCCGGACCGTCAAGTTTGATCCTCTGTGTGAAAACTGCTGAATTGAAAAAGACCTTATCCTCTCCGAGGGTGGTTGGTTCAGTGACCTGGACGAAAGGACCGGCAAGTGAGTACCCGCTTATGTCTTCGAATTCAACGGTTGTAGGGTTGTACTTGTGGTCTGTGGTGTAGATGTGCCAACCGGGCTCGATGGACGCATTGAACGTCAGTTCGTACTCATCGGATGAAATGGCTTTCTGGCTGACCTTCCATGAAGCCGTAGCTTCTGGAGCCTGTGAATAAGCCGAAACCCCATAAAAGATGGCTGCCAGCAGGGCAAGCCGTCTTGCATGCCTAAATACCATGATTGATTCTGGAAAGGTTATTTCGCGTAGGAAACGGAACGGGTCTCACGGATCACGGTGATCTTCACCTGTCCTGGATAAGTCATCTCCTCCTGGATCTTCTGGGCGATGTCGGCGGAGAGCCTTGCAGCCTGGTCGTCACTTACCTCTTCGGCACCTACGATGACCCTGAGTTCACGTCCGGCCTGGATTGCATAGCTCTTGGTAACTCCTTGATAGGAGGCCGCTAGGTCTTCCATGCCCTTCAACCGCTTGATATAGGATTCGATCACCTCACGGCGTGCTCCCGGGCGTGCTCCGGAGATGGCGTCTCCTATCATGACGATAGGGGAGATGATGGAAGTCATCTCTATCTCTTCATGGTGTGCTCCGATGGCATTGCAGACATCCGGTTTCTCCTTGTACTGCTCAGCCAGTTTCATTCCGAGAAGGGCGTGAGGAAGTTCGGGTTCATCTTCGGAAACCTTGCCGATGTCGTGGAGGAGTCCGGCCCTCTTTGCCAACTTCGGATTGAGACCCAGTTCGGAAGCCATGATAGCGCAGATGTTTGCAACCTCACGGGAGTGCTGCAAGAGGTTCTGGCCGTAGGAAGAACGGTACTTCATACGGCCGATCATCCGGACCAGTTCGATGTTCAGACCGTGGATTCCGAGATCGATGCAAGTCCTCTTTCCTGTCTCGAGAATCTCGTCCTCCAACTGCTTCTGGACCTTTGACACAACTTCCTCGATACGTGCCGGATGGATCCTTCCATCGACAACAAGCTGGTGGAGGGCAAGACGCGCGACTTCCCTGCGGACAGGATCGAAGGCGGAGAGAAGGATTGCGTCGGGGGTGTCATCAACCACGATTTCCACTCCTGTCGCAGCCTCGAGTGCCCTGATGTTTCGTCCTTCACGGCCGATAATGCGACCCTTGATCTCATCGTTTTCGATGGGGAACGTAGTCACTGCATTCTCGATAGCAGTCTCGGTAGCAGTACGCTGGATGGTGTTGATGACAATTCTCTTGGCTTCCTTGGAAGCATTGAGTCTGGCCTCGTCCATGCAGTCATTGATGTAGGCCTGGGCTTCAGTCCTGGCCTCTGCCTTCATGTTCTCTATCAGTATGTTCTTTGCTTCCTGGGCGCTCATTCCTGCGATGGTCTCCAGCTGCTTGTTGGCTTGTGCACTCAGTTTTTCATATTCCTCGGCCTTTTTGGCGAGGTTCTCCTGCTGGGCGCGGAGGCTGTTGCGGGCATTTTCGGTGTCGCGGAGCTTCTTCTGGAGCTCGCCGTTCTGCTGGTTGAGAGTGTTTTCCTTCTGCTTGATCCGGCTTTCTGCTTCGCGCAACTGGTTGTTCTTCTCGTTTATGTACTGTTCGTGCTCGCTTTTCAGCTGGAGGAATTTTTCCTTGGCCTGGTGGATCTTGTCATTCTTGATCCCTTCTGCCTCGATCTCAGCCTTGGCTATTATCTCATTTTTCTGTCCGTTCAGCACGAGCTTCTGGACCACTATATAGACCCCTAGCGCTATTATAGCGCCAATCAGGGCTCCTATAAGGTAAGCTATCATATCTGGTTACTTTAAATAAATAATATTAATAAACTTGTTGTCAATATCTTGTCCTTAACGTAAAAACGACCGCCGGTGTTTCGGAAACCGGTCGGTCGTCTGGAAAGATTAAAAAAAGCCGTTAGTCGCTTGTCAGAAACCTTGTCTGATAAGATTTGAGATCCAATACGGTTCAGAAATCCATCGTCATGCGCCGGGCGCATAATCCCAAAAGGTAACCTTGGCCTGTCATTGCCGTACTGAGTTAACTCGGTTCCGAAGAACTTGTTGATTTGAGCACGTGGGACTAACGGCCGTCTTTTTCAATATTCTTAAGGTAGGACTCCACATCCTCCTGAAGCTTGTTTGCCTCCTCTCCGGCATCGGAGAGCCTCTTCTGGTAGGTAAGTCTGCTTACCGTTTCGTTCAAGGCGACAAAGGAGAGCTTGTCCGAGAGTGACTTGTTGGGGAATTTGGCATCATAGGCAGTCAACTTCTGGTTGATCGCCTCAGCGGCAAGCCTCATGAGACGCTCCATCTCAGGTGATGAAGCCACGAGAGGATACTCATTGCCAGCTATCTTTATCTTTATGCTCTGTCCCATCCTTAGTTCTCAAGCAGGGAGATGCATTTATCTATCTCCTTGATTAGCTTTTCTATCTTTGCCTTTGCCGCGGCCTTGTCGCCAGTGGCACCGAAAGCTTCTGAAAGTTGCAGGTTGTTTACCTGTTGTTCCAGATCTCCAATCTGTTTCCTGCAGGCTTCGTTTTCAGCCTTGCTATGCATGAGTTGGGACTGGAGCCTTATCCGCTCAGCCTTCTCAGCCTCGTAGAGGGAAATCAACTTCTCGATTTCTTTCCTGATACCTTCAAGCATAACTTTTGACTGGTTTTTACCTGCAGTTGCAAATGTAGTAAATAATCTTTATTTGCACAACTGCTTCAAGTGTCCATCATAACCATAAATGTGTTAAATTTGCACGCTATGACAATAACAGTTGAAAACAGGGAAATACCGGTGCTGCTCCTGACTGGTTATCTTGGAAGCGGCAAGACTACTTTGCTCAACAGGATCCTTTCCAACCGCAAGGGAATCAAATTCGCGGTAATAGTCAATGACATCGGAGAGGTCAACATAGATGCCGACCTGATCCAGAAAGGAGGAGTCGTCGGACAGACAGACGACAGCCTCATCCCTCTCCAGAACGGATGCATCTGCTGTACCCTCAAGCTGGACCTGGTCAATCAGATCAACGACCTGTGCAAGATGAACAAGTTTGACTACATAGTCATCGAGGCAAGCGGAATCTGCGAGCCTGCCCCGATAGCCCAGACCATCTGTTCCATTCCACAGTTGCTGCCTGAATATGCCAGGACGTCCACCCCGAGGCTCGATGCCATCGTCACCGTAGTGGATGCATTGAGGATGAAGGAAGAATTTGCCAGCGGCGAGGCCCTTGAGAGGCCGGGCCTGGAGGAAGATGACCTTGAGACCCTCGTAATCCAGCAGGTTGAGTTCTGCAACATTGTTCTTTTAAACAAGGCTTCAGAAGTGTCTCCCGAAGATCTCGGGACATTGAAGGGAATTATCAGGGCCCTGAATCCAAAGGCGGCCATCCATGAATGCGACTATGGTGACATCGACCTGGACCTTATCCTCAACACCGGATTGTTCGATTTTGACAAGGTGGCCACCTCTGCTGCCTGGATTTCCGCTATTGAGGGAGAAGAGGAAGAAATCCATAATGAGGAATCCGGTGAGGCCCTTGAGTATAACATAAGCACCTATGTGTACTACCGCCGTCCTGCGCTGGACATCAACATGTTCGATTATGTAGTCTCTAAGAAGTGGCCTTCCAACATTATCAGGGCGAAGGGACTGTGTTATTTTGCAGATGAACCGGACAAATGCTATCTCTTCGAGCAGTCGGGCTCACAGAAATCCATCAAGGATGCCGGCCTGTGGTTCGCCACTATGCCGGAGGACTGCCTTGCCGAGATGATGCAAAGGGACCGTAATCTCCGTCGGGACTGGGATCCCAAGTACGGCGACCGCATGGAGAAGATTGTCTTCATAGGAAGGGATCTCGATACCGCGCTCATCGATGAGTTGATGGATTCCTGCCTTACCGAATAGGGAAGGGTAGTTTACTTTCGGAAATACAATTTAAAAAGGTCGTTGCCTCCCGGCAATGACCTTTCCCACTTAATACAAACCTAATTATGAATAAAACGTATATAAGATCTCTAGAACCACTTGTTTTCTTTCATATTTATCATTAGCATTTTTCGGGCCAAACTTTTTTTGAAAAGAGAAATTTCGATAAAAAGGTATTTTTTCCAGACAAACTGCCCATATTCGAATAAAAGGTGTAACTTTACAATCATGAGAAGATTGATTATCATGGCGATGCTGCTCCTGGTGGCCTTCGGAGTCCAGGACGCGGCAGCACGGAGGAAGCCGGTCATCGGTATCGCTCCCGGTTACAACGGTGCGGAGTACACCAGCCTTCGCAGGACTTACACTGATGCTATCCTGAGGTCGGGAGGAATCCCGTTTATCCTTCCACAGGTGAATGATCCTGCAGCTGCGGCAGAGATGCTAAGTCATGTTGACGGATTCATGCTTACGGGAGGGGTTGACATCGATCCTGCAAGGTACGGTGAGTCTGTACTGAATGAGACTGTCGAAATAGACAGTCACAGGGACACGGTGGACATTCTCTATGCAAAGGCTGCCCTTGAAAGCCATAAGCCTATACTGGCTATCTGCAGGGGAGAGCAACTCTTGAATGTTGTCCTGGGCGGGACCCTATATCAGGACCTCCCTTCTCAGAAACCAGGGGAAATCGCCCACCGACAGAGTGAAGACGGAAAGATCCCCACACATGAGATTACGGTGGCCGAAGGCTCCATGCTTCAGCGAATAATGGGCTCAGGCAAGCTGATGGTCAACACTTTCCATCATCAGGCGGTGAAGGATCCCTCTCCCAAGGTCAAGGTCACGGCCTTGTCTCCTGACGGGGTGGTTGAGGCCTATGAGTTTGAAGGAAAAGGCCAGTGGTTGCTTGCCGTGCAGTTCCATCCCGAAATGCTTGTCAGGGGTGACGATGCCTGGCTTAGTCTTTTCAAGGCCTTTGTCAAGGCTTCACGGTAGCCAGGGATGTCCCGTTTCCATATCCTGTTCCCGGTCTTCCTGACCCTCTGCTCCGGGCTGCATGCGCAGTCTCCGGACCTCGTTGACATATTCAAAAACCCTCCCCAGGAAGCAAGGCCGCAAGTCTGGTGGCACTGGATGGACGGTAACGTCAGCAGGGAGGGGATACGGAAGGACCTTGAATGGATGAAGGATTCCGGGTTCGGAGGTTTCCATCAGTTTGATGCCGGGGGAATTGACATGCCCCGTGCAGCAAAGGTGAAGCTCCCTTATCTGTCGGACGGCTGGAAGGATGCTTTCCGGTACGCCCTTACTCTGGCGGATTCTCTCGGCCTAGAGGCCGCAATCGCCAGTGCTCCGGGTTGGAGTTCGACCGGAGGCACATGGGTGGAGCCAAAGGACGCTGTAAAAAAGCTTGAGTGGAAGACACTTGACGTAGATGGTGGAACTGTCGATGCCAGGCTCCCTGACCTATTCAGGGTGGTGGGGCCCTATCAGGATTTCTTCCAGGGCAATGACAGGGTTGAAATACAGCCTTATGGAGAAGATCTCTTTGTAATTGCAATCAAACGTCCGAGGAATGATTTCACGATGGCTGAAATGGGTGCAAGCACTTCTGTATCTGACAGCCTTATTACAATCACTTTCCCAAAGCCCAGAAGTATCAGGTCTTTTACCCTTAAGTCACAGGCAATGGGAGGAAGGCCGAGGACCGGAGAGGCGGACCCCAGGAATATCCTCGAGTACAGCAGGGACGGCAAGACATGGAAGGTGGCCTGCAAGGTTCTGCCTGCAAGGATTCCTTACACTACGGAGGATATCCGCCCGGTCAAGGCTCGTTTCTTCCGGGTAAGGGGTGAGAAACTGGAGGGGATCGAACTCCACACAGTCTTCAAGGTGAATCATTCCGAGGAACTCGGAGGTTTCAGCAACAATTTCGATTTCAATCGGTTCCACACTCCGGGAAGGAAGGGAATCCTTTCCGGCAGGGACGTGGTGGATGTTAAAGATATAGTTGACCTTACAGGAAAGATGGACCGTGACGGCAATCTCAGGTGCGAGCTTCCAAAGGGAAGGTGGAGAATCTTCCGTTTCGGTTGGTCCATTACTGGGAAGGTCAATCATCCGGCTTCCCCTGAAGCTACCGGATTGGAAGTCGACAAACTGGACAAGGAAGCCTGGATGAGGTACTTCCATCACTATCTCGACCTCTATAAGGATCTGTCTGGAGGGATGCTTGGAGAGAGGGGAATCAGGTACCTCCTTACAGACAGCTACGAAGCCGGATCGTTCACATGGACTCCGTCCCTTCCTGAAGAATTCAAGGCCAGGCGGCGCTATGACCTTCTTCCATGGCTCCCAGTCCTGACAGGTGAGGTGATAGGGAGTCCGGAGATGAGCGAGGCCTTCCTCTGGGATTGGAGGGAGACACTTGGTGAGCTCTTTTGCGAGAATTACGAAAGGATCGCCGACCTGGTTTCTGAATATGGTTTAGCGGGTAGCTATTGCGAGACTCATGAAGGAGGAAGGGCATACGTCGGGGACGGAATGGATCCCAAACTTCATTCAACCATTCCGATGGCAGCGATCTGGATGGAAAATACGCCCACGGGCTCCGGAGTTCCTTCCGCTATCGCAGATATTAGGGAGTCCGCTTCCGCTGCCCACCTTTCCGGCAAAAGGATAGTTGCCGCTGAATCGTTCTCGGTCAACGGGGACGAAGGCCGTGCCTACACCTATTGTCCGGAAAACATGAAGTACATTGCAGATGTGGCCCTTTCGGCAGGATTAAACCGCTTCGTCATACATGAGAGTGCGTCCCAGCCGAACGATTCTTACCTTCCTGGCCTCCAGCTTTTTCGTTACGGTCAGTGGCTGCACAGGAATGAGACATGGGCCGGCTATGCTGGGGTTTTTACAGACTATCTTGCCAGATCCTCAGCAATCCTCCAGCAGGGGAGTCATGTTGCGGACATCCTTCTCTACTATGGTGAAGACAGCAACATCACGTCCCTCTATGGCGGGGAGTCCTTCGACCTCCTGCCCGATGTGCCTTCCGGCTATGAATATGATTTCGTGAACCCTTCAGCCCTTCTTGCCATGTCTCCGGACCAATCCATGGAATACAAGGTGCTATGGCTTGACAAGAATTGCGAAACCATGTCCTTGGAAATCCTTCGGAAGATATGTGAGTTTGCCGATGCCGGAATCAGGATATGCGGAAGTGTCCCGGTCCGTTGTGCCGGTCTGAAAGCCGATCAGAAAGTATTCAAGAGGATAGTCAGGGACATTTGGCGGAGCGGTCGTGCAAATGTTTTCAGTACTCTGGCTGAAGCCCTTGATGGAATTGCTCCAGACTGCATTGCTTCTTGTGATGGTGTTGTTTCATCACCGACTGATTTCCGATATGTACACAGGACGCTTCCTGATGGTCAAGCCTATTGGATAAGGAATTTCTCAGGCTCTGATGGGGATTTCAAAATCAGTTTCAGGGACGGCGCTTCGAATGCGGCTCTGTTCAATCCCGAGGATGGTAAGGTCACTTCCATGAAAACGGTCACTGAAGGGACACGGACTGTCGTCACAGTTCCGATGCTCTCGACTGATGCATTTATAGTGGTGTTCTCTGAAAACCAAGTCACTTGTGACGAGGAACCAAGGATAGTTGGGAAAACACCTCTCCTTTCCATTTCCGGTCCATGGAGAGTACGTTTTGAACAGAAAGGAGGTTTGAGTGCTGACCAGATGTTCCAGGAACTCGGATCCTGGACGGAATCCCTTGACCCTGTCGTGAAGTATTTCTCCGGCACTGCGGTGTACAGGAAAGAGTTCGAGTTAGATGGGGAAGCCTTGTCTTCAGTTGAAGGGTTTTCTCTCGATTTGGGCTCAGTGAAGAACATTGCTGAAGTGGCCCTGAACGGCAGGCATGTTGGCGTTCTATGGAAGGCCCCTTTTGAAACCGGAGACATAAAGCCTTATCTTCGGGCAGGGAAGAACACTCTGGAAATTAAGGTTACAAACCTCTGGAGAAACAGGATGATAGGTGACGTTCAGCCTGGAGAGACGCATCCTGTGACGGCCATAAGGAGGTTTTACAAGGCGGGTGATTACCTCCTTCCTTCCGGACTTCTGGGACCCGTACAGATCACGGGTTTGGACTTGGCGCACTGATCAGCATATGATGGAGGTCTCGGTCCTGAGAGCCTGACCGGGCCATTTGTTCCCTCTTCTTCCGTGTCATGAACAAACTCCTGAAGAATTCCTTGAAGGTATTGAATTCCCTCTGGTAAGTTATACCGACTCCGTTCCGTTGGGTGTTGTCGAGATAGGATGTATAATCATCGGCGGAGTGTGAGAAAAGGTTGAGCCTGACCTGTCCCGGTTTGTCGAGTTTGATTTCAATGTCCAGGTCACCGACGACATCTGCTCCGGCTGAATTACGGTAATCCCTGTTGCCTACGTTTCCGTTGACAATCACCCTGTTGTTGAACAACTGTGTTGAGACGGCCACATCGAAGATATTGGTCCCACTTTCACTGGACTGGTAATTGAGACCGAAGTCCAAAGGTATATCAAGTTTCTGAAGGATGTTGTTCAACTGGCCGGCCATTATTTCAGCGAGGTTGGAATACAGGACATTGGTGTTGTTGACAACCCCGGACTGTTCATCCGGCATGAAACCTCCGGAAATAAGCAGGGAAATGAACTGACGTTGGACCTTGTCTTCGGTGTTGAGGGCACTTTCCACCTTGGACTTGGTAGTGGGGTCAAGGTCAGGAACGTCAATTGAGAACGTGAGCTGGGGCTCCCGGAGCTTGCCGGATATTCCTATTCCGCAATTGACGGTACGTCGCGCAGCGACAGCTGAGGTGTCAGCTATTAGGGTGGCTACAGATGCCTTCGTGGTATAGACACCGTCTATGTCCAGGTCACTGTCCATTACGTCTCCGTTGAACCTCACCGAGCTGCCCCGGGACAGGGTGAAATCCCTCTGGGCAATGTCCATCGCATTGAAATGGAAATTGCCGGAGTTCAAGGTGTAATCTCCGTTGATGGTGAAGACGTCCCTGTTTGGACGTACCAGGATGTCTATGTTGCCCTGGCCCCTTCCTGCCAAAGCATTTCCAGCAGCCCTGTCAATTTCCACAAAGGCTTCTGTATTCTGGTTTGCTGCTATCCTTAGCCGCAGACCGAAATCCTGGCCTTTGCGGTCTTCGGCGACAAGCCTGTTCATCATCACATCATAAGGATCTACATAGACTTCCTTATAGGCTTCCTTGAAGGTAAGCAGATTGCTGTTGGCCTGGCTGGACGCATTGTCGATAGGGATATGTATTGATCCGTTCTTGGCCGTCCGGGCATTGATGTCAAGCTGGATGGCGTTGAAAGGTCCCTTGATGGTCATGTCACCTGTGGCGAAGACGTTTCCATAGAATGCCTGGCCGGGGTACTCATCCATGTTGATGGCCTCCATCCTGTCCAGGGTTATCCTGGTGTCCATCCTGATGTTCTTGAGATGGTTGAACAGGATGCCTCCGGAAAGGGTTCCGGTGCCATCATATCTGTCCCTGACAGAGATATTGTCAAAAACCACTCCGTTGTCGTTGACGTGGAAAGGACCGGTTGCGAAGTAGGGAACATTGGTGAAGGCCACTTTCAGGAGAACATTGTCCAAATAGGTATCCTGTCCGCTTATGGAGAGGTTGTCAGTCTTTCCTTTAAGGGAAACCTTTCCGCTCATCTGACCGCCCATCTCACTGAATACCGAGGTAAGGGCAGGGGCCAGGTAGCCAACTTCCATTTTATTGAAGTCAGCTCTCAGGTCCAGGTTTTTCTGCCTGGTGAAATAGTCTCCATTTATGTCTATGGTGGTCTTTCCGTCGAGTTCGTTCTTGGCAATAATGTGCAACTTGCCATCGTCGTCAAGGGAACTGCCTAGCCTGAGGAGCCCGACATCTTTCCCGGCTACCTGGACTGAATCGCAGGCCATACTGAGCATGAGTCCTGCGTTGTCCTTCCAAGGAGAGGTTATCCTGGCATGACCGGTGGCTCGTCCGGAGATCCCGTATTCCTCACCTACGAACCTGTTTGCAAGCCCCATGTCGAACTTTATGAGTTCGACGTTGAGAGTATCCCTGACCGTTGATGAGAACCCTCCGTCAATCCTTAAGGACTGCTCATTGGAGGCAGCCATGAGATTGTCAACCTTGATGTTCTTGCCGGCTACCTCGATGGATGTCGGAGTAATTATCCATTCCTTATCATTGAACCAGATGTTAGATGGAAGGGTCATTCCGTGTATGAGCAACTGGCCCTCAGGATCCCTTTCAAATTCTCCCGTGAGGTAGATTTCCCCCTTGTCGGTAACATCCAACTGGTTATCGTAGAAGCATCCTAATCCAACATGGTTGTCACTGGCGTAAAGGGTGATGTTGTCGTTCTTCAGGAGCATGCCTGCTGCTGAGATCTCGGTACCGGTTAGGGCTCCATTAAGGCTTCCATCCTTGTTGTCGATGGCTAGGTCAAGGTTGCGGATGTAGTTTTTCTTCATCGCTATCCTCGGAGACTTGACAGAGGCACGGACATCTCCGCTCTCGGACACTGAAAGACGTACATGGGTACTGTCAGCGACGTAGAAACCGGGAAGAACGAACGACAGCAGGTCACGGGCATCATGAACATCCAGCCTGACATCATAGGTGTCATGGTTCCATCTCTGGGTAGTATCCTTCAGTACTACAGGGAGCTCTTTTTGAACGGTAAGCTCCTTCAGGTCCTTGATAATGCCCGTGACAGGTTTGGTCCCCACGTAGGATCCGTTCGCGAAAGTGGAGGTGAGATTGATCCGGTGGACATTTCCGTTGGAATGTGACTTGATGCAGATGTCCCCGATGTCATGAGCGCCCTGGGCGTTTTCCAGGTTCAAGTCCAGGATGTCGAGGTCACCGATTATGTCTCCGCTGTTGACTGTCATGTAATTGGCATCAACCCTTCCGGACACCTTGGATACACCCCTCTTGTCGAGTCCTAAGGCGTTGAGGTCCGCATAGCCCACGTTGGCATAGAACTTATAGAGTCCGTTGCTGGTCTTGTCGGAAAGGGTGAATATTCCCTGGAAAAGCAAGTTGAGGTTCGGGTCGTTGCAGACCAGACGACCGTCAAAAGCTTTGTCCGAATATACTCCGGTGGCTATGATGTTTGAATAATCATAATCCAGGGCATGCAGCTTGTCGATGAAAAGGGTGTCTATCTTCAGGTTAGTCCCACCTTTGCCGATAGATGCATCAAGTACACCCCTGAGGGTGGTTTCTCCAAGTTGTCTGATCCCCGTGATTTTTCCGAGGTCCAGCCGTTCAGTACTGACGCTTCCTGAGAACCTCCTGTTCCCACCCTTGCTTACAAGATCCCTCATGTTGAGGTTTGCTGTGAGGGAGCCTGTCGATTTGGTATCAACCTTTCCTCTGAGGGCAAGTTCATTAAGTTTGCCATACACCCTTCCGTCGAAGCGGAGCCCCTCTCCAGGGGCATATTTTGAAAGGTCCAGTTTGGCAGAAGGCGCAAAACCGTTGATGAACCTGCCCAGTCCCTCGGAATTGAACGACAGGTTCTCGACATCGAAATCCAAGGTGGTGGAATTGATGTCCGGGAGTCCGGTGATACGGCCCTCTGCATGACCTGAGACACCGCTGCCGGTTTCCCTGAAGTCGATCCGGTTGATACCCAGGTTGCTTACGGTACCATCCACGTCTCCGCGGGTAATGTTGAAGTTGATTCCCATATCCTTCAAGGAAGGAGCAAAATAGGATAGAGTCTTGAAATCCAGGCGGCTGTCTCGGATGTCTCCTGCTATCCTGACCTCATCGATGAAGTTGCTGAATGAATCTACGCTGTCGTATGACATGGAGAATTCATTCATCCTGACATTTGACCATCTGTCGTTGATACGGAGGTTTTCTATCAATGACTTTCCGTGTCCAACCGTAGCCTTACCTGACAGGGAATTGAAGCTGTAACCGCTTTTCTCGGAGGCGGCCAGGTTATCGACCTCTCCCTTCATGTAACCGTCAGCAAGGCTCAGGTCATGGGCTTCGAGCTCTTTAACGGTAAGGTCCATGTCTGACCAGTTGATGCCGTAATCCCCGGTCCTGGGACTCTTCAGGTTTATCATACGGAACCTGAAATCCTCCACCTTGACTTTCCTCGCATCAAATAGGTTGCCCATCTCCTTCTCTGGCTTGTCTTCCTTGCTGCCGGCACCGAAGAAGTTGGTTATGTTCGTTCCTAGTGAGTCAATGGCAAGGGTAAAGGAGCCGTTGTCTACTTCCACCCTTCCCAGGTGGAGACCTTCCTTCTTGAACAGTCCTTTCAGGGAAAAGGTCATCGAGATGGACTTGGCTGTGGCTAGGGTGTCCAGGACTTCTCCGTAGGGGGTTACAGGCGGATTATCGTCTATGAGCCTGAGGTCTTTGATGACCAAGGCGTTGAAAGGCTTGAGATGGACCTTTGAGAACTCGATCCTTCCATTGAACTTGTCTTCAAGGGAAGAGGTCACCTTCTTCGCAACAAAAGTCTGGACACCTGGAAGCTGGATCAGCAACCAGGCGGCGAAAAGCAGGACAGCTATTGCCACGACTATTGTCCAGAATATCTTGAAAGCCTTTTTCACAATCTACAAATATACCAAATTACTTTGAATTTATTATCTTTGCAGACAGTTCCAATCTCTTTGAATATCATGGCGGATTTTATCCTCGGAATCGAATCTAGCTGCGACGATACATCTGCGGCAGTGTTGAAAGACGGATTCCTGCTCTCAAACGTTATAGCGAGCCAGCAGGTACATAAAGATTTCGGTGGAGTGGTCCCCGAACTTGCCTCCAGGGCCCATGAGCAAAATATAGTTCCCGTTGTCAGCCAAGCCCTTGACAAGGCAGGAATTCAGCCTTCAGACCTTACTGCGATTGCCTTTACCCGTGGTCCGGGTCTCCTTGGTTCCCTGCTGGTGGGTACTTCGTTTGCAAAGGCCATGGGCATAGCCCTGGATATCCCGATCATAATGGTAAATCATCTTCAGGGGCATATTCTGGCCGGTTTTGTGAAACAGGAAAGTAAGGAAAACCGCCATCCGGCTTTTCCGTATCTGTGTTTGCTCGTCTCCGGAGGGAATTCCCAGATTGTCAGGGTTGACAGCCCGCTGGAGTACACGATCCTTGGCCAGACTATCGACGATGCCGTGGGAGAGGCGTTCGACAAGTGTTCCAAGATGATGGGGCTGGGCTATCCTGGAGGACCGATAATAGACCGTCTGGCAAAGGAAGGGGATCCCAAACGGTTCCAGTTTGCAAAGCCTCACATCCCCGGTCTCGACTACAGTTTCAGCGGAGTAAAGACATCCCTTCTCTATTTCGTTAGGGATGAGATGGCCAAGGATCCGCAGTTCATTGAGAAAAACAAGGAAGACATCTGTGCAAGTTTCCAGAAAGTCCTGATCGACATCCTTATGGACAAGCTTGTAAAGGCGGCCCGCCAGACGGAGATAAAGGAAATTACCATAGGGGGAGGAGTCTCCGCCAACAGCGGTCTCCGTGCGAGGATCGAGGCTGAAGGCAGAAAGAGGGGATGGAACACCTATCTTCCCGAGTTCAAGTTCACTACCGACAACGCCGCGATGATAGCCATAGCCGGATGGTTCCGGTACAAGGCGGGTGAACGGACGCCCCTGGATGTTGCTCCGGTGTCAAGAATTGCTGATTATTAAAAACTTACGTTTATGATAGAGTTTGAAATGACCGGTCGTGTGGGTCGTGACCTCAGGCCTGACGATGTCAGGATCGTTGCCGCAAAGGAGATGAATCTCAGAGGCAATGCTGTGATCAATGTTATCGATCCTACCAAATCGTATCAGCCTACCTTTCCAAATGCAGCTGCCACCTGTGTCATTGCCCGTCGCTCGATCGATGCCCGGAACGATGTTGTCTATCGCTACAGGATCGAGGCCTACAACCACCGTTTTGAATCATATGTTCCTTATGAGGTGGCGGAGTACAGGGACGTTTCCGATGCGGAACCGGTCATCATCGTTGGCGCTGGTCCGGCTGGCCTTTTCGCCGCTCTCAAACTCCTTACCCTCGGTCTCAAGCCGGTAATCCTGGAAAGGGGAAAGAATGTCCATGACAGGAAGTTCGACATGGCAAAGTTGAGCCGTGAAGGTGTGGTGGACCCTGATTCAAACTACTGCTACGGAGAAGGTGGAGCAGGTGCTTTTTCTGATGGAAAACTTTTCACCCGTTCTTCAAAGAGGGGAGACATAAAGGAAGTGCTTCACCAGTTTGTCAATTTCGGAGCTAACCCCCAGATCCTGGTCGATGCCCATCCGCACATCGGGACCGACAGGCTTCCCAAGATTGTCGAGAACATCCGCCTCGCTATCGAAGAGAAGGGTGGGGAATATCATTTCGGCACCCGGGTTACTGACATCGTGCGCAAGAAAGACGGTACAATTGAGGTAAAGGCACTTGACAGCGAGCATCTGACCAAGACTACCGGGAAGCCGAAGGCGGTGAAATATTCAGTCAAGAAGGTCATACTTGCATCCGGACACTCCGCGAAGGACATTTATGAGATGCTCTCATCCAAGGACTGTACCCTGGAAGCCAAGGGATTTGCGATGGGGGTACGTGTGGAGCATCCGCAGTCGCTGATAAACGAATCACGTTACCATGGACGCTGGGAGCCTGAATTCCCGGCTGCCGAGTATTCCTTTACGGAACAGGTTGAAGGCAGGGGAGTCTTCTCTTTCTGCATGTGCCCTGGAGGAGTGCTCGTACCATCTGCTACCGAGCCTGGAACCATAGTCATGAACGGCATGTCAAACTCTGCTCGTAGCGGCAAGTTTGCAAATGCCGGTGTAGTGGTCCAGATTGATCCTGATGACATACCTGAAGAATATGCCTCAGCAGGTCCGCTCAAGGGACTCGAGTTCCAGAAGGCCGTGGAAAGGAAGATGTGGGAATATTCATCAGTCCGTTCCGGTAATCCAATGGCTGCCCCTGCCCAGAGGATGATTGACTTCTGTAATGGAGTCGTTTCTGAAGACCTTCCGGAGTCTTCATATAAGCCCGGAGTGGTGAGCGGTCCTCTTCACGAACTCCTCCCCGAGTTCATTTCTTCCAGGTTACAGAAAGCCTTCCCTGAAGTTAACAAGCATTCAATCAGGGGCTTCTTTACCAACGACGCCCTTCTTGTCGGAGTAGAGTCCAGGACATCGTCTCCTGTGAGAGTTCCCCGTGATCCGGAGACTCTGGAATCCATATCTTTCCCCGGACTTCTTCCTTGTGGAGAAGGAGCAGGCTATTCCGGAGGTATCGTATCTTCAGCCATCGATGGAATAAACTGTGCCCTTGCAGTTTTCCGTTCACTCTCATCATCGGTTCCTGAGCCCGTCGAAGGACCGGTGGTCCGAGAAGCTAACCAACCTGAGTAGCCATGGCGGACGACAAGCCCACGGTCCATGCCGGCTTTCCATCCCCGGCCCAGGACTACATGAATTCTTTCATAGATCTCAACAAGGAACTTGTCCGTCATCCTGCAGCCACCTTCTATGCCCGGGTAGTTGGAGATTCAATGGTCGATGCCGGTGTCGAGGAGGGCGATGTGCTCGTGGTTGACAAATCCCTTGAACCACAGGAAGGAGACATGGCTATCTGCTTCATAGACGGAGAGTTCGCCCTCAAGTTCATTTCCTTCAAAGAGCCATCTGCCAAATCAGTCAAGGCGAAGAAGCAAGGGGTTTCTTACGACATCCTTGGACACAGGAAGATGTGGCTGTTGCCGGCCAACGAGAAATACCCTCCAATTGAAGTCACCGAATCCAATGATTTCACAGTCTGGGGAGTCGTAACTTATATCATTAAGAAAGCTTGTACGCGCTTGTAGACTGCAACAACTTTTTCGTGTCATGCGAAAGGGCCTTCCAGCCTGAGTTGGAGGGGCGTCCCGTAGTGGTCCTTTCCAACAACGATGGTTGCGTGGTGGCCAGGAGCAACGAAAGCAAGGCTCTGGGGGTACCGATGGGAACCCCTTATTTCAAGGTGAAATATCTCGTAGACAAGGGGAAACTTGTTGTACGTTCTTCGAATTATACCCTTTATGGAGATCTTTCGGCAAGGGTGATGTCCCTGCTGGCCGAAGTGGCTCCGAAACTGGAAGTCTATTCCATCGACGAAGCGTTCATGAATATGGACGGGGTACGGAATGAAGACCTTACAGGAATTTGTCGGAATCTGATCAGGAAGATAAGGCGGTGGACAGGGATTCCTGTCAGTATTGGAATCGCCGAGACAAAGACACTTGGGAAGGTGGCTAATCATTTCGCCAAGATGTACAAGGGGTATAAAGGGGTATGCATGATAGATACCCCGGAGAAGATGAAAAAGGCCCTTTCCCTTACTCCGATCGGTGATGTCTGGGGGATAGGATGGAGAGGTGCTCCGAAGCTGGAAGCGGCAGGGGTGAAGAATGCTCTTGACTTTGTCTCCAGGCCTTCGGAATGGGTGCGGGAACGTATGGGCATCATGGGAGTACGGACCTGGTCCGAACTTCAGGGGATCAGGATGGTAGAAGATGAAAAGGATGAGAAACGGAAATCAATTTGTACTTCCAGGTCATTTGCGAACATGATAACGGAGTTCGACGCACTCGCCCAGAGGGTTTCAGACTTTGCTGGCAAATGTGCCGAGAAACTGCGGAAGGATGGTACTGCTGCCGGGACAGTGGGAGTGTTTATCCACACCAACCGTTTCCGCGAGGACCTGGCTCAGTATTATCCCAATGCCTGTGTGAAGCTGGATGTCCCTGCAAACAGTACTCCCGAGATTGTCGGGGCCGCTCTGCGTGCGATGAAAATGGTCTTCAGGCAGGGATTCGAGTACAAGAGGGCTGGTGTGATAGTGACTGACATAGTGGACGCCGGTTCCATACAGCAGACCCTTTTCGATTTCGATTCCGATGCAAGGGAGCGTGACGACAGGATTTCAAGGGTCATGGACATGGTCAATACTTCAGGCAAGAATGTACTTCACCTCGGCACCCAGCGCCCAGGACATTATGCCGACGGAATACGACGTGAATTCTGCTCCGGGCTCTACACCACTTCTTGGAATGAATTGATAGAAGTTCGGTAGTTTATTGGTATATTTGTTATCATGAGGAAAATAGCCACTATTATCTGCTGCCTTGCAGTGGCATCAGCCATTGTTTCCTGTAGGCAATCATTTGAAGTTTACGACCTTACATGCGAAGGATTGGACCAGCCGTTGGGGATCGATTCACCAATTCCCCATTTCAGTTGGAAGATCCGTTCCGGGAATCCGATGGAGCAAGTCGCCTATGAAATCCAGGTTGCTTCAACGGAGGCCGGCCTAAAATCCGGTCATGCCGGATTATGGTCCACCGGAAAGGTGGATTCTCCGGACCAGGTAATGATACCATATTCAGGGGAGGCCCTTCTCTCACGTCAGCAATGCTGGTGGAGGGTCAGGGTCTGGAAATCTGAAACGGAAGCAAGTAAGTGGAGTTCTCCACAACGTTTCGGAATCGGTGTTATTGGTAACGATGCCTTGAAGGGTGATTATATAGGATCTGTCCCCGGTGAATTAAAGTCCGCTATCCTCAGAAAATCCTTCTCCTTGGATAAATTGCCTCAGACGGCTGTTCTTTATGTCAATTCGCTGGGCTATCATGAGGCTTACATAAATGGTCATCCTGTTTCGGAAGCAGTTTTGGCCCCAGCGGTATCGCAACTTGACAAAAGGTCTCTTATTACGACTTATTATGTGACTGAGCTGCTTAAAAAAGGCGAGAATGAGATTGTGATCTGGACCGGATCCGGCTGGTACAAAGTTTTTCATCCGGCGTATGAAGGAGCTCTGGTAAAGGCCGAACTGGATGCTGTTTCTCAGAATGGGTCAGAGATGCTTCTTGCCACTGATTCTTCATGGGAAGGGGCTTGGAGCGGTTACAGTGATCTTACCGATTGGCGTCATGGTGGATTCGGTGGGGAATCTATCGATGCTTCTGTTGCGCCCAAGGCCATGGACAAGAAAACGCTTGACGGGATGAATTGGTCTCCTGTGGATGTGGTTGCCGTAAATGACGTTGAGGCTACGCCACAGATGTGCGAGCCGTGCGAGGTTCAGGAAGTCCTTCCTGCCCTGACAGTCAAGCCTTATGGCGAGAACAGCTGGGTCGTGGATTTCGGACGGATTGTCAACGGTATGCTGGACATTAAACTTCCGCAGCTTCCCAAAGGACATGTCTCCACAGCATCTTTCGCGGATTATCAGGAAATGGATGGTACGTTCAAGCCTGTCAGCAGGAATAAGTACATTTCTTCCGGAGCTTCGGGAGGGGACCGTTTCCAGAATAAGTTCAACCACCATGTGTTCAGGTATGTGATTCTGGACAGCATCCCAGTGGCACCAAGTCCAGAAGATGTCAAGGCGATGAGGATGCGTACGGATTTCAAGTCTTCCTCTTCCTTCAAGTCCTCGGATGAGGAAATGAACAAGATCCATGACATGATTAAATACACCATGGAAAACCTTGCCTTTGATGGTTACATGGTGGACTGTGCCAATATAGAAAGGTTGGGATACGGAGGAGACGGAAATGCGTCAACGCTGTCATTGCAGATTATGTTCGATGTTTCGCCGTTGTACGTCAACTGGCTTCAGGCATGGAATGATGTTATCCGGGAAGATGGCGGTCTTCCTCACACTGCTCCGACCCCATGGAGAGCGGGTGGTGGTCCTTATTGGTGCGGATTCATTGTCCAGGCACCATGGCGTACCTGGATGAGTTACGGGGATCCACGACTCCTTGAACGTTGTTACCCTACCATGAAGCATTGGCTTGAATATGTGGATGCCTACACTGTTGACGGCCTTTTGAAGAGATGGCCCGACAATGAGTACCGGAACTGGTACCTTGGAGACTGGGCCTCACCCGAGGGAGTGGATGTGACCGACCCCATGTCAGTAGATCTTGTCAACAACTGCTCACTCTGTCAGGTTTACAAAGAACTTGAGAGAATCGCAGGACTTGTAGGACACCCTGAAGATGAGGCTGCTTACAAGGCGAGGTATGAAGCCCTTGCCGCACGTATCAATGAGGCACTGTTCGATCCGGAAGAAAACATCTACGGTAGCGGTTCCCAGATTGATATGGTCTATCCGTTGCTTGTGGGCATCGTTCCCGATGGAAAGGTTAAACAGGTAAGGGACAAGCTTTTCGATAGGACTGCGACTGTCTATGACGGTCATCTCAAGACCGGTCTGGTCGGAATACCTGTCATAACAGAATGGGCAACCCTGGCTGGGGAGTGCGATTGGTTGTATGGAATGCTCAAGCAGCACAGTTATCCTGGCTACCTCTACATGATCGATAACGGTGCTACCGGTACATGGGAGCATTGGGATGCTGCCAGAAGCCGCCTTCACAATTGCTTCAATGGAGTGGGGAGCTGGTTCTACCAGGCTCTTGGCGGGATAATCCCCGATGAGCCAGGTTATAGGCACATCAGCCTGAATCCACAGATCCCCGAAGGGCTGGAGAAGGTTGCTGTCACCCAGGAAACTCCCTACGGTACAATTACTGTTTGCCGCGAGGGTCGCAACCTGCATTTCGAACTGCCGGTCGGAATAAGCGCAACTGTCAAGGGTATAGAGTACCCCTGCGGCAGTTACGATATCGAACTATAACAGGATAGATCTATCCTATGACTTTAAGGATGCATTCTACGGCCTCGTCCTCAGTGAGATAATCCATGTTCAGGATGAGGTCGTAGTTCCGTAGATCGTAGCGGCTGGTTGATGCAAACTTCTGGATATAGTTTTCCCTGGCCTTATCGACATTGTCAATCACCTGCTCCGCCTCTTTTTCGGTGAGTTCCTGACGGCGCATAACCCTCTCGATCCTCTTCTGGCGGGAAGCGTGGATGAAGACATCCAGTTTGTTGGGATGGTCCTTAAGTACGAAGAATCCGGAACGGCCAGCTATGACGCATGATGACTCTTCTGCCAGAGAGAGCAGAATCTCCTTCTCGTAGGAGAACACTTCGTTGGATGTTACCACCGGAGGCTCCTCGACACCACGGGGAATGAACATTTCCGAGCCGAATTCAGGGGAGATCCTGGAGAAAAGATCCTCCAGCCAATTCTGCTTCTTACCCTTGATCCTCTCAATCTCGCCTTCGTTGAGGCCGAACATTTTCACCAGTTTATCGATGAGTTGCTTGTCGCAGAAGCGGACTCCGAGTTTTTCGGCAAGTTTCCTTCCTACTGTCCTTCCACCGGATCCGACTTCACGGCTGATGGTGATGACAAATTTGTCGTTAGTGTTCATGAGAAAAAGTTTTATTGGCAAATTTAACAAATATTCATCAGTATTTTTTGTATATTTACAAAAACATGAAACATAATTAATTTCCTGAATAATATGCTTAACAGAAGAGATTTCCTCAAGTCCATGGCGGTGGCTTCAGCCGGCGTGGCGTTGACTCCCGGAGAAATCCTGGCGAAGGAGAGTTTTGTCGGTGGCCTTTCAAAGGCCAAGCCCCGCGGAGAAAAGGTCAAGATCGCCTTCGTCGGTATAGGCAACAGGGGTGAGCAGATCATCACTGATTTTACGAAAACCGGCATGATCGATGTCGTCGCCCTTTGCGACGTGGATATCGACGGACCTCAGTGCAAGAAGGTCCTGGGAATGTATCCCAAGGCCAAGAGGTTCCGCGACTATCGTCAGATGTTCGACAAATGCGGCAACGAGTTTGATGCCGTTGCAGCTGCTATTCCGGACCATTCCCATTTCCCGATCGCCATGCTGGCCATGAACCAGGGCAAGCACATCTATCTTGAGAAACCGATGTGTCGTACCTTCCATGAGGCAGAACTCATGATGGCTTCAGCTAGGAAACATCCCAACCTCGCAACCCAGGTGGGCAACCAGGGACATTCCGATGCCAATTATTTCCAGTTCAAGGCTTGGCTCGATGCGGGCATTATCAAGGACGTCACTGCTGTCACAGCCCATATGAACAACTCCCGCCGCTGGCACAATTTCGATGCTAAGAGGATGTATCGCATGCCTGCCCAGCAGTCCATCCCCCGTGGCATGGATTGGGACACCTGGCTTGGAGTAACTCCTTATCATGATTTCAATGAGAAATATCATCAGGGCGACTGGAGATGCTGGTACGACTTCGGTATGGGTTGCCTCGGAGACTGGGGAGCCCATATTCTCGACACGGTGCATGAATTCCTCGAGCTCGGCCTTCCTTACGAGGTCAGTATGCTCTATGAGAATGGACACAATGATTATTTCTATCCGTATTCATCCACCATCCTTTTCCGTTTCCCCCAGAGGAACGGAATGCCGCCTGTGGATGTAACCTGGTACGATGGTCTTGACAACCTGCCTCCTATTCCTAAGGGATATGGCGGAGGAGTTGCAACTGCCGACGTTCCTGCATCCAATCAGAATGATGGTCCTGTCGCCAAACTCTCTCCTGGTAAGATCATTTATTCAAAGGACCTTATCTTCAAGGGCGGAAGCCATGGCTCCACCTTGTCGATCATTCCTGAGGAGGCTGCCAGGGATATGGCAAACAAGCTTCCCGAGGTTCCGAAGAGCCCTTCAAACCACTTCGAGAACTTCCTCCTCGCCTGCCAGGGAATCGAAAAGACCCGTTCCCCGTTCGAGATCAACGGAGTCCTCTCACAGGTGTTCTGCCTTGGTGTCATTGCCCAGAGGCTCAATGCCAAGTTGTATTTCGACCCAAGGACAAAGCAGTTTACCAACAACGAATTTGCCAATGCCATGCTCGCAGGCCTGCCGCCTCGCAGGGGATGGGAAGAGTTCTACAAG
>JAEEGF012336092.1_pt1 | contig 23227 bp, 16 predicted proteins | sample 9134171 | NCBI WGS metagenome assembly JAEEGF01 (sample SAMN16246542, study PRJNA631951) | gut metagenome | biome: gut microbiome; feature: rumen; material: AP-attached | host: Bos | place: Iran: Karaj | collected 2018-10
TTTATAACGCAAAAACACCCACGGGGGGACGTGAGTGCCTGCGATTTTCTTATGAGGGGGAGAAAGTGATACTTCAGAAATAATCTGAACTGTTGCATCACTAACTTGATATTATAATAATACATAATTGTGTTCAAAAAGTGAACAATTTACACAAATTTTGTGAAGAGAATTGAATGTGTTGGTATACGCGGATTAAAAAGAAGACTTTCCTAAACTATTGAAATTTATGAATATTGTGCCCTTCCGAAAATTGAAATAAAGCTTCATTATGCCCTAAATTTTATACTTTTTATATAATTTCATTTCCTGGTCAGTGATAATATGACATTAATCAAAGATATGTTTGCAGGGATGCGATTTTGGACATGGATGTTCGTGCAGGGATGCGAGTTTTTTCAACATGGATGTTGCGCAGGGATGCGAATGTAACGACAGGGATGTTATGCAGGGATGCGAAGTGATTTAGCAGGGATGCTTGTAATGCACGGAGGCAATTGTCGAAGCAGGGAAGCTTCTTGATTCAAGGAGGGCATTATGAGTAGCATATCATCTGTAGGCGGATATTCCGCTTACTCGCCATATTCAATGATTTCAAGTGGCGGCGTTTACAATCGTGCTAAAGATGGTGCATCAGAGCTTGCCATTCAGGAAAAGACCAAATCTCAGGTAGGAGGTCTTGACGCAGGCAAAGAAAATCTCACCAAAGCAAAATCAGCACTGAACGTCGAAGACGGCGCCATGAGCGGCATTTCTGATTATCTTCAGTCCATTAAGGAACTGGCTATTAAATCTCAGAATGCAACAATGTCGGACAGCGACAAAAAGTCCATTCAGGATCAGATAGAGCAGTATAAGCAGGGCATCAATGATATCGCCGGCAATACTACTTTTAATGAAAAGGGCTTACTTGATAATGAAGGTCTTTTATCAGTAGCTGCTGACGGAAATGGCTCCACAGAGAGCGTATCCACTTTCAATTCTGCCACAGAGGCTCTTGGAATTGCAGATCTGGATGTAACAAAGTCATTTGACATGAAGTCTATAGACGATGCCATGGACAAGGTTTCAAGCCAGAGATCAACGGTTGGAGCTCAGACAAATGGTATCGAAAGAGCTCTTACCTACAATTCACATGCAGCCATGGAACTTAACGGCTATCAGATGAATAAGGAAGAGGAAAATGTTATAAAGGCCAATCAGGAACTTAAGACCAGACAGGCTCTGGATTCCTATCAGGCAGTGCTTCAGAAACAGAAACAGGAAGACGAAGCCACCAGAACCATGGCTCTCTTCGCATAATACTAAGAATATTTCAAAAGCTGTAGCGAGAAAATTCGCTACAGCTTTTTTCTGTTATGTTATTATAGGTAAGTAGACAAAATGTTTTTTCACAAGTGAGGGATTATGTACAGATACTTAATTTATGGAATAATCGTTGAATCGGAAGTGGAGTTTATGCAGCTGTTAAAGGCTGATGAGAACATAGATCTTACCCTTTTGCAGGATGGATGCAATAATGGCAAAGCAGACCTGACAATTCGCCAGGGAGAGTGCAAGGATGAGGTACTTAAGTATCTTGAGGAAAAAGACTGCATGAAGCGCAGATATTCTATCGGCCTTGAATACTCAGCTTTCTTTAATAAGGGTGGCTACTATATCATAAAAAATGGAAATGAAATCATATTTGAAATGAAGGAAGGCTATACCACTGCAATTGTCTCCGGCTGGCTTCTGGGCTTTGCCATGACCATGGCCCTTCTTCAAAAAAGAGTTCTTGCAATACATTGCAGTGCGGTGACTGCAGATGACGGAGCTTTCATTATTTCAGGTGAGCCCGGAGCAGGTAAGTCCTCCCTTACAAGAAAGCTTCTGGAAAGAGGCTACAGGATCATGGCAGATGACGTGGCCGCTGTCAAAATAAAGGATGACCACGCTGTTGTTTATCCCGCGTTTCCATATCAGAAGCTCTGCAGAAATGAAGTTGAGAGCAGAAACTTTGATATGAATGAGCTTATTTACATCGGCGAGGACAAGGACAAGTTTTTGGTTCCTGTTAAAGACAAATTTGTAGCCCAGCCGCAAAAACTTAAGTTCATGTTGTTCCTTAGAAAAGGAGATGTGGATGAAGTTATAGTTAAAAAACTTTCGGGCTTCGAACAGCTTATGGCAATAAGACAGAATGTTTTTTTACATAAATTATATGGAGAATGGGAAAATCTTCCTGAGGTTTTAAATCTGGCTCTGGCAATAGCCGGCCACTGCCCGGTGTATATGATAATTAGGCCTGTAGAGGGAAATTCCCAGGATATAATGGCTGATCTGGCTGAAAAAATTAACAATGGGGAAGAAATATTGTTACAGCCTTTGTATCCATAAGACTTCACAGCTTTGAAATTGCTGTGGCGGGAGATGCAACGGCTTGGCTTACAACAGGTATTATTTCTTTTATTCTGTATATCATCGTTATGAAAAAAATCAGAAAGAAAATGGGCTAAGGGACCACACCCCCTTGGTTCAAGTGGAATCACGTTCTATTATTCTGCAGGGGAGTCTCACTTCTCCTCTTAATTTATATTCTTTATTCTCTATTTTGGCGATCAATCCTTCTGCTGATTTGTAGCCGATGTCGTAAAGAGGCGGCTCAACAGTTGTGAGGGTTGGTCTGCATACAGTCGACAATTCCCTGTTATCAAAACCAATAAGAGCTATATCCTTGCCAACCTGAATTTTGGAATCGTTGCAGGCATCAATGACACCAAGGGCCATTTCATCGTTGTGTGAAAAAATGGCTGTTACCTTTTTCTCTATCAGCGCTCTGGCAGCAGTATAGCCGCTGTCTCTTGACCAGTCTCCGCTTACCACATACCCGGGATTGTAGGGAATGTCATGATCGTATAAGGATTCCTGGTACCCGGTAAGACGCCATCTGGTGTGGACACTTCCCGGTTTACCTGTTATGGTGCCTATCCTGGTATGTCCTTTACCGATAAGAAGCGATACAGCTTCGTAGGCGGCATGCTGATCGTCATACAATACGGATGGAATTGCCAGGGACGGAGAGATGCAGTATGCACAGACAAAGGGAATGTCATTGTCAAATACACTGGGAACCACTCTGTGGGAATGACAGCCAAGATAAATGATCCCATCTACCTGCATGGAACTCATATGGGAGATGGCATTATTCTTGATGACTGTGTATTTTTCTTTGTCACTGTCGGGGTCTATTCCCAGGGTGTTTATCCTCAGGTTCTCCAAGAGATAACGATAACCCTTTTCCTCACAGCATGCACCGATACCATCTATGACAGGAGGCGTGTTAAAGACAGTGAGATCTTCAGCAAGGATACCGATGGTCCTGCTGTAGCCTGTCTTGAGATTTCTGGCATAGAGATTGGGGTGGTAGTTGAGTTCTTCTGCAATTTCCAGAATCTTCCTGGTGGTCTCTTCACTTATGTTTCCTGTGCCGTTTAAGACCTTGGATACTGTAGCAACAGATACCCCGGCCCTATTGGCAATATCTTTCATGTTAGGCAAAATGAATCCTCACTTATGTTAAATACTGTTTATAAACTTATGGTAAACGTTTTCTTAATGAAAAACAACCAAAAAATTGCTGATATTATTATTGAAAATTGCTATTTACATGCAATTGCGGACATTATAGAATTCATTTCAGGGTAAACGTTTACCTTAAGAAATAAACGGGGATACAAATTGCAGAATATTTTAAGGCTGCAGCGCTAGAAATAGCTGAATATATGAGAAGGAAAACGTTAACTTTGCACACTGAACAAAGGAGGTAAAAATGGGGAGAAAAGTTGGTGCGGGTAAAAAATGCGGTGCCCGTAGTCTGGCAGCCATACTATCTGCAGGAATGCTTATGTCGCAGATGTCTATCGGAGCCATGGCAACTGATCCGGGGGATATCATCATCCTGGAGGAGACTGAGAATGATGCAGAAGACACAGATGTATCTGTAACAGAATCAGAAGAAGGCAATGAGGAATCACAAGATGAGTCAGATGCTCAGTCAGCTGCAGAAGTATCTGCGGAACCTGTAACTGAGGCGACTTCTGAAGATCAGGAAGATGCTAAAGAGCTTGTGATAGACATTACTGATGAAGCTACAGAAAAATCATCTGAAATATCCCTTGAGGACGAAGATGGCAGTACAGAGGAAGATGTATTAAAGGATGCACCTTCAGATATTTTTGACGGAGAGCTTTCTGAAAACGGCGGAACCATTTCCAATGAGTACTTTAAAGTCACTGTTGGAAAGCACGGACAGATCTCAACTCTTAAACTGGTGGGGGATGAGTTTGATACAAACTATGTGATGAATGAGAGCAATACTCCATCACAGAATACATCGGGACATGAGTGGCTTGGAGAGCTGATGCTGGCCACCAGAAGCGATGACAGCTCTGACTATAGGGATGAGAGAACCGCCAACTCAGCGGATATCCGAAGAATCTATGTGGATCAGGATAAAAAGAAGATTACGGTGGTTTACGACCCTTCACTTGATGAGAGCGTTTCATCCAAAGAGATAAGTGACCTTCTTATAGTTGAAACCTACACTCTTACAGAGGATAAACTCAAGTGGGAGATCAGCCTTAAGAATGTTACAGGGGGCGATATCACAGTTGGAGATCTGGGACTTCCTCTTCCTTTCAATGAATTCTGGACCAGAGGAGATCAGATTTACGAGACAAGATCCGTTGACCACAGCTTTGTTGGACAGAATGGCTCATATATATATGTAACAAGACCCAGCGGTCAGGGAAGATTTCTTTTAATGACACCTGATCAGAGCACTGATGCAGGATTTGAGTATCAGGACCACTGGCGCACCAATGAGCGTGAGAGCTATGAGCAGGCATGGTGCCAGGATCAGTCGGGATGGCAGAATGGCCTGAATGTCTTTTACATCCATTCTGACAACATCAAAAAGACTAATCGCGGATATCTGCCAAATACAAGCCTTAAGCTCTTAAGCGGTGAAGAGAAGACATATGCATTTGACTTCAGCGCAGTACCCAATATGGAGTCCCTGGGCTCAGCTCTTTACAATGAAGGAATCATTGATGCTGTTGCAGTTCCCGGTATGACCTTTGCCAGGAACATGCCTGCCAAAATGTATCTTCACACAACCATTGACCCGGAAGACATATCCATAGACATACAGTGTCCCGACGAGCTTGGCCTTTTTGACGGACACGGCAATACAGTAAGTTCATCCCTTCCTCATCAGGGTGATGCCACAATGACCTATGAAAAGACGGTGGAAAAAGATGGTGAGCAGTATCACGTATACGACCTTAAGTTTTACGACCTTGGTCATCACAATGTTACTTTAAGCTGGAATGACAAAAAGACTACCTTCCAGTTCTATATCATGGATGACATAGATGGCGCTTTAGAGACACATTCCACCTTCATGGTTGATAAGACTCAGCTTGATCTTCCTGGACAGACCGGAGATAAAGTCTTTGATGACTGGATGATGGATCAGAAGACCACAAGAAACAATGTTGAACGTGATTATTTCAACATGAGCTATTGGGGCTGGGGAGATGACTGGGGACTTACCCACGGAACCTTCCTTGCAGAAAAAAATGTGTATCAGCCCAAGGCATCAGAAGTAGCTGCACTGGATGAATACTTAGACAAAGCCATCTGGAACGGCCTGATGCAGGAACACCACAACGACTACCTGGTACATGACTTTTTGATGAATGAACCCAATTCATCACCTACCTACAGAGGATATGCATATCCTCACATCTATAATACATATTTCATGATGTACAAGATAGCCAGCAAGTATCCTGATCTTGTGGACTATAAGGAAACACCTGATACATATCTTTTAAGAGCTTATAACATTTTAAATGCACTTTATAACGGAAAAGGTGTTGCCTACAACTGGGGCACCGGAGTAATGGGAGAGAGTACAACTCCTGCAATTATTGACGCACTTAGAGCAGAAGGCTTTGAAGATAAGGCCCGGAGCGTTGAAGCTCTCATGGATGAAAAATATAACAGCTTTAAACGTCAGCAGTATCCTTATGGTTCTGAGTATTCCTACGACAATACAGGTGAGGAAGCGGTATATGTACTGGCAAAGATGCAGCTTGAAGCCGGAAAAGACACAAGCAATGCAGAAAGAATGATGTCAGCCATAGACTTAAAGACCAGAGCCTGCAGAGGAACACAGCCTGTATGGTACGAATACAGCGTGCCTGTAACCAACTGCGGTGAGAACTGGTGGCAGTTCCAGTATTCCATGTCACTTGTGGGCTACTGTATGGATGACTACATCCGCTATCAGAACAACGGACTTACCCAGGAAGAAAAAGCGAAGGCTCAAAGACTAAGCTATGCAGCAAAACTTGGAAATCTCACATGTATCAATTCCGGACAGATCGATGCAGATCCCGAAAATATCGGTGCAGCGGCATGGACCTACCAGGCTGAGATGGGTAACCTTGGCGGACAGGGCACCGGCGGCGGTAAGCTCCATAACGGATGGAGACAGATGACCGGCGAAGCTGACCTGGGACTTTTCGGAGCAGTACAGATCCTTTCATCTGATGTGGCAGAAGATCCTATTTTCGGACTCTTCGGATATGGCTGTGAAGTATATGAGGATAACGGCTACTATGTGGTTACACCTCTGGACGGTCTTTATACCAAGCTGAATCTCATAAATGAAGAACTTTATCTTGAACTTGAAAGAGATCAGTATACAGCAGCTAAGATAAGCAATCAGAAAAACAATCTGGAATTTACAATTAAGAACCTTGAAAAGACGCAGCATACTTCAGAAGTAACTCTCTATGGGCTTAAAGAAGGTGCTTACACACTTCTTGTTGATGGAGAAGCACAGTGCGGATTTAATGTATTATCTTCTGATAGTGAAGTCACAGTACCTGTAAATCTTTCAGGTGATGAACTTTCGGATGTTACCATAACTGAAGGAGCATTTGACGGAAGCATTGTAGTGGATGCAGGAGAAGATATCACAGTTGATCTTTATGATGAAGTTAAGCTTAATGGAAAAATTTCAGACAGCAGCGACGCTGCCAATAAGCTCTCCGGAATCTGGACAGTTACAAGGGAGCCTGAAAACGGGAAAGCTACAATAGCAACTCCTGAAAATCTCAGCACCTATGTTACATTTAGCGGCGCCGGTGTATATGAGTTCACACTGACAGCGAATTCTCTGGAATCTGACAGCGTTATCGTGACTGTAACCGACGACAATAAGCTTCCTGAGCTGGTAGCAGAGTACACCTTTGACAATATAAACGGCAATAAGATCATAAATGAAGTTGAAGGTGGAAAAAATGCTGAGACCGTTGGAAGCTTTACCACTGCTACAGGTAAGGATGGCACTCAGGGCTTTAGCATAAGCGGAAGTAATTCAAACGGCTACGTAAGACTCGATGAGAGCCTGTTTAAGAGACTTAAAGAGAGCACAGTAAGCGCTGACATAAAGCTTAATGCTTCTAACGGTAACGGAGCAAGGGTATTTAGTTTTGACGACAATGCCGGTAAAGAAGTCTATGTTTCTTTTGAAAACGGAAACGAGCTGGTACTGTCAGTAAACAAAGAAAAATATAATAGCGGCGTAGCTATTGCAAAAGATTTCTTTAAGAATGTTGCCCTTACCCTTGATGGACAAAATGCAGTTCTTTATGTGGACGGCTATGAGAAGATCAACGTTCCATGCAGTCTGTCACTGAGTAGTCTTAAGGCAAACCAGTCTGATTATCTGGGAAGAGGAACAAACCAGACTGATCCGTATTTTAACGGTATCATTGATAACTTCAGAGTTTACTCTGTGGCATTTGATTCAGATAAAGCACTGGAACTATTTGGCACAGGAGAGGAAGTTGTGATCACTTCCGCAATAGCAGCTGATGTGGTGACACCTGTTGGTAAGATGCCCAAACTTCCTGCTATGGTTCAGGTTCTTTATTCCAACGGTATCTATGAAAAGGCTGAGGTAGTATGGGATGAAATTGATCCTGACAGCTACAGCAAAGCAGGCGTATTTACTGTAAACGGCGTAGTAAAGGGATATGACATTACTGCATCCGTGACAGTAATGGTTGTAAACGGAAGTCTTGTTAATCTGGCTGAAAATGCAGTTCCTTCAGCTATTTATGAAAACAGAAATGACCTTGGAGGATGCCCGACACTCAATGACGGCTATGAACCATCCTCCAGCAGAGACACAAGCCATGGAACCTGGCATAACTGGGGCGGCAACAACGGCGCACAGGCATGGGTTCAGTATACCTGGGAGCAGGAGCAGATCCTGACAGGATCGGATGCATATTACTTCAGGGACGGAAACGGCAACTTCAATCCGGCATCTGTAAGCTATATGTACCTGGATTCAGACAAAACTACCTGGAAGAGCTTTACCGGAGTCGAGGGTCTTGGAGTTGAACTTAACAAGTTTAATAAAACTACTTTTGATCCTGTTAAGACAACAGCCATAAGGATGATCCTTAATCCTCAGAATCTTGGAAGCGGAGTTATTGAGTGGAGAGTATACGGATACGGCGATGCTCTTTCAGCTGCAAAGCAGTCATTAAAAGATGACATCAAGGCATTTAAGCTGGTAAAGAAAACTCATGTGACACAAGGATTTGAAACTCTTACAGAAGCAATCGCAGCTGCAGAGGAAATGCTTAATAAGGAAGATGCAAGTGATGAAGACCTTAAGGCAGCAGATGAAGCAATGGCGAAGGCTTTTGCAGAGCTAAAGATTGAGGATGATAATCTTTCATTTGTTGCACAGCTGTCAGCATCTTATACATCCAGCTGGGAGTCACTTCCTGCAGTAAATGACGGAAATCTGCCTGTGGATTCCTACAATAGCAGATATGGACACTGGGGGACCTGGGGCAATACATCATCAAGCGAGAGTCTTACATATCTGTGGCCTGTAGAAGTTACATTCAACACTTCAAACATGTATCTGTGGTATGACGGCTCAGAAATTGACAATGGTGGAATCAATTATCCTTCGCAGATCACCTATGAGATCCTTGATGAAGAAGGAAACTTTACAAAGATTTCCACAGTTGATGCAGATGGACTTGTGGTTGATGACTTTACGGTTTCAGAATTTGACACAATTACCACCAAGGGAATCCGTGTAACCTTTAAAAAGATCGAGAACGGCTATACAGGAGTTGGCGTTCACGAGTGGCAGATTAAGAACATTGTTAAAGAGGAACCTGTCAAAGCAACCCTTATAAGCAAATACGGTTCATATTATCTTGTAACTGAGGATGGCACCAAACTTACCGGATTACAGAAAGTTGACGGTAACTACCGCTACTTTAAGGAAACAACCGGTGTCATGGTTGTGGGCAAGTATGTAACCATAGGCGATGATACCTACTATTTTGACAAAGACGGCATTATGGTAACGGGATTCATGACCAGCTGGGGAAGCACATATTACTTTGATGAAAATGGTATTCAGTATAAAGATGGAATATTCGAGATTGAAGGCAACAAATACTATTTTAACTCAAAGGGAGCAATGGTAGCTTTAGATTATGTGACTTTAGGCGAAAATACATACTTCTTTGACAAGGAAGGTCATATGGTAACAGGCTTTATGACCAGATGGGGAAATACATATTATTTCGATGAAAATGGTGCTCGGGTCATAGACGGTGTCCGAGAAGCAGATGGAGAAAAATACTACTTCAACCACAAAGGTCTGATGGTTACAAGCTCATTTGTGGATCTTGAGGACGGAAGACACTATTTTGACTCTGAAGGCCATATGGTAATAGGTCGTACCATTACCAAGTGGTTTACACAGTATACCTTCGATGAGAACGGAGTACTGATAAACTAATAAAAAAATGAAGGGGCATTGGGCATGGAAAAAGTTATAAGGCCATTGAAACTTCAGCAGGTTAAAGTCACTGATCCTTTATTTGGGCATTATATCAGTAAAGTGAGTGAAGTCATGCTGGTTCATCAGTGGAAAGCTTTAAATGATGAACTTGAAGGAACAGATCCCACTGGGTGTATCAGGAATTTTAAAATTGCAGCCGGGATTGAAAAAGGAGAGCGCCGGGGAGTAGTTTTTCTGGATACCGATCTGTACAAATGGATAGAGTCAGCTTCCTACTGCATAGCAGCGGGACAGGGAACGGAATTCGAATCCAGGATCGATCAGGTGGTGGATATTCTGGAAAAAGCTCAGGATGAAGACGGTTATCTGAATACGTACTTTCAGATTGAAGAACCGCAAAAGAAATGGACTAACCTGGTTGAGGGACACGAATTATATACCTCGGGGCACATGATCGAGGCAGCAGTTGCATATGCTCTGGTTACGGATAAGAAGAAATTTCTTCAGATTGCAATTAAAAATGCTGATCTTATCTGTAAAGTTTTTGGAACGGGCAGGGACCAGATCCCCGGAGTTCCGGGACATGAAGAGATTGAGCTGGCACTTATCAAGCTGTATAAGTGGACCAAGGATGACAAGTACTTAAAACAGGCTGATTATTTTGTAAGGCAAAGGGGCACGGCACCTAATTATCTGCAGGGAGAAATCGATGGCAGAAATGGCCCGGAGTTCTTTCCTGAGTTCAGAAGTTATTCAATGAAATATGCACAGGCGGACAAACCGCCTGTGCAGCAATCAGAAGCTGAAGGGCATGCTGTAAGGGCCATGTATCTGTACAGCGCCATGTCAGACCTTGCCATAGAAGAGCAGGATAAGGAAATGGAAAAAGCCTGCGACAGGCTCTGGAGCAGCATGGTAGACAAAAGGATGTATATTACCGGGGGAATCGGCAGCAGCGGATTTTTGGAATGCTTTACCACAGACTATGATCTGCCTAACAGTACCAATTACTGCGAGACCTGTGCATCTGTGGGAATAATGATGTTTGGTCAGAGAATGGCAGCTCTTAAAGAGGATGCGTCCTACTATGACACTGTGGAAAGAGCACTGTACAATACGATCCTTGCAGCCATGAATCTTCAGGGGGACAGGTACTTTTATGTAAATCCATTGGAGATGGTGCCACAGTTTTGTACTGAACATACATACATGGATCATGTTAAGCCCATCAGACAAAAGTGGTTCAATGTGGCCTGTTGTCCACCGAATCTTGCAAGGACTCTGGCTTCTTTGCCGCAGTACATTTATTCCTGTGATGAGGACGGAATATACATAAACCAGTTTATTTCATCCAGGGCTGATGTGGACGATGTGGGACAGGAGGCAGTTATAGATCTTAAGTCTGATCTTTTGACAAAAGGAACTGTGGACATCGGGGTTACGTTTAAAAAAGACGCAGTTCTCAGAATAAGGATTCCCGCATATGCAAGGGATATGGAGATAATTCTTGACGGCGAAAAAGCAGCTTATGAGGCCATAAATAATTACGCCAGGCTGTCTCTATCTGCCGGAAGTTACTGCATCAGACTTAAAACTGACATTCATCCGCAGTTTGTTGCTGCCAATCACAATGTTCGCGCAGATGTTGGAAAAGTAGCAGTTGTAAACGGTCCATTCGTATACTGCCTTGAGGAAGCGGACAACGGTAAGAACCTGGCGGATATATATGTGGATGCTGATGCCGGGCTGTGTAATACAGATCCCGGTAGCGAGTTTCCGGGAGAGGTGCCGCTTGTAGAGTATCAGGGCTACAGAGTGCAAAGCAAAGGCGTTATGGATGATTCCCTTTACGGGAAGGCAGAGTTTGAAAAAAAGCCTGTCAGGATCAGAGCTGTTCCTTATGCATTTTGGAATAACAGGGGAATCGGCGAGATGGAGGTATGGCAGAGAGTATCTCTGTAAAGAGCAAAGGTTGAATAATATTTTTTATTTATGAAGGAGGATTTCTAAGTATGCAAAAGAAAAAATTGTTGAGTATGGCATTATCTGTAATCACAACTACAGCAATGCTGGTAAGCGGCTGCGGGGCAAGCTCTGAAAGCTCACAGGGTGAAACACAGGACACGACACAAAATACTGCAAGCGAAACTATAGCTGAGAGTGAGACACCTGCTGCTTCCACTGCAAAGAACGGGGATAGGGTACACATTACATATGCTCAGTGGGGAAATGAAACTGAAACTGCCGCAACTCAGGCTGTTGCTGATAAGTTCAATCAGTCACAGGATGAGATCGAAGTAGAGGTTGTCAAGATAGACCATGATACTTATGTTACCAAGTTAAATGCCATGGCAACAGCAGGAGAACTTCCTGACACAGCTATCATGAGCGAAGCCGGTGTTCTTAAATTTGCTGAGAACGGTCTTCTGGCAGATATCAGCTCTATGTACGGAGAAGGAGATTCCAAGCCTTTGGATTCCATAACCTTCAAATATAAGGGAACACCCGTTGCGTATTCAGCAGCCAATGAAGTACTTAATCTGTGGTACAACATCGACCTTCTTGAGGAGGTCTGCTCCAAGCAAAACCTCGATGTGGCAGAGTTTACACCACCTGCCAGCGCAGACAAGGCCTGGGACTTTGATACATTCGTTAAAGTGGCGCAGACACTTACTCTTGATATCAACGGCAACAACGCATTAAGCCCTGATTTTGATCCCAACAATGTGGATGTATACGGATGCACAGTAAATACTCTTCCATGGCAGCTGGAGGTATGGGCAAAGAGTAATGGCGGCGGATACTATAACCAGGATGGTTCAGAGTGTACTATCAATGATCCTGCAACTGTAGAAGCTCTTCAGAAGATAGCAGACCTTTCTGATGTATATCACTGCGCACCTCCTGTAACAAGTGCAGCCAATGCTCTTGAATCCTCACTTGGATCAAAGAAGGTTGTTATGGCAACTGACGGAACCTGGAACGTTGGAACTTTCCTTGGACCATCTGCTGATTTCAGATATGGTGTAGGCGTTCTTCCTTATATGAAAGAGAAGGTTACAATCTGTACCGGTGGACCTAACGTAGTATTTGCAACAACCAAGCACCCTGAAGAGGCAATGACATGGCTTAAGTGGTATTACCAGGAGGAGAACAGCTGGTCCCTTATCGAAGCAGGAACATGGATGCCTATTCTTGATAAGTGGTATACAACTGATGAATTCACCAATAAATGGATCGATAATCCTAACTATCCTGAGCATGATATGTATAAGAGCGCAGTAGTGGATTACGCAAGAGAAAATTCCCAGTCTACAGCCTGGTACTATGTCAATGCAACCGATGAGTTCAATGCAACTCTTGATTCTGCATTCTCAGCTGTCTGGTCCGGAGATCAGTCAATGAAGGAAGCTATTGATGAGTATTATGATGAGTTAAATGAGATTTTCAGTACTAACAATTAACTTTTATCAGATACAGTGTTCTGCGAAGGCACAGTAATGCCTTCGCAGGCATTGATGTCAGGAAAGAGGGGTTATACAATGGATGTTGCGGGGATATTAAGTACAAGCGAGGTGAAGTGTATGAAAGATGCAAAGGGAAAGAGAAAAATACGTTCTTCTCAATCTAAATACAATAAGAAAGAGGAGCGATGTGCATACCTGTGCCTGATTCCGGCTTTTTTGGGAATCACCTTCATAAGCTATCTTCCCACCATCGCAGTGTTTGTGCTGAGTCTTTTTAGTTACAATGGTCTTTCCAAACCTGAATTTGTCGGACTGGACAATTTCATCAGGATCTTTACCAAGGATGTTTATTTTGTCAGCGCTGTGAAAGCTACACTTTTATATGCTTTTCTGGCAGTTATCGGTGCTGTACTATACTCACTAGTAATAGCACTGCTGCTTAATATGGATATCTTTGGAAGAACTATCTTTCGTTCAATTTTCTTTATACCGTATCTTCTTCCTGCCATTGGTGTATTCAAGGGATGGCAGTGGCTCTATGAGCAGAACTACGGACTTTTCAATTTCATTTTCAGAATGCTTGGGATTCCGCCACAGAGATTTTTGGACAGCCCCAAACAGGTTATTCCTTCTCTGGTTCTGATAGCCGTATGGGCCAGCGGAAACCTCATTGTCATATTCCTGGCAGGACTTCAGAATGTTCCCACAGTTTACAAGGAAGCAGCGCAGATAGATGGTGCTAATTCCTGGCAGAGATTTTGGAATATCACAATTCCGTGTATCAAGCCCATAATTTTTTACAATGTACTCACGGCGCTGATCACTCACTTGCAGGTAGTCAACCCGGCACTTGCTCTTACAAACGGTGGTCCGGCCAAGAAGTCCATGTTTTTATCCTATGTTATCTACATGTATGGATTTGAAAAAAATAAGCTAGGTTATGCAGCAGCTTTTTCAGTTATATTTTTTGCACTTGTAGGCATTTTTACAATAGTACTTTTTGTGACACAAAAAGACAGCATCTTCAGTGATGAAGCATAAGAAGGGAGGGAGCATATATGACAGGCAAAGAAAAAAGAAAGCTGGCCAACAGTACAGTGGCTACACTCATCGCATTGTTTTTTGCATTCCTGACAATCCTCCCAATATGGTGGATATTCAGATCATCACTTATGAGCGTGGCTCAGGTAAATGCGTATCCTCCGTCATTTATCCCCACTTCGTGGCTGTGGTCCAACTATACAAAAACTCTTGAAACCTTTGAGTACTGGAGATATTTTAAGAATACTTTTTCCATTATTATTCCTGCAGTAACATTTGGAGTAATCACAGCAATCTTTTGTGGATATGCCTTTGCAAGGCTGAGATTCAGAGGAAAAAACCTTATTTTCAAGATATGCGTAAGTACCATCCTGCTTCCGGGAATGGTTACACTTATACCGCTTTACATCGTATGGACCAAATTCTTTGGACTGGGTGATACCTATTGGCCCTTGATCCTTCCTTTTTTAACAGGAGGCGGATTCTTTAATATCTTCCTTATAAGGCAGTTCCTTATGACGATTCCAAGAGATCTTGACGAAGCGGCATCCATAGACGGCGCCAGCCGCATGAGAATTTTGTGGACAATCCTGGTTCCCGCCATCAAGCCTGCAGTGGTGGTGGTTGGAATGATGCTATTTATACAGATATGGAATGATATGCTTCAGCAGATAATCTATATCAACAGTATGAGCAAGTTTACCTTTGCCATTGCGCTAACCAATTTCACCGGATCTTTCGGAACCAACTGGCCCATGGCAATGGCGGCCACATTTATGACTATTTTACCGGGTATTGTTATTTATATCTTTGGTCAAAAGAGCTTTGTTGAAGGCATCGTACTTACCGGTATGAAGAATTAACTTTTTCAGACAATATCGTCACAATGTATTGGGGGAAAAATGAAATATTTAAATCGTTTCATGAAATGGTATCTGGGAGAAAACGATGTGGAAAAAGAGCCGCCGAAGGACGGCTTTTTCCGCATTATATATCTTGTTACAAATTTTCCGGGAAAGATGCTTATGGTTAATCTGGTATTTATCCTGACCTGCATACCTGTTATAACAATTCCGGCGGCCTGGACAGCCCTTTGCGCCTTCATGGGAAAAATGTATCTAAAGGGCTATGATTTTACACTGGAGGATTATTTTAAAGAATTTGTAAGCGGTCTTGTTAAAAAAATGATCCCCGGGATACTCTTGGGCGGAATGATCTTTTACGGGTATTATCTCATGAGCCTTTCAGGAAACTTTAAAAACATAGGCGACGATATGTCCTATATGATCATTATGGGCGCCGGCGCCGGGATATTCGGTATAGGCATTGTCCTTAGCCAGTGGGTGTCTGTTATGTGCGCTCACCTTGAGCTTGGAATCTCCGGAATTATCAGAAATGCAGCAATACTCCTTTTCCTTGAATGGAAGAGTAGCATTAAGCTCTTAATGACATCACTGTTGTATCTGTTTTTTATTCTTGCATTCCTGCCATATTCGATTGTTCTTCCTGTTATTATGGGAAGCTCGGTTTATTGCCTGATCTGCTGCAGCATAATATGCCCGGTAATAAAAAGGCGAATTACAGACCCATATGAGAATTTGAGATGAACCGTCCCCGTGGCTTTACAAAGGCTTCAGATGGTGGTGGAGAAAATAAAGTCAATGAGCTGTGATGAAGTGAGAAAACTCTCATTTCTTCACAGCTTTTTTTCTTGCATAATTGTCGCTCAATATGGAATTTTTAAACAAAATTGAGTATACTATTAATGTTGGGTTTTATCTTTCTCAAATAGTCATTTGAGATAATATTTTCTAAAAATAATTGAAAGAAGGGTAGGAAATGGCAAGAGGTACGTTCGCGGGCGGAATCCATCCATATGAAGGCAAGGAATTGTCTAAGGATAAGCCCATAAAATCAGTGCTACCAAAAGGGGATTTGGTATATCCTCTGTCACAGCACATCGGCGCTCCGGCAAAAGCGATTGTGGCGGTGGGCGATCATGTTCTTACAGGCCAGAAGATTGCGGAAGCAGGCGGATTTGTTTCGGCCAATATTTTTGCAACCGTATCAGGAACTGTTAAGGCCATAGAGCCAAGACGACTTACAACCGGTGCTATGTGTCAGAGCATCATCGTTGAAAACGATGGAAAGTACGAAGAAGTTGAATTCAAACCACTTAAGCCCTACGAGGAAATGACTCCTGAGGACAAGATTGCGGCTGTCAGAGAGGCCGGAGTGGTAGGTATGGGAGGAGCAGGATTTCCTACTGCGGTGAAGTTCGCACCCAAGGAACCGGACAAGATTGACTATGTAATTGCCAATTGTTCCGAGTGCGAGCCCTATCTTACTTCCGATTACAGACGAATGATCGAAGAGCCCGAGCTTCTTTTGGAGGGGCTTAAGATTGCTGTCAGTATTTTCCCTAATGCCCGGGGTATCCTGGCTATCGAGGATAATAAGCCGGACTGTATTGCTAAATTCAAAGAGCTCACCAAGAACGAGGACAAGATCAGCGTAAAAGAGGTTAAGACCAAGTACCCTGAGGGCGCTGAGAGAATGCTTATTTATGCCTGCACAGGCCGTGAGATCAATTCCTCCATGCTTCCTGCCGATGCGGGATGTATTGTGGACAACGTAGATACACTTTGTGCTGTATGCAGAGCGGTAAAAGAGGGACGTCCTCTCATGGAGAGAATCGTTACCATAACCGGTGATGCCATTGCGGATCCCAGAAACTATAAGGTCAGAATAGGTACCAACTATAAGGAACTTATTGATGATGCCGGGGGATTTGTAACAGAACCGGCCAAGCTCATTTCAGGCGGTCCTATGATGGGCTTTGCCATTTTTGATCTGGATGTTCCCACCACCAAGACAGCATCGGCAATTACATGCTTTAGTAAGGATGCGGTTTCCGAGCTTGAGCCCAGTGCATGCATCAACTGTGCACGCTGCGTGGAGGCATGTCCGGAGAGACTTGTTCCCAAGAACCTTGCTGATGCGGTAGAACATAACGATGAGCAGGCTTTCCTTAATATGTACGGAATGGAGTGCTGCGAGTGCGGATGCTGCAGCTACATCTGTCCTGCCAGAAGGCAGCTTACACAGCTCATTAAGGGAATGAGAAAAATACAGCTCGGTAAGAGGAAAAAGTGAGGGGAGGACGATTCTAAATGAGTGAGTTAAGAAGAGTGTCATCCAATCCGCATGTGAGATCCAAGACAACTACCTCCAACATCATGTTATGGGTGCTTATAGCGCTGCTTCCGTCAGCCGGTTTTGGTATCTACAATTTTGGATTGAGTGCACTGATCATACTTTTACTTTCAGTGGCTTCCTGTGTGCTTTCTGAATTTATCTATGAGAAGGCCATGCATAAGCCTATAACTATTGGGGATTTCTCAGCTGTTGTCACAGGTCTTTTGCTGGGAATGAACCTTCCGTCAACTGTGCCGTGGTGGATCCCGGTGCTGGGCGGTATTTTTGCCATCATCATGGTAAAACAGCTCTTTGGCGGCCTTGGACAGAATTTCATGAACCCTGCACTGGGTGGAAGATGCTTTCTTGTAATCTCTTTCCCGGCGCTTATGACCAACTTCATTACAGATACTTATACAGGTGCAACACCTTTGGCAAATCTTAAGAACGGCATTGAAGTTAATGTTATGGATATGCTCATAGGTAAAACCGGTGGAACCATCGGAGAGACTTCCATGATTGCCATTGCCATCGGAGCAATGATCCTGTTTGCTGTGGGAGTAATCGATTATGTGATTCCGTTTACCTACATCATAACCTTTGTTCTTTTTGTTGGAATCTTTGGTGGCTATGGTTTTAACTGGTCATACATTTCCGCTCACATAGCCGGCGGCGGACTTATGCTGGGCGCTTTCTTTATGGCAACAGATTATGTTACATGCCCCATTACTCCAATTGGAAGATTTATCTACGGACTGTGCCTGGGACTTTTGACCGGTGTATTTCGTATTTTCGGCGCCAATGCTGAAGGCGTTTCTTTTGCCATTGTAATCAGCAATCTCCTTGTGCCGCTTATAGAGAAGTTCACTATTCCCAGAGCTTTCGGTATTAAGAAGACAGCAAAGAAGGAGGCGAAAAAAGCATGAATGATGCAAAAAGCATGATCAAAAACGCCCTTATTCTTTTTGCGATTACACTTGTTGCAGGTGTCCTTCTGGGAATCGTTTATCAGGTTACCAAGGACCCCATTGCCTATCAGGATAAGCTTGCCCAGGATAAGGCAAATCAGTCTGTATTTGCTTCCGCTTCAACCTTTGATGATGTTGCCCTTGACGAAGCGCAGGCTGAGGCTGTGGCAGCAGAGCATTCCGGAGTTACAGTAAAGAGTGTAAAGAGTGCTGTGGATGCCTCCGGAAATCAGGTTGGATATGTTATCCAGGTTAAATCAAAGGGATACGGTGATTTCATTGAATACACTGTAGGTATCACCAATGAGGGAAATATAAACGGTATATCAATCATTTCAATCGCTGAGACTCCCGGACTTGGAATGAATGCAGAAAAGGTAATAGTTCCCCAGTTTGTAGACAAGCTTAAGACGCAGTTTGCAGTTGTAAAGAACGGACAGCTGACAGATGCCGAAACTCAGATAGAAGCAATCTCAGGTGCAACTATTACTTCGAAAGCGGTTACTGAAGGCGTGAATGCTGCAGTGACATATTTTGAAAATGCATTGGCGAAAGGAGGACAGTGATGAGCACAGAAGCAAAAAAAGGTGCTTTGGGCTTTAAGCAGGATACTCCGGCTGAAAGATTTTTTAACGGTCTCATTGCTGAAAACCCTACACTTGTACTTATGATCGGTATGTGTCCCACACTGGCTGTTACATCCTCAGCGATAAACGGTCTTGGAATGGGACTGGCCACAACCTTTGTTTTGGCCCTTAGTAATGCTGTTATTTCAGCTCTTAGAAAGACGATACCTTCAACTGTCAGAATTCCTTCTTTCATTGTTGTTATCGCTTCCTTCGTTACACTAGTTGAGCTTCTTATGAAAGCTTATGTACCAACCCTTAACAAGGCGCTGGGCGTTTACATCCCTCTTATCGTTGTTAACTGTATCATCTTCGGAAGAGCGGAGGCTTACGCCAGCAAGCACGGAATCATTCCTTCGTTTTTTGACGGAATCGGAATGGGAATCGGATTTACCTGCGCCATCACCGTTATAGGTCTTGTGAGAGAATTTGTAGGTGCCGGAACGGCTTTTGACATTCAGATTCTCGGTGAGGGTACAGTGGTTCCCGGAGCTGTTGGTGCTTTTCTCTCAGGGTATCAGCCCATCAGCATCTTTATCCAGCAGGCAGGTGCGTTCTTTGTTCTGGCATTCCTTATTGCCATTATGAACAAGATTAAGGCCAATATGGCAGCCAAGGGAAAAGATACTTCCAAATTCCAGGAAGGGTGCTGCAGTTCAGCCGAAGAAGCTGCTGCAGACAAGATTATGGCTGATAAAGCCGGAAAGGGGGCTGAATAATTATGGAAACGATCATCAATCTTGTGGGACTTATGATATCAGCCTCATTGGTCAATAATGTAGTATTAAGCCAGTTCCTTGGTCTGTGTCCCTTCCTTGGTGTTTCCAAGAAGACAGATACGGCACTTGGAATGGGAGGTGCCTGCGTATTCGTTATCACTCTGGCATCTCTTACTACCAGTCTTATTTACAAGTTTATCCTTGATCCTTTGGATCTTTCATATCTTAAGACAATAGTTTTCATCCTTGTAATTGCTATGCTGGTTCAGTTTGTTGAGATGATCCTCAAGAAATACATCGTATCTCTTTATCAGGCTCTGGGTGTATATCTTCCTCTTATCACAACGAACTGTGCGGTTCTTGGTGTAGCACTTAACAACGTTACAGACGGCTATACAATCCTCCAGAGTGTTGTCTGCGGCTTTGCCACAGCAGTTGGATTTACCATCGCAATTGTTATTCTGGCTGGTCTTCGTGAGAAGATGGAGTACAATGACATTCCGGCTCCTTTCAAGGGAATGCCGCTGGTACTTCTTACTTCGGGGCTTATGGCTATTGCGTTTACGGGATTTTCAGCACTGAAGTAACGGATAGTGCGGATAAAATAATACAAGGAGAATAGACTATGATTACTGGTATAATCATTGCAACCTGTGTTGTTGCCGGCGTGGGAATTGTCATAGGTATAATTCTTGGCATAGCTGACATGAAGTTGCATGTTGATGTAGATGAAAAAGAAGCCGCTATTCTGGAAGCGCTTCCCGGTAATAACTGCGGTGGCTGCGGATATCCCGGATGCTCCGGATGTGCCGCTGCCATTGCCAAAGGTGAAGCTGCAGTCAATCAGTGTCCCGTGGGCGGAGCTGCCGTAGCTGCAACTATTTCCGGAATAATGGGTGTTGAGGCCGGCGAGGCAACAAGAATGGTAGCATTTGTTCACTGCGGCGGTGACTGTGAAAAAGCCACTCAGCAGTACGACTACGACGGAGTTTCCGATTGTAGGCTTCAGATGCAGGCTCCCGGCGGCGGATCCAAGACCTGCTCCTACGGATGTCTCGGAGGAGGCTCCTGCGTTTCGGTTTGTCAGTTTGATGCAATTCACGTAGTGAATGGAATAGCTGTAGTTGACAAGGAAGAATGTAAGGCCTGTGGCAAGTGTATTGACATCTGTCCCCGCCACCTCATCGATCTGATTCCTTACGATGCAAAGGAATCTGTTGCCTGCAAATCTCAGGATATGGGTAAAGCAGTAAACGGATACTGCAAGGTGGGATGTATCGCCTGCCATATCTGCGAGAAGAATTGTCCTGCCGGTGCAATAACGGTTGAGAACAATGTGGCACACATTGATCAGGACAAATGTACTCACTGCGGCACCTGCGTAGAGAAGTGTCCAAAGAAAGCCATCAAGGCAGTGTGATGACTAACCGGACGGTAGCAGCAGATTGATAAACAGGTTTATTTGCTTGTTTACGTCTGCGCCGTGATTTTCTAAAATAAAAAATGGAATGTAGGTCTCCTTTCAGCGTTGTTTAGAACAGTCGACCTCCATTCCATTTTTTTATTTTGAAAATCATCGTGCTCGTACATGAACTGCGCAAATGAACTTGTTCATCAATCTTCGGCTACCTGTTCCAGGAGTGGAGCATTGCTGTTGGGTATATAACACAATTTTTGCCTTCTGTGCCCGTAGCAATTGCGCATTTCTGCCTGAACAGTAATTAAGAAATAAATCATCAGCAATAGATAGTTATTCCCCATGAAAAGATTTATACTATAAGAAGTTTATGATATGTTACTGTTCGATTGCCAGGCAGATTATCATGATGCAGGCATAAATGTGCAGTTCTTGTACGAGCATGATAATTTTCAAAACGAAGATTGGAAGAGAGCCTGAGTGTTCCGAACAACGCTGAGATGAAGGCTCTCTTTCAAGATGAGTTTTAGAAAATTACAGCGCAGACGAAAACAAGCATTTATACCTGCACATGACTATTGACTGACAATTGAACAGTAACTACAGTGTTTCTTGTTGGAGTGCGGATGGAAAAGAGACTTTTTAATAGAAATGATATGTTTTTGCTGCTGGGGATGTTTTTGGGACTTACTGTCATAAGCATGTGGCTTCTTGTAACAAAGACCGGTGGAAATAAAGTATCTGTCAGTGTTGACGGTGTTGAGCAGATCGCTTTTTCTCTGGATGAGGATTTAGAATATGAAATTGATGGCTATAATGGCGGAACAAACCTCCTTATGATAAAAAACGGATCCGCTTTTCTTTTGAATGCATCCTGTCCCGACCATTTGTGTGTGAAAATGGGAAAAATCAGAAATGTGGGACAATCTATAATCTGTCTCCCCAATAGGGTAGTCATCGAGATAAAAGGTGGCAAGGACGGTAGCAGTACTGAATACGACACTAAGACATACTAAGGCACAAAGGAGCTACTGATTCAAATGAAACTCATCTTCAGATACATGGGGAAATATAAATTCGCTATTATTCTGGCCGTTTTCATTAAGCTCATTGGTACAATGACTGAGCTGACTCTTCCCTATATTTTAGAATATATGATTGATTATGTGGTCCCGTCCAAAGACCTGCAAAGGGTATTGCTGTGGGGGCTTCTCATGTTTGTGGCTTCTGTTTTGTGCAGACAGCTTAATGTTTATGCCAATAGAAGAGCAATTAATAATGCTCACAGAGTAAGCTATGATGTGAGACAGGATCTTTTCAGGGTAACCGCAAATCTTTCCGGGGACAGCTTCGACGAGTTCGGACTTCCCAGTCTTATAAGCCGTATGACCTCAGACAGTTACAATGTGCAGGCCAGTGTCCAACAGCTTCAGTCCCTCTGTGTCAGGGCGCCCATGCTGCTTTTCGGCGGAGTCATAATGACACTTTTTATGGACTGGCATCTTTCTCTGATACTTATTTTTATGCTTCCCTTCCTGATCCTGGTGGTACTTATGGTTTCCTCAAAGGGTATTCCCATGTACACGGGAGTACAGAAAAAGCTTGACAGTGTTGTCAGGATCATGAGGGAGAACATAACCGGAATCCGTGTTGTAAAGGCCCTTAGCAAATCGGAGTATGAGAAAAAGAGATTCAAAACAGCCAACGAAGAGATGACAGAAAGCGATATCAAAGCAGGAACATTTATGGCTATTCCGGGACCTTTCATTCAGATGTGCCTGAACATTGGATTGACACTTGTTGTAATATACGGTGCAAAAAGAGTAAATGACGGGAATATGCAGCCCGGAATAATACTGGCTTTTTTGCCCTACTTTCATATGATAA
>JAEEGF010395419.1_pt1 | contig 23225 bp, 16 predicted proteins | sample 9134171 | NCBI WGS metagenome assembly JAEEGF01 (sample SAMN16246542, study PRJNA631951) | gut metagenome | biome: gut microbiome; feature: rumen; material: AP-attached | host: Bos | place: Iran: Karaj | collected 2018-10
GCCCTGCTTCCTGTTGCTGCAAGTGACATTGTAAAGAACGGTGAAGGTTCAATTAAATTCTTCACTTCTAAGGAACGCTGGTTCGGTATGACTTATCCTGAAGACAGAGCAATCGTTAAGGATGAAATTGCAAAGAAAATCGCTGAGGGTTATTATCCAGATCCTTTGTGGGAGAAATAATAAATGCTTAAGCTTAACGCTATAAAATCAGAAAAAATCTGGGGCTACGAACTTTGGATTGCTTCAACTCATCCAAATGGATGCCAAAATGAATTTGAAGCTTTTGCTGGTGGAGACTATCCTTTACTTATAAAAGTCATTCAGGCAAATGATGTTCTTTCTGTTCAGGTTCATCCTGATGATGAAAAGGCAAAGGCTCTTGAAAACTGCCGTGGAAAAACTGAATGCTGGTATATTCTTGATGCCGCTCCTGATGCCAGACTTATATATGGAATGAAGGAAAAATATTCTGATGAAGAAATTCGTAAGGCAATAGAAACAAATACTTTAGAGCCTATGATGCATTCAGTAAGCGTTAAGAAAGGGGATTTTGCATACATTCCTGCAGGCACAGTTCATGCAATCGGTGGAGGTCTTCGCCTGCTTGAAGTACAGCAGTCTTCAGATATTACATACCGCCTGTATGACTGGGGTCGGGGCAGGGAATGTCATATTGAAAAAGGAATTTCCTGCATAAAATACAGGGAAAATCAGAAAGTCATTCCTTTCCCTCAGAAATTTCAGTGTCCATACTTTACAATGGAAGAAGTTTCTGTGAACGGAGATTATTCATACGAAGTAAAATCTTCCCAGGGTCAGAGACTGGTTTCTGATACAGAACTCCTTTTCATCCTTGACGGTGAAGGAAGCGTAAATGAGCAAAGCTGTCATGGAGAAGATATTTTTGCCCTGGAACCGGGAGAAAAAGTTACTGTTAAGGGAAAGCTTCGCCTTATGAAGATTCAGGCAAGTCCTTCAGCATAAAAAATACTGCCGGCAGAAACTATCAACCTGTTTTTCCTTTGTGTAAAATTAAGGAAAAGCAGGTTTGTTTTTTTTTATAAAATTTGTATTTTCACCAAAATATGAGTATATTTTAATCTATGAAAGAAACAAAAAATACAAAAGACGAAGAATTTACAGGTCTTCCATCAGACCTTCAGCTTCCACCAAAGCTAAATATAATTCCTCTGGGAGGAAGACCAATTTTCCCGGGCATTTTTACACCTCTTATGGTAACAAATCCGGAAGATGTAAAGGTTATTGAAATGGCCAGCGAAAGTGACGGTTATATCGGAATGGTCATGCTTAAGGAAGAAACTGATAATCCCGCAATGGTTGACCTGCATGATATAGGAACTGTAGCTCATATAATTAAGAAGGTTAAACTTCCGGATGGAGGAGTTAACGCTTTTGTTTCTACAATCAAGCGTTTTAAAATCAGAAAAACTCTTTCCTCACAGGCTCCAATGGCTGCTGCAGTAGAGTATCTTGATGACATTAAGGAAAACACTTTTGAAGTTAAGGCCCTGACTCGTGCAATCATCTCTGAAATGAAGGAAATATCTGAAAACAATCCAATGTTTACAGATGAGATGCGCCTGAATATGGTTAACATTGATCAGCCGGGTAAAATTGCAGATTTTATCGCATCAATTCTTAATGTGGACAAAAAAGAACAGCAGAAGGTTCTGGAAACTCTTGATGTAAAAAAACGTCTGGAACAGGTTCTTGTATACATAAAAAAAGAACAGGAAATTCTTCGGGTTCAGAAAAAAATTCAGAATGAGATTAATGATAAAGTTGAAAAGAACCAGAGAGAATATTTCCTTCGTGAAGAATTAAAGACTATTCAGGACGAACTGGGAATTGGCGCAAATGGTAAGCAGAGTGACTATTCTAAATTTAAAGAAAAAATCGATGCCTTTAAATTTACAGGAGAAATAAAGGAAACTGTTGAAAAGGAACTTGATAGGTTCCAGCTGCTTGATCCTCATGACCCTGAGTATTCTTCTTCAAGAAATTATCTTGATCTGGTTTCAAGCCTTCCATGGAATGACAAGGCAGAAGATCATTTTACCATTCAGGAAGCTGCTAGAATTCTGGACAAGGATCACTATGGCCTGGAAGAAGTTAAAAAGCGTATTCTGGAATATCTCAGTGTCCGTAAATTTAAAAATGACGGAAAAGGTTCTGTGCTCATTTTGTGCGGACCTCCTGGAGTAGGTAAGACAAGTATTGGCCGCTCAGTAGCAAAGGCTATGAATAAACCTTTCTTCCGCTTCTCAGTGGGAGGTGAGCATGATGAATCAAAAATTAAAGGACACAGAAGAACTTACATTGGTTCCATGCCTGGAGAAATTCTTAACGGACTGAAAATTACAAAAAGCCGTTCTCCTGTTTTTATGATTGATGAAGTTGATAAAATGAATGCTTCTGCCCAGGGAGATCCTTCAGCTGCCTTGCTGGAAGTTCTTGATCCTGAACAGAATTCAACTTTCAGAGATACATATCTTGATCTGCCTTTTGATTTGAGTAATGTTTTCTTTATTCTTACGGCAAATACTCTTGATACTATTCCCCAGCCACTTCTTGACCGCGCAGAAATTATTGAACTGTCCGGTTATATTGACCAGGAAAAGATGGAAATTGCAAAGAAGTATCTTCTTCCTAAAAACCTTGAAAAGAATGGCTTTAAAAAGAATCAGGTAAAATATTCTGCAAAGGCTTTATCTCTTATTGTTACAGAGTATGCCCGTGAAGCAGGTGTCCGTAATCTGGAAAAATGCATTGATAAAATCAATCGTAAACTGGTAAGGGATACCGTGGGTACAATTGAAAATGATTCAAAACTCAATGTAACTGCTGAAAACGAATCTGAACTTTTGAAAAAGAGTCTTGAAAAGAAAACTTTCTTAATTGATGAAGCAGAAGTCAGAAAGTATCTGGGAAAAGCTGTATTCGATGAAAGTCAGATAAAGACGGCATCTCTTCCAGGAACTGCAATCGGACTTGCATGGACAAGCATGGGCGGAGATACACTTCTTCTTGAAGCTGTTGATTATGAATCTCAGAAGGGCGGCGGACTTATGCTCACCGGCCAGATGGGAGACGTAATGAAGGAATCTGCACAGATTGCAATGAATGTGGCAAAGCTTTATGCCATTAAAAACAATATTAAGGATGCAGAATGGTTTGAAAAGAATACGATTCACCTGCATATTCCTGAAGGTGCAACTCCAAAGGATGGTCCAAGTGCAGGTATAACCATGTGTACTGCCTTCGTCTCTCTCCTGAAGCAGAAGACTATCAAACAAAATCTTGCCATGACAGGGGAATTAAGCCTTACAGGACAGGTTCTGCCTATTGGCGGCTTGAGGGAGAAAACTGTTGCTGCTAAACGTAATAAGATTAAAACAATAATAATTCCAAAAGCTAACGAAAAGGATCTGGAAGAGATTCCTGATATTGTAAAAAAAGGAATTACTTTTATTCCAGTTTCTCGTGCTCAGGAAGTACTTGATATAGTATTCTGATTTCAGCAGACTCAATAAGCTATGGAAAAGGAAAAAATGAAATCAGAAAATACAGGTGCAGAACAAAACGACAGTATAAAGGCTGTTGTTTTTGACATGGATGGTGTTCTTTTAGACAGTGAGCGCATTTCTTTAAATGCCTGGAAAATGGCAGGGGAAGAAATAGGTTTTTACAAAACTGAAGAAGCCCACAGGGAGTGCACTGGTTTAAGTCGCAGCGATGCTTATGAAAAGTTAACAGAACTCTATGGTCCGGATTTTCCGTCCAAAGCTTTTCGGGACAGAAGTTCTGTTATCTTTGCTCAAATTATTCAGAAAGATGGGCTTCCTCTTATGCACTATGCAAAGGAAATCCTTCAGTATTTAAAGGAAAAAGGATATCCTCTTGCACTGGCTTCTTCCACCAGACGTGAAGTCGTTATGAGGGAAATAAAGACTGCCGGGCTTTTTGATTATTTTGATTACATCATTTGTGGAGACCAGGTTACTCATTCAAAACCGGATCCGGAAATTTATACTTTGAGCTGCAAGGCCTTGAATGTTCATCCTGAGGATGCACTGGCCGTTGAAGATTCTATAAATGGAATTATTTCTGCTCACCGGGCTGGAATGAAGTGTCTTATGGTTCCGGATCAGATTCAGCCTGATGAAAATACTAAATCAATTCTTTATAAACTTTGTGATTCTCTAGAAAATATTAAGGACTTTCTGTGAGATTTTTAGGGTTTTCTTTTGGCGCAGGCAATTTTATTATTTATCCAGAATAATTAATTAAATTTGTCAGGAGAAATCATGCTTTTCACAAAGAAAGACAACGCATTGTATATTCAGCGTGGTAATGAAACTATTATAATTCAGGCCTGGGGTGTCAATTCCCTCAGAGTAAGGGAATGCCGTCAGTCTCAAATGGATTCAAACGACTGGGCACTTAATCCTCTTTCTGAGGAAGATAAAGTTATTGCTTCAAAGGCTGTTATAAATATTGAAGAAATTGATACTACCGAACCATGGACAAGAGACGGTTCCCGTACAAGTGCATTTCAGGCTCAGATTACAAATGGTAATATTACTGCAAAAGTTTCTTTTGAAGGATGGATTTCTTTCTACAATCAGAAAGGAGAACTTTTAACTGCTGAATACTGGAGAACTCGTGACAGAATTGACCGCTATGCTGTTCCTTTAAGAGTTGAAGGCAGGGAACTTAAACCGATAACCGGAACTACAGATTTTACACTTACTGCCCGTTTTGAGGCTTTTGAAGATGAACATATTTACGGTATGGGCTTCTATCAGGATTCCTGCTTTGACAGAAAAGGTTCTTCCATGGAACTGGCTCAGAGAAATTCCCAGACTTCCGTTCCTTTCTTTGTTTCAAGCAGAAAATATGGTTTTCTCTGGAATAATCCTGCAATCGGCTATGCAAATTTTGCAGCAAATAAAACAGAGTTTCATGCTAATTCCACAAAAAAACTTGACTACTGGATTACAGCAGGTGATACTCCGGCCCAGATTCATGAACAGTATTCGGCTGTAACTGGCAGAACTCCAATGATGCCGGAATATGGAATGGGTTTCTGGCAGTGTAAGCTTCGTTACAGAACCCAGGAGGAAGTTTTACAGGTTGCAAGGGAATATAAAAAACGGAAGATTCCTCTGGATGTTATTGTAATTGATTTCTTCCACTGGTCCCGCCAGGGAGAGTTCCGCTTTGATGAACGCTGCTTCCCGGATCCTGAAAAAATGATCAGGGAACTGGATGAAATGGGAATAAAAGTTTGTGTCAGTGTGTGGCCTACAATCGATCAAAAATCATGCAATTTTGGAAAAATGGCAGAAAGAGGACTTCTTGTTTCTTCTGACCGGGCTTCTGGAATTCACATGGACTGGCTGGGAAATACTGTTTTTTATGATACAACAAATCCTGAAGCAAGAAAGTTTGTATGGGATGAATGTAAAAAGAATTACTACGACAAGGGAATAAAACTTTTCTGGCTTGATGAATCTGAACCTGAATACGGACCTTATGATTGGGATGTTTACAGATATTACGCTGGACCTGTGCAGCAGGTAGCAAATATCTATCCGAAAACTTATGCCCAGGGATTTGCAGAAGGCCTTAAGGAAGCTGGTGAAAAGGAATCTATGTCTCTTGTTCGCTGTGCCTGGGCCGGAAGTCAGAAATATGGGGTACTTACCTGGTCCGGTGACATTCATTCTGACTGGAGGGCCTTTAAGGAACAGCTTCAGGGTGGATTAAATATGTCTATGGCCGGTATTCCATGGTGGACTACAGATACAGGTGGATTTGTAGGTGGAGATCCACAGTCCCCTGACTTCAGGGAATTACTTGTCCGCTGGTTTGCCTGGAGTGTTTTCTGTCCGGTACTGCGCCTTCATGGAGAAAGGCCTCCTTATATCCCTCTTGAAAAAGGAAAGGAAGTAATTGATGGTGTTCCTCAGTGGGGTTCTGCTCAGCCAAATGAAATCTGGAGTTTTGGTGAGGAAAATGAAAAAATTATGGAAAACTTTATTTTCATGAGGGAAAGATTAAGACCTTACATCAGAACTCTTATGGAAGATGCACATAAATACGGTCATCCGGCTGCAAGGCCAATGTATTATGATTTCCCTGAGGATAAAAACTGTTCAGTAATGAAAGATCAGTATATGTTCGGGCCGGATCTTCTTGTTGCTCCTGTTATGGACCCTGGAATAAAAAGCCGTAAAGTCTATCTTCCTGAGAATGTGAACTGGATTGAAGCTGCTACTGGAAAGCTTTATACAGGCGGCTGTCAGGTTGAGTGCCAGACTCCTTTAAACGTAATTCCTGTATTTATCAGGGAAGGAAAAAATATTCCTGTCTATCAGTAATTTTCATTGAAAAAATGCAGTATATGTGCTTTTAAAAAAAATAAAAATATCTTATACTGCATTTGTATGAAAAAGGGTTTTGATAACGATAAGTATCTGAAAATACAATCAGAGCACATTAAGGAAAGAATTTCTCATTTTGGAAATAAGCTCTACCTGGAATTTGGTGGTAAACTTTTTGATGATTATCATGCAAGTCGTGTTCTTCCTGGATTTGAGCCGGACAGTAAGCTGAAAATGCTCATGAATCTGTCTGATATGGCGGAAATCGTAATTGTAATCAGCGCGGTTGATATTGAAAAAAATAAAATCAGGGGAGATCTGGGAATTACTTATGACAAGGATGTTCTCCGTCTCCGGGATGAGTTCATGAGCAGGGGCCTTTATGTAGGTTCCGTTGTAATTACTCATTTTAATGGACAGGAATGTGCAAAAGCTTTTGCAAAGAGATTAAAGAAACTTAATATAAAATCCTATTTTCATTATATGATTGAAGGATATCCTGATAATGTTGCCTTAATTGATTCAGACAAGGGATATGGAAAAAATGATTATATAGAAACAAGCAGACCTCTTGTTGTTGTAACGGCTCCCGGCCCGGGTTCAGGTAAAATGGCTGTTTGTTTAAGTCAGCTCTACAATGAAAATGTCCGCGGGGTAAAGGCTGGTTATGCAAAATTTGAAACCTTCCCAATCTGGAATTTACCATTAAAACATCCTGTAAATATGGCTTATGAAGCTGCTACCGCTGATCTTAATGATGTTAACATGATAGACCCTTGGCATCTGGAAGCATATGGTACTACCACTGTAAATTATAATCGTGATATTGAAATCTATCCTGTTCTGGACGCAATCTTTAAGGGGATTTATGGAGAAAACCCTTACAAGTCTCCTACAGATATGGGTGTAAATATGGCAGGAAACTGCATTGTAGACGATGAAATCTGTCGTCAGGCCAGTAAGCAGGAAATTATACGCCGCTATTATGCTTCAATGTGTAGTTTTGCTGAAGGAAAGGGCACTGAAGAAGAAGTGAATAAAATCCGTCTTCTCATGCAGCAGGCTCAGATTTCCATTGAAGATAGAAAAGTAATTGAAGCTGCCAACAAAAGAAGTGAAAAATCCGGACTTCCTGCAGCTGCAATAGAAATGAATGATGGAACAATCATTACATCTGAAACATCAGATTTACTGGGAACCTGTGCCGCACTTCTTCTACATGGAATAAAGTATCTTGCTGGACTGGATCACAAGGTTAAACTTATTCCTGCAGAGATGATTGAACCAATTCAGAAAACAAAGGTTAAATATCTCAGAGGAAATAATCCCCGCCTTCATACAGATGAAGTTCTTGTGGCCCTTTCAATGCTTAGTCTGAATAATGAAAACTGCAAAAAAGCTCTTGAGCAGCTTCCAAATCTGAAAGGCTGTCAGGTACACACAAGTGTTATGCTTAGTGAAGTTGACCGCAAAATATGGCAGAAACTTGGAGTTGGATTAACTATGGAACCTGTACAGAAAAAAGCACTTACATCACGTAAATGAAAGAATCAGAGGAAATGAAATGACTTTTGTTAAAGTTATGATAATGTTGATTTTTACTGGTCACATAATCTGCGGAATCTGTAACTGTCTTATGTCTTTTTCAAAGACAGGCCTTCTGGATTTTTCAATAACACGTGACAATTACAAAATGTCATATGTACTTGGGGGAATGCCCCGGGGAACTATTACTACAGCCCTTATTCTTGGAAGTTTTGCAATTCTTGCATCAACTGCAGGTTATATAGGTTTTTCCACATGGATGCTTCAATACAACCCTGGTCTTTCCAGAGCCATGGTAAATCTCGGAACGGCCATAGGAATTTTCGGAGTGATTCAGCATGTGGTTTTCGGTTCATGCGAATGGTTTTATATCAGGTCCGGATGTACAGAAAATGCCAGAAAATTAGCTTTTGATTTTTGCAAGCGCCTTATTTTTGCAAGTATAATTTATGTTCTTGCTCTGTTTGCTTTCAGTCTGATTCTTTTTATTGTTATTGTTACTGGAATGATTCAGATGCCAAGATGGACCTGTATTTTTAATCCTATTTTGTTTGTTACGGTGCTCATGCTGGTTAATCATTTTCTTCCTAAAAAAGGTGCAGGTATTGCCCAGTTTGCCATCGGCCTGGCTTATGTGGGGCTTTTTCTCTTTATTTAACAGGGCTTATTATTCTAAAAGGCCTGTATCCGATTGAGAAAAGCTTTTAAATCTTCTATAATCTGCATTTATGAGCAGTGATTCAATTCAGGAATTTGAAGGTGAAAAAATCACCATTCAAGGTGCCAGGGAGCACAATCTTAAGAATATATCAGTTTCTATACCTAGAAATAAACTTGTAGTTATCAGTGGATTAAGTGGTTCTGGAAAATCATCACTTGCTTTTGATACTCTTTTTGCGGAAGGTCAACGCCGCTACATGGAAAGTCTTTCCAGTTATGCCCGTCAGTTTCTTGGAAGAATGGATAAACCTGATGTTGATATGATTACGGGGCTTTCTCCAGCTATTTCCATTGAGCAGAAAACTACACATAAAAATCCCCGCTCAACGGTAGGAACTGTAACTGAAATCTATGATTATTATCGTCTCCTTTATGCAAGAATGGGAACCGCCCATTGTCCAAACTGCGGCCGGGAAATTAAAGAACAGTCCGTAGACCAGATAATTGATTCAATTTTAAGCTGGAATGAAGGCACAAAAGTAACTCTTCTTTCTCCAGTTATCCGCGGAAAAAAAGGTGAACATCTGAAAGTTCTTGAAGATGCAAGAAAGGCCGGTTTTGTACGTGCCAGAATTGACGGACTTATGGTAGAGCTGGATGATTCAATCAAACTTGATAAACAGAAAAAACATACAATTGAAATTGTTGTAGACCGAATCGTCATAAAAGAAGGAATCCGCAAACGTCTTGCTGATTCGGTTGAAACAGCACTGACAAGTTCAAATGGAATAATGATTGCCCTCCGCAGGGTTTATAAAGAAGATTCTGCATATGGAGAGGTAACAGCTCTGCTTGATAAAAAAGGCCGGTCTTACAATAGAGATGCTGATTATATTGAAGAGGAAGTTTTCTTTTCTCAAAAGAATGCCTGTCCTGAATGTGGTATTTCCATTCCCGAATTACAACCAAGACTTTTTTCTTTCAACAATCCTTTTGGTGCTTGTCCAGAATGTACGGGGCTTGGGGAAAAAATGGAATGGAATCTTAAATTGATTATTCCAGACATGTCCCTTTCATTTAATGAATATGCCATTACTTTTTACAATCCTGAAAGTGAATGGAATAAAGCTATGTTTTCTGCCATTGCGGAAAAAGCTGGATTTACTCTGGATACTCCTTTGGATAAGCTTAGTAAAAAGCAGTTTGATTATCTCTGGAACGGTGATGAAAATATAGATCTGGAATGGACCTATGAAAAACAAAGCGGGGAAGGCTACAGCGAATATAAGAGGCCCTGGCTTGGTGTATTACATGATATGCAGCGCCGTTATAATGAAGCCTGGGGTGAAAATCAGAGACAGCGCATGCAGGAAAAATTCATGTCTGTTTCTACTTGTACCAGCTGTAATGGAAAGCGTCTCAGAAAGGAAGCTCTCTGTGTAACCGTAGGCGGAAAAAATATTTATGAACTGACTCAGCTTTCGGTTCTTGATACAATAAAGTTTTTCAAGGAACTTAAGCTTTCTGAAACTGAAAAGAAAATATCTGCCCAGGTTCTGAAGGAAATAACAAACCGCCTTTCTTTTCTCAAAAATGTTGGTCTTGAATATTTAACTCTTGAAAGATCTGCCGCAACTTTATCCGGTGGGGAAGCTCAGAGAATTCGTCTTTCAACTCAAATTGGTTCAGGTCTTACAGGAGTAATGTATATTCTGGATGAACCTTCCATTGGTTTACATCAGAGGGATAATCAAAGGCTCATTAATTCTCTTACTTATCTGAGGGATCTGGGAAATACGGTAATTGTTGTTGAACATGATGAACAGACTCTTAAGACTTCTGATTACCTGGTGGATATTGGTCCGGGAGCCGGTGTGCATGGTGGAAAAGTTATGGCAGCCGGAACACCGGATTTTGTAAGTAAAGTTGAACAATCTGTAACAGGGCGCTATCTTGCAGGTAAAATTATTATGCCTGTTCCTCTTACACGAAGAAAGGGAAATGGAAATTTCATTACAATCCAGGGAGTAACTGAACACAATTTAAAAAATGTTTCAGTAAAAATTCCACTGGGAACTTTCACTTGTATTACAGGTGTGTCTGGTTCAGGAAAATCAACTTTATTAAATGATGTTTTTTATCCTGCAGCCAGCAATCAAATTATGAAAACAGATTATCCGGCCGGGGCCTATGAAAAAATTTCAGGTCTTGAAAATATTGATAAGGTCATTAACGTTGACCAGAGTCCAATTGGTCGTACCCCAAGAAGTAATCCTGTAACTTACATAGGTGTGTTTGACAAAATAAGGGAACTGTACGCATCACTTCCGGAAGCAAAAGCTCAGGGGTATAAATCAGGTCGTTTTAGTTTTAACGTTAAAGGCGGTCGCTGTGAAAATTGTCAGGGAGCTGGAACCATAACAATTGAAATGAACTTTCTTCCTGATGTGTTCATCCAGTGTGATGTATGTCACGGAAAGCGCTTTAATCAGGAAACTCTTAATGTCCTTTATAAAGGAAAATCAATTTCTGATGTTCTTGATATGACCGTGGAAGACGCTGTGGATTTCTTTAAAAATATTCCTTACATTCACAAGCGGCTCCAGACCTTGAAAGATGTAGGGCTTGGATATATACAGTTGGGGCAGAATGCCCTTACTTTAAGCGGAGGTGAAGCTCAGCGAGTAAAACTTGCAGCAGAATTAAGCCGTCCTTCAACAGGAAAAACTCTTTACATTCTTGATGAACCGACTACAGGTCTCCACTTTGTAGACATAATTCAGCTGATGGATGTTATTCAGAAACTGGTGGACAAGGGAAATACTGTTGTAATGATAGAACATAATCTGGATGTAATCTGTCAGGCTGATCATATAATTGATCTGGGACCTGAAGGTGGTGTTGGCGGTGGTCAGGTAATTGCCACAGGTACTCCGGAAGAAATTCAAAACGAAAAAAAGAGTTATACTGGAGCTTACATAAAAGAAATGCTTGCCAGAGAACAGGAACGGTTAAACAAAAAAGATAATTAAAAGGATAGTATATAAGTTTTATGCAGATGAAGGTTTGTATAGTTTCAGATATCAGGCGGATTCTCCTTGCAGCATCATTAATGCTTTTTTTCATAACAGGTCTGTATGCGTCAACAATTACAATTGATTCCGCAGCTTCTACTGAATATGAAAAAAATAAGGAAACTGAACAGGATGAAATTATCCTTAAAGGTGGGGTATCTGTAACTATAACTTCCGGTTCAACAAAAGTTGTAATTACTGCAGATTTAATCACTTATAATCGTGTTACGGAAATGCTCTTTGCCCAGGGAAACGTATGTCTTTCTCAGTCTGAATCTTCCGGTGGCGGAGAAAAAATAACCGCTTCATCACTTCTTTTTAATACAAGCACACTGGAAGGTGTTTTTGATAACGGAAGGGTTGTACAGGTTCAAAGTGATGCAATTAATTTACCGTCAGGTTCAACACTCATAGTAAATTCTGATATGTTTGGCAGAGATTCATCAGGTACAATTGCATTTAAAAATGGTGAATTAACTTTTTGTGATGATGAAAATCCGCACTGGAAAATACGTGCCTCAAACATCTGGCTCCTTCCTGGAGGAGAGTTTGCTTTTTTTAATGCAGTTCTTTATGTAGGTTCAATACCTATCCTTTATCTTCCGGCTTTTTATTATCCAAAAGACGAACTGATTTTTAATCCTTCCTTTGGTAATGATGAAAGACGGGGACGTTATATCCAGACTACAACTTATGTTTATGGACGCAAACCTCTTGAAACTTCCTCATCCGACAGTGATGATGTGGGAGAAGCTCTTTTTAATTTCATGAAACCTTCAACACTGAAGGAACATGTGAGGGAAGGTCTTGTCCTTCATAATCTTGATGAAAATTATTCAGGCAGTACATCAAATTATTTAAAATTTCTGGCAGATTATTACAGCAATTTAGGTGGAATGATTGGAGTTGAGGGTGTTTATAAACCATCCAAATACATTTCCAGCATTTCTGCATCTGTTAATCTGGCTTTCAGTAATACGGTTTTTTATGATTCCACTTATGGAACTTACACTCCGTATTCAAGTGCCGGGGTAATATATCATGATTCTTCAAATTTCATGGGATTAAAATTACCTTTCCGCTACAGTGCAAATTTTGCAATGTCTATGACAAAACCGTTTAATCTTACCATTTCAATGCCTCTTTATTCAGATAAAGCATTTAAGGACGATTTTGAAAACCGCAGCGAATATCTGGACTGGATCGGGATGTTTATGAACGATGATGATGACGATACTTCCTCATCAATAAATTCTTTTACCTGGTCTCTTACCGGTTCATATACTCTTCCTCTTCCTTCCTGGATTAAACCATATATCTCAACGGTATCAATTTCATCTTTATCTGCATCAATGCTTTTTTCATCTGCTACAAACAGTTCAATTTCCAGCGGAAGCAGTGATAACTGGTATACCTATACTCCAGAAAAATATTTCTTCTATCCATCCCAGGTAATTCCTTTTAAGGCAAATGCAAAAATTTCTGGTACACTGATAAATATAGGCGGTTCTACTTCTACAAAAATTGCAAGCGTTAAGTGGCCCCAGCCTCTTGCTGTACCTGAAGATTTCCTCACTGATGAAGAAAAAAAATCTGATGAGAGTGAAAATAAAAGTACTGATGAAAAAACTGAGAACAATTCCAGTGATACAAATTCTTCAAAAGAATCTCCAACTGAAGAAGACCTTGAAATAACATTCATCGACAGTCTGCTGCCAGAACTTTCAACTGCCTCTGCTCCATCCGTAACACAAATTCAGGGTATTACATACAAACTTGATTATTCCATTACACCAAGCATTACAACTCAGATAAACTATTCAAGTTCCGGACTTACACAACCAGAAGCCTTTCAGTGGTCAAATATTTACTCAACATACTACCAGATAAAAATTCCTGTTCTTCTTTCCAGTTATCTGACTTACAGATCATCATTTTTCTCAATGACGAATACTCTTTCTTTTAATCCGATTTTTCAGGGCCATCCAAATTTAAGTGGTTATTCAGAATCTGATGCGCTTACTGTAAAAAAAACAGACTACAATGCAAGAAAACTGGATTTAACTGAAACAAATAGTATTTCCTTCAAGCCTTTTATCAACACAAAAATATTTCAGAATACAAGTTTAAACTGGAACTCAACAGTAAAACTTGTGCGTACTGAGTTTCTTGGTGATGCAGAAAATCCTGAATGGGAATATTTAACAACTGATTTGACTGACGAAGATTGTGTCACAAGCCATACACTTTCTGCAACAATTGCTGCCAGCGAAGATGATAATTTTTCCCAGACTTTAACTTTATCAACAACTCTGCCTCCTCAGCTTGATTCGTATTCAGGAACCTTAGCCCTTACATTCCCGTATGTTACCTTAAGTTTTGCCGGAGGAATTGAAAAAACTTCTTCTGATTCTGACTCTGAATGGACAAAAGATCCTTTCCAGGAATCAATTAAAATAAAACTTCTGGGGGGAGATTTAACCTTTACACAAAGTTTCAACTACGATATAGAAAGCAGCCGTCCTGAATCCCTCAAGTTTGCTGCCAGTTATAAGCAGTTGCAGTTAGCCTTTACAATGTCACAGACCTATGGCTACACATTTGATTCCTCTACAGGCTGGACAGTTAACAGTGAAAAGGAATTTCTTCCTGTAAGTGCAAGTTTTGCCTATTCATACAGTGGAAAGTGGCGCTACTGGAAAAACAGAATTACTTTTTCTCCATCAGTTGGAACAAGTATCGTTTATGACTGTCTTAAACCAACCAGTTCTTACTTTAAATTTGTTCCAGCATTGAATTTCAAAATTAACAATTTCCTTGAAATTTCTCTTTCTGCTGAATCAAAAAATTCCGTAATTTACCGTTACATACAGGGAATGACAGGTTCTGAATATCAGATTGCCGGTGAAACAAATCCTTTTGTAGATTTATTTAACTCTTTTGCTTTCTGGGGAAACGGACACTTCTATGATCCTGATCAAACAAAAAGAAAAGCTTCCGGTTTCAAATTGAAAAGCTTAAATCTTACACTTTCTCATGATCTGGATGACTGGGATCTTTCGGCAACTGTTACAGTAAAACCGAGACTGGCGGTAAGTGATGAAGGACAATACTATTATGATTTTACTCCATACTTTACTTTTGGTGTAACCTGGAAACCAATGAGCAGTATAAAAACTCAGATAGCAGATGAATATGGAAGCTGGGTATTAAATCCATAATTTTTACACAATAATCCATTATTTTTTTCTTTAATAAAGATTTTGTTTTAAAAAAATAAAAAGTGGTTTTATAATTAAATTATTAAGGCATAATGAGTTTCAGAAAATGCCTTAAAATTTCGTGAAGCAATAACCATAGTCAGGAGAAAAATTATGGCAGTTGATGTATCTAAAATTAAAGAACAAATCGAGGGTGTTTACTCAAAGCTGGGTAAATATGTAGTTACAAGTTTTACAGATGACAAGAAGAAATCTATTTCAAAAACTGATGACACAATTTCAGGTTATCTTGAAAAGATTCAGGGCTTGATGGAAAAAATTGAAAAAGCAAAGGCTGTTGCTTCAAAAGCAAAGTCAACTTTGGATACTGTAAAAAATCTTGCAGGAGCTGCAGGACTTTCAGGCATTTTAACAAAGAAAACAGCTGCAAAAAAAACTACATCAACAAAATCTGCTGCAAAAAAAACTACTAAAACAACAGCAAAAAAAACAACTAAAAAGTAAACACTTTTTTGTATCGGATGAGTTTAGGCTACTTTTCCAATCACAATTTTTTTAGGTGAGAAAAGTGCAGTAAAAGATGCTGCACTTTTTTTATGCCCCGGTCCGTAAAAAAAAATCCCATCATCACATACTGACATTTATCATCTCAAAATGTTGAAAATTCTGTTATTTTGAATTATAATAATCTGCGATGAGAGTAAAAATATTTGTCCTTATATTGCTTTTAACAATAGCATCAAAGGCCTCTGCCGAGTGTTATTTTGCTTATGATTTTTCTGAACCTGAACAATCTGTGAGTGGAAGCGTTATATATGTACTGCCTAAATCTTTGGATTTTAATCAGCTGAACACTATTATCGAATACACTTTTGACTCTGAAAGTCTTGATGGTCAGTTTGATTTGATGTTTGGAAAAGCTTACATGAATTTGACTGGCAGTGTTAAAAATTTTCCACTTTTTGTTGACTTGAAAAAAGTTCAGTTTCGTTTTGGAATAGAAACACTTTATCATCTTCAATGGTTTTACAGTTGTTATGTTGAACACGATTTTTTATTTAATCTTTGCTGGGAAATAGATAATCCTGTAGCAGGTGTTTTCGGTATATCTATTGGAGAAACCTTAAAAATTTCTGATGTTTTTGTCCTTGAATCAACAATAAAGGATATATGTCCTGCGCTGAAAGTAAGTTATAAAAAAGTATTTTCTAACGGTGTACAGGTTCTTGCAATGATTGGAAGTTATGACTCTATAGATTTTCCAATTTTCGGAACAGTGCACTATACTTTGCAGGGAGGCTATAAAGTTGGCCCTCAGTTCACATTGAATCTTCTTACAGAATTCAGAATATGCGATCAATTTACCACAACTCCGTATTTTAATATGTTTACAATCGGAATGACAGGGAGGTATCATTTTTGAAAACAACACTTAGTACAGCAGTATTTTTAATTCTTTCCCTTGTCATAGTAAACTTAACCTTGTCCTGTGGAAATTTCGGTACATACATGCTTCTCTTTGGAGAAGATAATGTTGATGACAGAGTAGGGAGAAACGGCATTACTCAGCTTGATTCCATCACTGTAGGAGAAAATCAAAATCAGGCCTATAGTTTTATCTGTATTTCTGACGTACACTTTGGATCAAAAAAGGCTGCCTTTCCATATCAGTCATTCTTTAATTCTTTTGATGAACTTCTTGAGTCTTCTGATCCAACTGTTGTTCCAAGATTTCTCGTGTGTCTTGGAGACTGCGCTGACGGTGGAAGTGAATCTCAGTACAATGAATATAACAACTTTCTTAATCAGGTAAAAACACACGCAAAAGAAAGAATTGCCCCTGATGATGATTCATATAATTTCAACTGTTATAGTGTTTTAGGCAACCACGATCTATACAATAACGGCTGGTACAACTACAAAAAAATGGTATATCCATACTCATCATATTACACCTTCCAGGTTAATCCTGAATGTGAAAATTCTTTTAAGTTTTACATAATTGATACAGCAAATTCCACATTAGGAAATTACCAGTTTAATTCATTCATAAAAGTTTTGCGTGAAGATACAAATCCTAAACTTGTTTTTTCCCACTATCCAATCACCGGTGACGAAGCCTTTATTTTCAAAATGCAGAATACAATGGAAAGAAACATTATGCTGTCAACAATGGTTGAACATAATGTAAAAGGATTTTTTGCAGGACACGTTCATACCGATGAAGAACACTATTTTAGTAAATTTACAGAAGTCCTAGTCCCATCAACCCGTTACCGGAAAGGTTTTCGACTTATAACTGTTAATCCCGTGACAAATTCCGTAACATCCCAAATCTACTGGTTCTGATTTTATTAATTATGTTTCGCCTCTGCATCTCCTGCAGGGGCTTTTTTTTTTCCATACCAAAAAAAACAGCCTGTTACCTCCATTCCGCGGCTCGGTCACCCTCGGTGCTTCGCACTGGCCTTCGGCCACCGCTCCAGTCGGGCTCATGGCATTGTGAAATTATCATTTTTTACTCATCACTTTTTTCGACCATGAACGCTTTCCACATTCAGAACATTTTAAAAACGTGTTGTATTCAAATTTTGTAATAGGAACTGCGATTTAAATCTAAAACTTTACACATCTGTTCAATAGAATACACATCCTTATATTTATTAATGAATGCAATTTTATCTTTTACTTTGTTTTGGCGAATATGTCTGTTGCTTTTTTTAGGATTTCATTTTCCATTTCAAGTTCAGCTATTCTTCGTTGCATTGCTTTTACATCAGCCTGAGTTACTGTTTTCCTCTGTTTATTTTTTGCAAATGGTTCATAGTGGTGAATCCATTTGTAGATTGTCTGTTCTATCAAGCCATATTCGCGTGCAAGATCAATTACTGATTTGCCGTTTTCATAAAGTTCAACTATTTGTTTTTACCTTCCATGCTACAGGCCTTTTGTTAAAGATATTATTTAGCATTTTTTATGTCCACTATGTTATACCAACTTCAATCTGATTTTATTTGAGTTCATTGTCTAATTCTTAAAATCTCAAAATGGGGGAGTAAACTGTTTTGGCTGGATGAAAAGTCTGCAGCAGAATTCTCAAGAGACTACGATTTTTCCGGCGGTCAGATAGATATTATTGAAATAAAAAGTACGTTCAGTTTAAAGGTTTCTGATTATTCATAATTGTATAAGAATCGTAAAACTTCATAATTGTATTTCTTATAGAATCACGCAGGGGAACAGGAAAAAGCTCCATAACGTTAATGATATCCTGATACTTCTGATATAGATAAATACATTGAGCCTGGTTTTTGTCTTTATTTTGATATTTATTCTCTGAATTATCCTTAAATCCTAAAAGTTCATTTAATGGCTTGTGTAATGCATCCGCAATTTTTTGAGCAGTTTCAAATTCTGGAATACTATTGTCTCTGTTTCGGCCATTTGTAATCGTTGGATAAGGCACGCCTGATAGTACAGACAAAGTCTTGAGATTCATATTTAAATATCTTATTTCATCATCAACATTTTTCCAAAAAGGGCTCATATTTTAAGATTATTTACTTTAGAAGGTAAAAAAGATAGACAAATATACTCAGAAGGGTTATTATAATACTACAAGGTATATACAAAATTACCTTTAACGGTATTTTAGGGAGTTTTTTATGAAAAAAGTAATCCATAAATCTATTTTCTTTTTAGTTTCAATTCTTGTTCTTTTATTAATAACAGCATGTCCTTCAGTTGTTCCGAATGAGCAAATCAAAACCTATAGTGTAACTATAGATTATTCTGACTCAGAAGTTGTAACACTTTCTGTTGAAGAAGGGGAGACACTTTCCTCTCTTGCTGACTTTGTTATGCCATCAAAAAGCGGTTACATTTTTGGAGGATTTAAAACCTCTGGAGGCGATTCTTTTGGTGTAAATGATCCAGTACTTTCAGAACTTGTTCTCTATGTTAGATTTTACAAAAATGTAAGTAATGAAGACGGATCAAGTACCAGAATTGAAGAGTGTTCAGACGGTAGTTCAAGTTCTTCCACAAAGACTACTGATGAAGATGGAAATGTTACTTCAATTACTGAAAACACAGATGCAGAGGGTAATACTACAATAGTTGAAGTTGTAGAAACTCAAAATGAGGATGGCTCTATAACTACTGTAACAACAACAACTGATTCAGAGGGAAATACAACTACTCAAACGGAAATAGATTTTGATCTGACTCATTATTGGATTAGCCGTGGACTCAAGATTCTTCGTGAACAATATGATAATTATGTAGATGTAAAAACACTTGCTGGTGCTATCACAGAAGCAAAATTGTGCTTCGAAAAAGCCTATGAAATTGACCCGTCAAATGATGAAGCAAAAATTTATTCCGCATTATGTAATCTGTCAGATATTGCAACAAATACAAAAATTGAAGATTTTGTCAGAAATCATCTGGGAATTATGAACTATCCTGCTTCTCTTGAAGCCCTCATTAAAGGTGACTGGTTTACAGAGGGAGAATATAAAGAAAGACGTTATGGGTATCTAAGTGGTTATATAATGGAGCCTGTTTCAAATCCCTCAGACTATAATTACTATTATTATAGAGCTTCACCAGATGAAAGTGGAGTTTATGGTCCATATGATACTTATACTTTTCACATGGTTACAAAGTATTCCGATGCACCAGAAGGTTTTTATTCACAGGTGTGGGATGAATACTGGTATCGCAGTGATATTGGAGAATATATGGAACATCCGGATAATCTCCGAAATAGTAAATTCAGATTAGATGAAAACGGTGAATATCTTATAAGCATTTATCTTAACTCAAGAAGATCTGATTATGCCACGCTTAGTAATTACACAGCATATCGGTGCATAGATACACAAGACCTTAATTTCTATTACTATAAACCAATAAAAACTCCTGTATTTAACACCCAATTTAGCAATAACTGGATAAGTACAGGTGTTAATTCTGGAATTACTTTCATCAAGTTATTTCTAGCAAATGCTCTTGAGGGAAATACAAACGGTCTTAATAGTGCAATCGATGATTTATATGACGCTTTGTTTGGAGAAGAGTATGAAAATGTATGCAGTAAAATTGATGCAATAAATGAACCTGTTACAATTCCTTCCTGGATTATTAAATCTTTTGGTCTAGATCAGGTGTTTGGTTCTACAAACGTTAAGTTAGGTAAGAATGAACTTAAACTTGTTGAAAGTGTGCTTGATCTTTTCAAATGTATATTTGAATATTTACAGTCATATAACCTGGATTCAGATTTATCTGTGCTTAAGGTTGACTGGAATACAGTTTTTTCTAACCTCAATTCAACAATAGGTTACGTACAGGAAAATCTTGGTAGTTACAATGCCTCTATAGACCCAATTGCCCAAGGCTTTCTGAATGTCAGAAGCAGTCAGAAACTTGCAGATTCAAAGCAGACTCTGCTTTCTGTTATAGATGATGTAATCACTGCATATTCTGAAATAACTGGTTCTGACAGCATTTATCCTCAGGCCTTTAAGGATTTCCTTACGGGAGCTGATGGTCTTGGAATTCTTCTTTATGAAGGTGCTCTAAAATTACGTACATCGTTAATCAACGGAACCAAGTTTTATATTCCAATGGAAGATTTCCTGAATGGCAGAGTCCCATCTTCCTGGCCTGTAAGCGGTGATGACTATGTAGATCTTGGTGTTGCATTTACTCCCGGACTTTTTTCTATAGAAAATATTTTTGAACTTGATCAGCAGGGAAGACCTGTCATTTATAAAACTCATTCTTGGGAAGAACGTATATATGATGAGAATAATGGTGGATATGAATATGTGGATTCCACGGAAAGTTTAGGAAAAGTATCAAGTGCTCAGGATTTCAAGGATTTCATGAAATTAAAACAGGAAGCCGAAGAACAAAAATCATCTTCTGATTGTTCCTGGGAATATTATTCTTTTGCTGCCAGTTTGCTTCCAGGTAGACGAACTATAAACTCTCTTACTAGTTGTTTGCACTGGGGCGAGCCTGATGATGAAAGAAATATGTATATGTCCATGGGCGACATTATCATGGCCGTCCTGTATAATTTCTATTACGGCGGTCTGGAAGATTTAATTACCCAGTATTCTGAGTAGGATTCTAAAAGGCATGAAGACAAAAGTAATCTTCACTCTCATTCTGTTTTCTTTCTTCATGCCTCATGCTCTTATTTCCCAGACAGCTTGTATTAATTTACATGGGGACTTTTCATCATTATATTCTGATGGAGATGTATCTTCATTTTTATATGGTTCATCTCTGTCAGCATCTTTCATTGAACAAGAATCACAGGTAGATATTACATTAAAATATACTGGGATCACCAGCAATGTAGATTATGCATCCGCTGCTGTAAATTCATTCTTTTTTTCAGGTGACTTAATTGTAAATAACTGTAAAACAAGTTTTTTCATTTTTCATGGAGAAGTCCCTGAAAAATTATCATTGACTTTTACAGATAAAAAAATCATTCAGCAGTCGCCTTCTTTAGTAGTTACTGGACTTTCACTTGATTATACTCTGTCTTCATCATTAGGTTTTGGAATTACAGGAATTGCTGCTACACAAAACACTGAATCAGGAGAGCTTTATTATCTGAATGGAAAATTATCTTTTCCTTTTTCAACTTCTTTAAGGATTAATACTTGCCTGCCTCGAGATTTTAACTTCTATGCCGGTTTTTCTTATATTGAATTTGATGTTTATACGGAGACATTTAAATTTGGTTCTGGTTCGATTTGGGAATGGGATGCTTCATTAATCAAAAGCTTTTTCTGGACAAAAAACAATACATTAGATGTATTTTTTGGAGTAATGTCCCTTTATGGGAATGGAAAAGCTCTTTTGTTATCTAATATGGTAGATTATCCATTTTTTCCATTTACATATCTTCGTTTCGATGGCGGTTTTAATATTTATCTTGCAGGAGCAATGTGTGATTATAATTACAAAAGAGGAAGGTTTAATTTTGATTCAATATTTGCTCTTGGACTTAATGTATTTTCCAGAATAAATTGTTTTTATAAATATATTTATCAAAACACATCACTTTACGATGGTTCGTCAGGAAAAGAAAATTTATCAAAAGAAACTTTCGTGAATGACTTAATGCTTTATTTTTCCCTGAAAGCTTCTTATGATTTTGATTTTGTGTCTCTTTACGCAGGAAAAAAAATATTTGTACCTGTATTAAATATTCATGAAAAAAATACTTCAGAAAGTGATACATCCTTACCAGATAACAGTGAAATTGACAGATTAGTGAAAACTATTCTACTTTCAGGAATACAGTTTGGTTTTAGTATCCGTCTATGAAAATAATTGAATATCATATTTATTTATTCCCTTAATTAAACTTTTCTTCAATTCAAGCACCGAATCCGATTTATAAATAATTCTTATTATTTTTGTTTCGCCTCTGCATCCCCTGCAGGGGTATTTTTTCTCCATAAGACAAAACTTTACTCATATTTCTAACCTCTAAAAGTGTCCAACTTTTGGGGTTCAGTTCACGCACTGGCCTCCAGCTCCCGCTTCAGTCACGCCATCTGGCTTTCGTTTCTTCTGATTTCTTATTCGGCCGTTCAAAAATGTCAGCCATTCCGGCAATTGCCTGCGCTTTCCATTGGGAAATCTGATTCGGATGAACGCCATATTTTACTGCAATTTCCTGAATCGTAGATTCTTCACGTAATGCCTCAAGTGTAACTTTTGCCTTGAAATCCTTGCTGAATGTCTGTCGTTTCTTTGCCATGTGCTAACCGCCTTGTTTAATTTATCGGCTGTTTGCACCTTAAATCTGCTCCTTTTTCTGTGCTGTTTTACGCACTCATTTTATGATTACTTTAAGCTTTTATCCATTTTCCATAAAATACCCGTGATTTTTCCTCCATTCCCGGCCAAAAATCTGCGAAATATAAAAAAAGTACGGATTTAACAAATTTTCCATAAGAACCCCTCAATTTTTCTTCCTTTCTCTGTCCACAAAAACTGAAAAATCCGCAAAAAAACTACAAAATTCGCCTTAAAAAAATAAATTCCAAAAAAAAATTCAAAAAAAATAAAGAAAAACGTCCCCCAATATAATGAAAAATCCCCTGAAACACCCGTAAAATAAGGCCTTAACGGAATTTCTTTAAGAATAAAAAAAAAATTAAAAAAAAATGATTTTGCTGTTGACGTAAAATAATAAATGGTATATATTCTCTTTCACCGACGAACAAGAGGTTCGCCTCTAATAAAGCGAATCACTTCGGTAGAGATATTTGACA
>JAEEGF012131201.1_pt1 | contig 23223 bp, 18 predicted proteins | sample 9134171 | NCBI WGS metagenome assembly JAEEGF01 (sample SAMN16246542, study PRJNA631951) | gut metagenome | biome: gut microbiome; feature: rumen; material: AP-attached | host: Bos | place: Iran: Karaj | collected 2018-10
GTGTAATACTGGTAGGAAGGCCAGTACATCGAACCGCCGACCTTGCCCTCGCCGTTGCCGACCTCGATCATGGTGATCAGCTCGTCGTATGCGGGGGTGTAGTGCGCGAAGTCTTCAAACGTGCCGAACGTGGTGCCCGGGTGGTTGAACTGGTTGATCGTGGTCTTGCGGCCGTTCTCCTTGTCGAGACGCGCCACTTCGACAAGACGGTCATAGTAGGCAATGAGGCCGGGGCCGTTCTTGACGACGTACTTGGGCACGTTGCGGGACTCGAAGCCGATCGAGTTAAACGTGTTCATATGGCCGTACTGGCCGGACCACGTCATCTCGTAGCCGATGATCGGAATGAAGTTCGCGGTCGCGTACTGCGCTGCCGTGTCCTTCGCTTCCTGCCACAGCGTCTTGCTGCCGTCGGTCGTCATCTTGCCCTTCGACGCGTCGGTCATGTCGCCGTTCGCGTTGTCCTTCGTGTCGTAGTAGTTGCTGTGGTCGGTGACCGCAAGGAAGTCGATCTGCTCCGCATTTCTCGCATGCTCGAGCGCCTGCTCCAGCGTGCCGGTACCGTCGGAATACTCCGCGGTGTGGGAATGCAGCTCGCCGAAGTAGAGCTGGAAGGTCGCAACGCCGACCGTGAAGCTCCATTCGGTCTCGAAGTTCTTGCCGTCCGCACGGGTGATCCTGACCCAGACGACGACCTTGCCGTCCTCCATGTCCTCCGCCGGCGTGTAGGTCGCGGTGTTGCCCTCGACGACCGGGGTGACCGCCTCGCCGTTCAGCTTCATTTCGACGGCCGGAGTCTCGCCGCAGTTGGCGAACGTGACGGAGATCACCGGGCGCTTGTTCTCGCCGGTCGCGCTGTTCGCTTCGGGCGTGTAGCTCGTGATCTGCGGCAGGTCGATGACGACGATCTCAAACGCTTCGGTCGCGACGTTCGCGGGCGTCCACGTATCGGTCGCCGTGACCTCGACGGTCAGGTTGCCGCCGGTGATGCTCGCCGCCGGGATCAGGATCGTGTAGACGTCGTCCTTCAGCTCGACGTTCTCAAACGTGTTCAGGACCTCTTCGCCCTTCTTGACGACCATGTCGACACGTGCAACGCCGCTCGCGTCCTCGGCCGTGACGCTGAACGGATAGGCCTTGCCGACCTCCGCCTCGCCGTTGGTCACGCGCGTGACAACGGGCGCCTTGGCGTCGCTCGTGGGCTTATAGTCGTTCGGGGAGCCGTTTCTGAGCTGCTTGTTCGAGTTGTACTTCGAAACGATGCAGTACAGGTTCACGACGTCGCCTTTCTCCACGCCCACGGGATAGGGCGCCGCGCGATAGATGTTCATCGACGTGCCGTTCTTATCCTTCACGGCGGTGGAGCCGCTGTCCTTATACTCGCCGAGCGTGACGTCCTTGACCATGACGTACTCGGTCAGGAGGTTGTCAAAGTCCGCAGTGAGCGTTGCGAAATCCTCGTACACCTGCGCTTCGGTCGCGTCCTCGCCGATGATCTCGGCGGGCTCCGCCTTGCGGATCGTCGTCATGGACTGGATCTGCTGCACGCCGCCGTATGCGCCGAGCTTGCCCTCCATGACCAGCCAGTCGCCGATCCCGATCGGGTTGCCCGCGGTGTCGCTGTCCAGGGAGTTGTACGCCTGCAGCGCGTAGATTTCGCCGTCGATCTTCGCCTGCAGGACCGCAGAGTTGATGCTGCCGAAGTTGCCGAAGCGATACACGAGCTGGCCGACGACCTTTGCGCTCGCGACGTCGCCCGCAGAAAGCGCATCCTTGATGCTCATCGCGCCTTCAAAGACCGTATAAGCAAATTCCGCCGTCGCGGACTGCTTGCCGTCCTTCTCTGCGTACGCGAAGACCGTGCAGTTCTCGTTGATCGCGATCGGTGCGGTGTACTTGGCAAACGTGCCGTCCTCGCCGATCTTCCAATAGATGTCTGCGCCCTCGGTCTGCGTGGTCAGCTTGACCGAGCCGCCCTTGGCGATCGTGCCGGCTGCCGGATCCGCTGTCGGAGCGAACACCGCGACCTCTTCGGTGACGCGGAAGAACCGGAACGTATAAACCGTGTGGTTGTCCTTCAGCTTGTACGTCGTGAACTGATTGTAGAACTCGATGTACTGGGGATTGCCGTTATACGCCGCCGACTTGTTCTTGATGAGGTAGCCGTTCGTTCCCTCCTCCTCAAGGATCCACAGACCGTATTCGGTCAGCTCGTCAGCAAAAGTCAGCGTGCTGCCGGTCTGCGCGGTCGTCAGATACTTCCCGTCGACCGAGAAGGCGTATTCACCCGCTTCGTTGACGGCAACGTCAAAAATCGCCGCGTTCGCCGGAAGCGTGATTGTTTCGTCTGCCAACGTGACATCAAGCGCCTCCAGCTTGTTGTCGGTCGCAACCGTGCTGATGACCGTGCTCTTGGCCGGATAATAAATCACGACCTTGTCGCCGGTCTCCGGTTTGTCTTCCATAGCGACCGCAACTTCACCGGCGGCCATGGCCGACGCCGGGATCAGTGCGAACACCATCAGAAGCGACAGGATGAGTGCCAGTGCTTTTTTCATGCGTTCTTTTCTCCTCCTATTCAGAATCTTGCGCGTATCTCCGAACGGAAACACGCCGCCATTGATACAGAATAAGTATACAGGATTTCGCCGGAAAAAGCTATCCCCAAATTCACAGTTTTTTCACAGATTTGATATATTCTTGCACAGCAAAGGGGACCCGGTCACCCGGGTCCCCGTAAAGGATTCCGTTACAGCATCGCGCTGTCGAGGACCGACGACTGCATGGCGTCGCGGGTCAGCGGTCCGTCGGTGACCGCCGCGCGCGCAAGCACGATCTTGCCCGCCTCGACCGAATGCGTCAGCCACACGCTGCCGCCGATGATGCAGTCGCTGCCGATGTGCGTGTCGCCGCCGAGGATCGTCGCCCCGGCGTAGATGATGACGCGGTCGCCGATGTCCGGGTGACGCTTGACGTCCTTCACGAGCGCGCCGTCCGGGCCGACGTCAAAGCTCTTTGCGCCGAGCGTCACATGCTGATACAGCTTGACGTTCTGCCCGATCGTCGTGGTCTCGCCGATGACGACGCCGGTGCCGTGGTCGATGAAGAACGCGTCGCCGATCGTCGCGCCCGGATGGATGTCGATGCCGGTGCGCCGGTGCGCGTATTCCGTCATCATGCGCGGCAGCAGCGGGATCTTCTCCCGATACAGAATGTGCGCAAGCCGATAGGTCGCGATCGCAAAGAAGCCCGGATAACACAGGATGATCTCGTCGACCTCCTTCGCCGCCGGGTCGCCGCGATACGCCGCCGCAAGATCGGTATCGAGCTGCCGTTTGATCTCCGGCAGCGCGGAAAACAGCGCTTCCAGCGCCGCCTTTGCCCGCTGCCCGTCACGCAGGACCGTCAGCAGACACCGCTCGGCAAGCTCCGCCGCCTCGGAGAGCGCGCGCCTGCGGCTTACGGGGACGGAGGCATACTTCGGGTAAAGCGCGTCGATCAGCCGGTCCGTCATGCGCTCCGCGCGGCGCTTGAACCCGCGGAAGCCGCTGCCGCCGACGCCCGTATTCTCCAGCTGCCGTACGGTTTTTTCGATCAGGTCCGAACGATTGCTTTCCATGCTCAGCCCTCGAACAGCGGTGTCGAGAAGTAGCGGTCGCCGCCGTCCGGCAGCAGGACCACGACCGTCTTTCCCCGGTTCTCCTCACGCTTCGCAAGCGCGATCGCCGCATGCAGCGCCGCGCCGGAGGAGATGCCGACCAGCACGCCCTCGCGCCTGCCCATCCGCTTCGCCGCCGCAAACGCTTCCTCGTTCCCGACCGGGACGATCTCGTCGTACACGTCCGTGTCCAGCACGTCCGGCACGAAGCCCGCGCCGATGCCCTGGATCTTGTGCGGGCCCGGCGTGCCCCTGCCGAGCACCTGCGAGCCCGCGGGCTCGACCGCGACGACGCGCACATTCGGGTTCTGCTCCTTCAGATACCGTCCGACGCCGGTGACCGTGCCGCCGGTGCCGACGCCCGCGACGAACAGGTCCACCTGCCCGTCCGTGTCCCTCCAGATCTCCGGCCCGGTCGTTCCGTAATGCGCCGCCGGGTTCGCCGGATTGACGAACTGTCCGGCGATCAGCGCGCCGGGGATCTCGCGCTGCAGCGCGTTCGCGCGCTCGATCGCGCCCTTCATGCCCTTCGCGCCCTCGCTCAGCACCAGCTCCGCGCCGTACGCCTTCATCAGATTGCGCCGCTCGACGCTCATCGTCTCCGGCATCACGATGATCACGCGGTATCCGCGCGCCGCCGCGACCGCCGCAAGCCCGATGCCCGTGTTGCCCGACGTCGGTTCGATGACCGTTCCGCCCGGCTTGAGCCGTCCCGTGCGCTCGGCGTCGTCCAGCATCGCCTTTGCGACGCGGTCCTTGACCGAGCCTGCCGGATTCAGGTATTCCAGCTTCGCGAGCAGCCGCGCGGCAAGGCCCTCCTCCGCTTCGATGTGCGTAAGCTCCAATAACGGCGTACCGCCGATCAGCTGATCCATGGATGTATAAACCTTTGACATTGTCATTTCCTCCTTTGTAAATGATTCGACAGGACCGCGTTTCGCCAAAAAACAAGAATGCCGGAGGCCCGTTCGGCGCTCCGGCAAAACGCGGAAATCCTATGCGGAGGCGCAAACGGGCATGGCAAAACAGGCGCAACAACACGCGATTCTCTGTAAGCCGATCTGCCTCATCTGTTCCCTCCTGCGTTTTTATATATCATATGCGCCCTCCCCGCATTTGTCAACCCCGAATTCCTACCATTTTACTCGGATTTTACACGGACGGCCGCGATTCGCGGCGCAATACAGCCGAAAACCGCAGGGGTATCGGTATGTTCCCTGCGGTTTTCCGTTTTCTCTGTCGGTCAAGCCGGCTGCATCAGCGATTGACGATCTCGTATCGGAGCGAATACTCGTAATACTGAAAGTCATTGCCTGCACTGATGCCTTCATAGTCGTCCTGATTGATCTTGAACAGCTTGAGCGTATTGCAGTTCAACAGCTGCCAGTAATCGTCGTAATCCAGCGGACAGGCAGCCAGGTCTACCGTCTCAAGCGCCTGAAACGCCGGGAAACAGGACAGATCGCTGATCTTCGTCCGGTAGATGCGGAGATCTTCCAGTTTCGGCAATCCCGTCAACGCTTCCACGCTTGAAATGTTGTTGTTTCCGAGATTCAGCAGCCAGAGCTTCCTGAGATTATTCAGGGGCGATACGTCTGTAATCCTGTTCTTGTAGAGAAACAGCTGTTCGAGATTTGTCAGTCCCCCGATCGTCTCCAGTTCGGAATCGCCGATCTGATTGTCGCCGAGCTGCAGGATCTCCAGCTTCGTCAGATTCTGCAGCGGATCGAGATCGCTGATCCGATTGTGGCAGAGATTCAGCTCCTTCATGTTCTCAAGCGAACGGACCCATCCGATGTCCGTGATCTTCACGCCGCCATTGTCTGTGCCGCAGGATTTCAGCTCCAGATGCTCCAGCTTCGTGAGCTTCGCCAGCGGCTCATAGGTGTCGAACCAGCAGTAGTCGAGATCGAGCGTCCTGAGATCCGGGCACAGCCGGACCAGCATCTCCACCTCTTCCCTTGTAATGTGGGTAGGCGCGCTGTCGGTGCCGTTGATCTTCCTCGCGCTGCCGTCGATCGTCGTTGTCCCGCTGCTGATCTTCGCTCCGCCAAAATAGAACTCACTGTAAGGCGGTGTGGTCGGCGGCGGCGTGGTCGGCGGGACCGTAGGCGGCGTGGTCGGCGGCGGCGTGGTCGGCGGGACCGTAGGCGGCGTGGTCGGCGGCGGTGTGGTCGGCGGTGCGGAAGGCGTCGTCGGCTCTGTCGCAGGCTCCGTGGCGGGCGGCTCTGTTGCGGGCTGCGTGACCGGCACCGGCGCAGGGTCTTCCTTCCCGCCGCAGCTGTTCAGCAGAAGAACGGTCATTGCAGCGGCGGCAGCCATCATCAGTATCGCAACGATTGCCAGAATCACCCACTGTTTTTTTCCGCGCTTGCCCGTTTTTTCCGCGCCGTTCGGCAAACTGTCGCCTTCGGGGCGTTCAGGGAGCGCATTGCCTCCGTTATCGGGCTCCTTATTCGTGTCGGAACGGGGCGCCTCGCCGTTTGGCGCCGCAGGGGAAACCTGTTCGGCGCCGCATGCCGGGCAGAAATTCGTTCCGGGCCGCATCCGCGCGCCGCAGCGGCGGCAGTAGACCGGCTTGTCACGGAGAATGCCGATCGTTTTGTCATACGGCGGTTCGTCCGCGCCGACGGCGTCTTCCAGCGCGCGCTTGAGCTGTTCCGGCGTCTGAAAGCGGTCCTTCGGATCGAACGCGCAGGCTTTGAGGACGATGCGCTTCAGCGCCTCGCTGCCGTGCTTCGGTGCGGGAAGCTCCTCGCCGCGCATGCGGCGCTCCAGCGCTTCGGAAATCTGATTCGGCGTCGGCACGGTCGGCGGCTGCGGCACGAACGGTCCCCTGCGCTCGTTCAGCATCCAGTACAGAACGAGACCGAGCGAATACAGGTCCGCTTCGTGATGATACGGCCTGCCGAGATACACTTCCGGCGCCATGTAGCCGTAGGTCCCCGTCTTGGTCGCTTTCGTGGTGTGATCCGCGGTCTTTGCCACGCCGAAATCGCCGAGCTTGAAATCACCGTTATCATTGACAAAAATGTTCTGCGGCTTGATGTCGCGGTGGATGATCCCGTGACGGGCGCACAGCTCCAGCGCACGGCAGATGTCCGCGCCGAGCCTGCGCACGGTCTGCTCGTCGGCGCGATTGTCCGGGAACCGTCTCTCAAAGTATTTCGGCAGCGGCGTCAGAAGCTCCATCCGGATGAAGATATCGTAGCCGGGATCGTTCTCGTGCTGCACGATCATATGATCCTCGTAGCTGACGATATTGCTGCAGCCCTTCAGCTTGTTCATCAGCTGAAACTCGGCCGTGATGGCCTCCACCCGGCTCTGATACAGCTTCGTCAGGCTTGCTTCGTCATAGCCGTCGTCGCGGTACGCTTCGAGCTCCGCGCTCGATTCCGGGATCGAGATGACCTTCAGCGCGGATCGGATCCCGCTGCCGAACTGGTCCTTCTTTTCGACCTCATATACCGTTCCGAAGCTGCCCTTGCCGATCGTCCGGATGATCTTCCAGCCGGGGATCTGAATTGTTCGTTCGTCCATATTCATTCCTCTTTCCGATACCTTGTCTTTACGCGTTCGTTTTGCCCCTGCCGGTCCTTCCGCTGCGATCCTGACCGGTTGCTGTTATATTGTATCGCTGTGTGTCAGGAGAACCGTTGCCTTGACAACCGTTACCTTGACAACCTCATACCTCTCTCTATCCATACAGTTCACTATACAGCTTCCTTACCTGTGTCAAGTCAATAATATTGATTACTCCATCCTTGTTCCAATCCAGCTCTTCGATATATGTTGTCGAACCACTTGCCAAATACGCTCTTAATTGTTCAAGTAAACCTTCCAAATACTCTTTTGAGTATACCGGAGTTGCAGGCGGAGACGGGAGGTCGTCGCCCGGCCCCGGCGTAAGCGTGGGGTAACCCGGAGACGGAGGAGTCGTAGGCGTTGGCGTAGGCGTCGGTGTAGGCGTCGGCGTTGCATCGGAGCCAGCTGCCCCTGCAAACAACGCAAGGAATTCGGCGCAACCGGTGTCCTCATAGATCCCCGTCAGATAGCCGTACAGATTGTACGTTTTGCCGACATTCTCGCCGGGATTCCATTTGGAGCTGACACTGCGCACATAGACGGTTTCGCCGGACTTGCTGAGCGTCATCCTGACGACCGTTTCGCCGTCGATCTCGCTCGTCTCAGCAACAGTTGCCGTGATGCGGATGCCGCAGCTGCCGGACGCATACCGCGTCTGATCCGCAAGCAGCTCGTCGATCGTGATGTTCTTCGGGACCTCGATGTACGTCTTAGTCTTGTTATAATATTTTACAAATGCGCTCTTGTCCGCAAAGGGCTTTATCACGGTGAACTCCGTACCGACGCTCTCTGTGCCTTCCTTGGCTGCGTCGAGCGTGATCACGGACATGCCGAAGAATGCGGAATCCATCGTGATCCGGAACGAAAAGCTGCCGTCGCTGTCAACACTTACGCTGCCGCAGAGAACGTTTAAAGCGTTGTCGCTCGCTGCAGTCAGCGTTGCGCCGGGCGTTGTGCTGCCCGTTACATCCGCATTTCCGTTTTCATCCGCAATGACATACCGGGAAGGCAGCGCAATTGTCAGGGGCGTCACCGATTCCGACGCCTCCGGCGCGGTTCCTTTCGTGATATGCTCTTCGCGGATATACCCGTATGCATCCCGGCACTTCAGAAACCACCAGTCGTCCTGCTTGACATAGAGCGTAACCGGCGTGTTCTTTTCAATTTCAGGGAATATGACGCCGTAATCCGTGCCCGGGCCTTCCCGCATCTCAACAACGTCCGCAAAGACATATCCGTCGGCGGCGTTATTTTCCATGGATTTTGTCGGTGCCGTATATACCGGCGTCGTGCTTTCCGGCGATGGTTCCTCTGTCTCCGCAGCCGGTTCCGGCGTCTGTTTCGGTTCCGGCGTTTCGATCGGCGCGCTCGTCGGCGTTTCCGCCTGCTGTTCTGACTTGCCCCTTCCCGCAAGCACGACGATCAGGACGATCGCTGCCGCCATCAAAAGAATCGCTGCCGCGGCGATCATCAGCCATTTTTGCTTTTTGCGTCCGTCAACGTCTTTCCGGTCCGCCGCGGGCTTTTCCGGCTCCGTCGCGGGTTCAGACGCCGGTTCCGGCTCAGGTTCCGGCTCGGGTGCGGGCTTTGGGGGCTGCGGCTTCGGCGGCTTTGCGGTTGTACGGAATATGCCGATCGTTTTTTCGTCCGGCACGTCCTTTACCGGCTGTTCCGTTTCCGGTTCCGCGTTCGCGGCGGGCTTTGCCGCAAGCTGCGAAAGGTCGCGCCGCAGCTGCGCCGGATCGGTATAGCGGTCCTTCGGATCGAACGCGCAGGCTTTGAGGACGATGCGCTTCAGCGCCTCGCTGCCGTGCTTTGGCGGCGGCAGCGGCTCGCCGTGCATGCGGCGCTCCAGCGCGTCCGAACTCTGGCTCGGACGCGGAATGGCGGGCGGCAGCGGCAAAAAGGGGCCGCGGCGCTCGTTCAGCATCCAGTACAGAACCATGCCGAGCGAATAGATGTCGACCGATGCGTTATAGGGCAGAGAACGGTAAACCTCCGGCGCCATGTAGCCGTAGGTCCCCGTCTTGGTCGCCTTCGTGGTGTGATCGGAGGTCTTGGCGATGCCGAAGTCGCCGAGCTTGAAATCGGCCTCTTCGTTCACAAAGATGTTCTGCGGTTTGACGTCGCGGTGGATGATGCCGTGCCGCCCGCAGCGCTCCAGCGCGCGGCAGATATCCGCGCCGAGCGCCGCAACGGCCGCGTCCGGAACGCGGTTGTCCGGGAATGCCCGGTTGATGTAGTCCGGCAGCGACGTCAGAAGCTCCATCCGGATGAAGATATCGTAGCCGGGATCGTTCTCGTGCTGCACGATCATATGATCCTCGTAGCTGACGATGTGGCTGTCGCCCTTGAGCTTGCTCATGAGCCCGAATTCCGCCGTGATGTCCTCGACCTGCGTGCGGAACAGGTCCGTGAGGCTTGCGTCGTCGTAGCCGTCGTCGCGGTACGCCTTGATCTCGGCGTCCGTTTCCGGGATCGAGATGACCTTCAGCGCGGAATGCGTGACCGCGCCGAACTCGCCCTCCTTCTCCACCTCATATACACAGCCGAAGCTGCCCTTTCCGATCGTCCGGATGATCTTCCAGCCGGGGTAGCGTATGATTTGTCCGTCCATAACCCTTTCTGCTCTCCCGTAGTCCTTCCCGGGACGCGTCTGTTCTCTTCAAAATGCAATTCTCAAAAGCCGTTCGGCCGGTACCAGAGATCGCCCGCGCCGGTCTCTTTCTTCGGCTCCGCAGGCTTCTTTACGGACGGCTTTTCGGCCGGTTTTTCCGCTTTTGCGGGCGAAGCGGGCTTCTCCTCCGTATGCGACGGCTCGCGCTTTACAAGCTTCGGTTCCTCGCGCGGCGGCTCGCGCTTCACGGGCGGCTTTTCGGCCGGTTTTTCCGCTTTTGCGGGCGAAGCGGGCTTCTCCTCGCGCGGCGGCTCGCGCTTTACAAGCTTCGGTTCCTCACGCGGCGGCTCGCGCTTTACAAGCTTCGGTTCCTCGCGCGGCGGCTCCTGCCTGACGGGCTCCGGCCTGCGTCTTCCGAATACGTCGATGGTCAGCTCATACTGCAGCAGCGGGTCTTCCGCTTCGGCGTCGGACGTATAGCCGGCCGCGCGCACCGCCGTCTGCATCAGATCCAGCTTCATTTCCCCGGGGCTTTGATACCGGTCCTTCGGATCGAACGCGCACGCCTTCAGCACGATGCGTTTCAGCTCCTCGCTGCCGTACTTCGGCGCCGGGAGCGGCTCGCCGTTCATTCTGCGTTCCAACGCCTCCGACACGTCCTCCGCGGTCGGAACGTCCGGCAGCAGCGGCAGAAACGGCCCTCTGCGCTCGTTCAGCATCCAATACAGAACCAGACCGAGCGAATAGAGATCGACGGAGGCGTTATAGGGCTTGCCCCAGTAGACCTCCGGCGCCATGTAGCCGTAGGTCCCGATCTTTGTCGCCCGCATCGTATGGTCCGACGTCCTTGCAATGCCGAAATCGCCGAGCTTATAGTCGCCGTTTTCGCTGATAAAAATATTCTGCGGCTTGATGTCGCGATGAATGATATGGTGTCTTGCGCACAGCTCCAGCGCATTGCACATGTCGATGCCGACGCGCTGCATCATCGCGTCGCCGACGGCGGAGCGTTCAAACTGCTGCTGGAAGTATTCCGGAAGGGAGGTCAAAAGCTCCATGCGGATCAGAATATCGTAGCCGGGGTCCTTCTCGTGCTGTACGATCATGTGATCCTCGTAGCTGACGATGTTGCTGCAGCCCTTCAGCTTGTTCATCAGATGAAACTCCGCGGTGATATCCTCCACGCGGCTTTTGAACAGCGTCGTCAGGCTCTTTCCGTCATATCCCTCGTTGCGAAGCTCCGAAAGCTCCCTGCTCGACTGCGGGATCGAGATGACCTTCATCGCGGAACGGATGCCGTCGCTGAAGGCGTCCGTCTTTTCCACCTCGTATACGTTTCCGAAGCTGCCCGCTCCGATCTCGCGGATGATCCTCCAGCCGGGCAGGCTGACCGTTGTTTCGTCCATTGTTCTTTCCCCTCCTGCGGCTCAATCGATTCGGATCACGATCGCCGTCGTATTGTCGCGGCCGCCGTTTTTCATGGCGTGCAGGATCAGGTGCCGCACGGCTTGCCGGACGCTGATATGGCTCCGGAGGATCATGCAAAGATCCGGATTGGAAACCATGTCGGTCAGGCCGTCGCTGCAGATCAGGTAGATATCGCCCTGCTTCAGCGCGCATTTGACGATGTGCGGCTCCAGCATGAGCTCGTCTTCCGGAACGCCGAGAAACTGCGTCAGCCCGGCCTTTCTGGACACGCCCTCCGGCACGCGCTCCACATCGTCGACGGAGATCTGCGACAGCTCGTCGTCACGGAGCCGATAGATGCGGCTGTCGCCGAGATTGCAGGCATAGACCTCGTCCGGCACAAACAGCAGCATCGCGGCGGTCGTGCCCATCCGGGTCACGTACAGCTCCTTCTGCCGCGCGCAGACCGCCCGGTTCATCTCCCGGCTGAGCTGCTGCAGAAACGTCTTCGGCCCGATCGCATAGCGGTTGAACAGCTCCGCCTGTTCGTTCGCCGTCGCGGCGGCGGCAAACGAAGCCTTTTCCCCGTACTCCTCGCCGCCCATTCCGTCGAACACGCCGAACAGGACCTCCTGTTCCAGAAGCGTTTTTTCCGCAATGCAGCCGCCCGATCCCATGTTTTCCTCCGGGAGCGTACGACCGTCAAAATAAAAATTGTCCTCGTTGTTTCGGCGAACGCGTCCGATGTGACAGCCGCACGCCGCCGACAGCTGATAAATCATGCTTCCCCCCTCCGGCTTGCCCGTATCAGGATGCCCTGCGAAGAACCGCAAAGCGCCCGCCGTCACTTCGGCAGTCTGTTTGCGGCGTCCACCGCCTTCGTCTGCGCTTCCTTGTATTTTTTGGCAGCGTAGCGGAGGTATTGCGCATACGAATCCAGCTGCTTGACCGTTTGTCCGTAAACGGAATCCTGATTCGTGACGGAATTCCATTTCGTTTGGAACTGCGTGGCGTCCGTGCCCTGCCACGACGCGGAAAGCGTGTGGATCTCGGATTGCGCAGCCTGCATTTTTCCCTTCAGCGTCTGGATATACCGCTCGATCTCCGACGCCGTGTTTTCCAGCTTGCTGTGATCGACCTTGACTTTCACCGACATGTTTCCGCCCTCACTTAAACTGATCCGCCAAAGAGATATTGGTCGTTTCCGTTTTCTCGTATCCCAGCCCCACCGCATTGCGCAGCAGCGTCGTATAGTTCTCCAGCACCTTGTACCGGTTGGTGCAGTTCGCCTCCCGGATCGTGTCGAACCGCGGAATGGCCTTTGCCGCCGCCGGTCCGTCCCAGCTCTTGCCGAGACCTTTGACCGCGCGCGTCACGGGATCGAACAAATCGTTGATCTGCTTGTTGATCTGATCAATATGGTCCGCCGCCGTTACCGCTGCTTCGGTATTGATTCTGATATCCGTCATGGTTTATCCCTCTTTCTTTGATGCCCGAACGGGAATGCTCAGCCGTTCTTCTCCTCTGATCTGATGATAACGCCCCGCTCCTCCATATCCTTGGCCAATGCCGCTCTGAATGCCTGGTGCTCGGCATTGATATAGCCCAGAAAATGAACGTCGCTGATGTCGTCCTGCATGAACAGGAACATCGTTTCCGCATCGAGATAGCCTTCGGGATACGGGATCCCCATATAATCATAGATCTTGCTCTCCGACGTATCGGCAGTCAGCACGCCTATGATCATCAGCTTTTTCGTTGCTTCTTTCAATGTAACAACCGTACCGATCGGATATAACTGTGTATTCATTTCAATACCTCCTTCATGCTTCAATTCTTCACGGGATGAACGTCCCTATGACTGATTTTACAAACTTTTTCCCTTTATTGAATACTTTATATGTGTTCTCGATGGCCTCGTAAGCAAAATTCCCCGTTGAGTCCGGACACACCCGGAGTCCGTGTCTGACGAGTCCGCTTACGGACGTCCAGCCGATCTTATTGTCCGCAACATCGTCAAAGCTTGTTTTTCCCCATACGAACGAATAGCCGGTTGTGCCGTATATATCTGTGTTGAGCTTGCCGAAGGATTTCAGCATCTTGTCGGCGCTGTTCAGCAGAGAAACCAAATCCACGCCTGTATATGTGATTTTGCCGAACAGCTCTCCGGCTTCTTTGTTTCCGAGCATTTCCCCGAGTTCTCCGCCTTTCTTCACCAGCAGATCCTTCAGGTAGTTCGTGGTCCCGACCTTATCATATTGGTCGGTATAGACGTATACCGCATCGTTCGCCGCGTTCAGAATGTCATTCCCGCCGCTGATGATCTCCACAAGTGCAAGCGGCGTTGCCGCGATTGCCGCGGGCAGCAACGTGCCTCCCGACGCGATCGCCGCCGCATACGCTCCGACAAGCGTATGGACCGCTCCGTAAATCTTCCCGATGCCCTTTCCGACCTTTACGGCGCATTTTCCGTACTGTACGACGTCATAGACCCATCCGTGGTTTTTGTAGTTATCGACCAGCGAAGATACGACTTCCGTTCCCTTTTTGATGACCGCCTTACCGTAACGGACAAGATTGCGGGGATCGCGCAGGGAAACAAACACCTCCGCGGCTTTTTTGAGACCCGCGAAATAGTCCTTGACCGCCTTTTTGGCGATGCGCTTCACGTCGGACGCGCCGATCGATTCGACGGGCATTTTGAAGTCCAGCGGATCCAGCCTGGAGAGCGTCGTTTCGACGTCCTCGTACGCGCGGATGACCTCGGAAAGATACCCGGCCTCCTTCTTCTGCAGCACATTTGCGGCTTTTGTCAGCGTGTTCGCCCTGCCGAGCGCTCTTAAATCATACAAGCCGCAGCTTCCGTAGAGCGTATCGATCCTTCCGTCCACGCTCTTCAGCCGTTTCCCGAGCTGTTTCAGTTGTCCGACATACGTCTGCAGCTTTCCTGTATCCACAATGATCTCTGCCACAGCTCCGCCTCCTTTCCTTTACGGGATGAACCGCCCCTCGTCATCTGCCGCCGGCCGTGCCTCCGGCGCCGTGCGCGGCCGCCCAGCTGTCCGTGACCTTGTTCATGTCCATGTTCTGCAGCTTCGATTTGACCGATCTGCAGTTGCCGATGACGGATTCGATGCTCTGCGCGCACCGCTCGCTGCCGATCCCCTGAAACTGCGTTTTCAAACCGTTTGCGATGTCCGTCAGTTCGCCGATGATGCTGTTCAGCTCACCGATCATGGATCTGACTTCGCTGCTTGCGTTTGCCATATGCCGTTCTCCTCCTAAATCTTTTGCAGCTCGGCTTCGACCTGTTCAAAGCCCGTCCTCGTATCGTTCAGATATGCAACACATTTTGTGATCGTCCGGCTCTTCCTGGTCAGCAGGTCCGCCTGCAGCAGCTTCCACAAATCAAACAGGCCGACCCTGGAGTACAGCGAATCCATCCTGCGGTCCAGCGAGCCCAGCCGGCCGTTGATCTTTCCCAGCTGCTCCGCGTACTGCCGAAGCAGCGCCGTGTCCACTGCGATCTGCGGATGGCTGTTTGCATACGCTTCCCCCGCCGATTCCCTATGGAACCAGCCCTTGATCCCCTCGTATATGCCAACCGTAATGTCTTTAATCGTCGTCAGCGCATTCCTGACCCAATCATACGTTTTTATCGCGGCTTCTTTCAATTTGTCATAGAAATCTATGACAAAATCCATGAGATTCGCAAACAGAACGATATCTGCAACAAAAACGCTCAGAACCGGGATCACAAATGCTACTCCGACGATTCCCAACACGCCGTATTTTTTATAGACAGCTTCTATGAGGATCGGGATATACTCCTTCAGCAGTTCCCTTCCCTCTTTTGTAAACAGCGTAGCAATGACGGCAACCGGCAAACCGTGCGCGCATAAATCCACCCAATCTGTCCAGTCTGTACCATCCTTGCCGATGGTATAGGGTGAACCGCTAAAATAATCGATCAGATACATAGCATATTTTGCCGCGCCATCACGGTCTTCCGGATCAAGCGTAAACAGGTATTCGTTCAGCCTGCGGGCATACTCGCAAATCGGGCCGGGTTCTCCGTTCCGGATCGTTCCGTCTGCATTGACAGCCCAATTTACGCCTTTATACGTCCATGATCCGTCCGGGTCTTTTGTACCGCCGATATAGGAAAGATAATGGGTTACTCGTATATCCTTTGACGGATCGCCTGCGTTCACATAATAGGTATTCTCCTTCGGGACTATGATGACTTCTCCCAATGCATTCACCGGATCGTTGTCGCCGTTGATCGAATACATGTCCCGGATCTTCTCGTCGTAATCATAGTCAGTACGCTGTCTGAACGAATCCACGACGCCTTTCCCGGTTCCGTGTCCGTCAAAGGAATAGCAGTTGTCCAGGATCGCCGCATTCTCTGATTGCAGGTACGCAATCTGCGCTTCGTGACCGCCCTTGGAGTGTCCCGTTATATCGATGCGGCATCCTTCCTCATGTCTTTGATCAAGATGCAAATCGCGTACAACGGCATCCACGTATTCCGCCGCCGCTATATCCATATCAGACAAGCGACCGATCTGGACGGCATTGTCCGGCCAGCGACCGTCGCCGGTCCCTCTGAATGCAATGTAGTATGTATCTGTCGACCGATCGTAGAAGGTGACCCCCTGCACCATATCATCGGTCACCGTATCAGGCGTATGATTATCAGCGCTGTGATGAGCGATCTCGATATTTGCAATCTGCGGATTCCTGTCACAAGCAGATTTCAGAAACTGAAACTCCTCTTTGGTCCCGACTTTAGCCAGTTCCGGATGCGTCTCAACATACTGAATATACTCATTCAATGTCATGTTATCCTGAACCGCAACGTCCAGATACGGAACGTGATTCAACACAAACGCAACGTCGATCTCCTGTTGCTCTACGCTTCCGTACATCATAGTTCTGCCCACCTGTAACTGTCGATTCTCCCTGCCTGCGTCATGCTGAACGCCAGCATGACCTGACAAGCGTCCGAATGGATGTACTCTGAATAATTGTCCTCGTCGATGGTCGAAAGATCTTCCAGGTCGATGAAATAAATATGGCCGCTGCAGCAAATGCCGCTGTCCGCAAGCGCTTTCTCGAATGCAGGGAGGAACCGATCCCTGTCGACGGGTTCTTTGCCTGTCTTTACGAATGCGGTGAAATAAATACTCGTTGTGTTCTGAATATAGTCGGCAAACGTTGCTTCATCCGTCAGGCTTTCATGAAAACTGAATGCAGAAGGCTGATATACAACGCACGAATCGCTGTTGACGGAATTGACGATCCCTTCTATCAGCTCCTTTGTTTTCATTTCAAACTTTATTTCCGGGTAATTATCCCCATACTGTACCCCGTCGGCTGTTTCCCGGCAGAATACGGTTACATACCTGTCCGGATACTTCTTTGATGCGACAAAAATCGTATGATCCTTTGATCCGATCTGCCCCCGACGGGCTTCCACAAATGCAAACTCGTCCTGATACTTTGCATTTATGTAATCCATCATATCCTGATATCCTTTTCCGAGCCGAAGCGTCTCTTTACTCATACATCCAAAGACTCCCGTCAAAATTAAGAACATGAAAAACAGCGAAACGATCCTTTTCTGCAGCATCTTTCCGGTATCAACTCTGTCGGCACCCGCTCCGGAGACGCGCTGTCTGCGCGCCTCCGGAATGGGAGTATTGTTTTATTTGAACGATTCGCCGAGCTCCGTGTTCGTGCTTTCGGTGCTCTCCCAGTTCGGCGCGACGGCCTGTCTCAGGAATTTGGCATAGCTTGCGATCAGCTCATGATCGTTCTGCTGATAGCTCTTTGCAAACGCGGTGAAAACGGACGAGGTCGCCTCCGCCGCTTCGCCGGTCCAGCCGCTTTTGAGCTGATTGATCAGCTCCTGGCACGCAAGGACCTCTTCCTCCAGCTTGCCGTTCAGATCATCCAGACGTCCTGCAACGCCGAGCACTTCATCCGTGCTGATTCTTTCAAAATCTCCTGCCATTTGCTTTTCCTCCTTTTGCGCTCAGTTCTGCAGTTTGCCGACGCCCTCGATGATGGCGTCCTGCGTTCCGGTGTAATTGCCTTTCTGAATGAGAAGGATATCGCCCGAAGCATCGAGACGGTTTGCGACCGCGTCCAGTCTTGCCGTCAGGCCCTGCACCTTCTGTACAAACGCTTCCTGATCCGCGCCTCCCCAGCTGTTGATGGTCTGCCCCTCCATGAGCAGCTGCTTTGCGATCGTCCGATAGGTCGTCGCATGCTGCTTCAACGCCTTTCCGGTCCGTTCCATTGCGGAGAACGACTCCACGCTGAATGTCTTTCCCATTGTTGTCTCCTTCCTGCTTGATTGTTGTGATTTATATCAACACGTTTCGCACACCCGTGCGCGGTGTGTCAATACCTTCTTCCGTATCGCGCCGTTCAGATCAGCATCAGGCGCGTGCCGTTCTGAATGTTCAGTTCCGCCACGACCGTGTTGACGTTGTACGCCACCCCGGTATCGGCGTTGAACAGCATGGTTTGCTCCGTCGCCCGGAACCTGCCCGCAGACAGATCGTTGATCACGCTCGAAACCATCTGCGCGACCTCGCCCATCCGCACCGTCAGCGGAATGAATACGTCGTATTTCTCTCCGCTTGCGGGAACCAGCACTTCGACCAGCACCTTAGAATCCATCATTCTGCGTTCCCTCCTCATCGGTATTCAGCAGCTTGACTCTGACCGCCCTGCCCTTGCGGATCGAATAACCGAACTGCGGCGTCAGCTCCTCATGCATATCGGCCGTGATCCTGCCGATCTTGAACTGATACTGCTCGTCCACGCCGGATCCGATCCAGATGCCGTCCGCGGCCGAGAACTGCGTCTTGCACCATTTCTCGTACGAATACGCGGAGAGGTTCCTTGCCTTCTCGCCGATCACGACCGCGATCTGATACGCCGGCTGTCCCTTGAGCAGGATCAGCGACAGCTTTTCCTTGTCCGTGGGTTCCAGCAGCTCCATCAGGTCGGTCAGGCCGTTGATCACGATCATATACGGCTTGAACACCGGCAGCGCCGCGCCCTCGGCGATCGCGTCCTTGTAGCTGTTGTTGCGGTCCCTGACCAGCGCGAACAGCTCGGAGATCGCCGCCGTGCAGTCGGCCTTGGTCGCGCAGCGCTTCAGCGAACCCGACCCGCGCTCGATCCGGCCCGCCGGATCGAACACCGTGCCGTCGCGATGCAGAACGGTCCCGATCATCTCCGACAGACCGCCGATGAAGCCCGCGTACTGATCGCCGTCCGACAGGACCATGGTGAGGTACGACGTATCGAACGGATACGAATGCACATTGAGCGAGTTCTTTTCCACGCCGATCGGCAGGCTCCAGACCTTTCGCTCGTCGATGTAGTCTTTGATGAAATCCAGATCGACCCTGTCGGGAAGGATCGGGATCTTTTTGGCGGGATCGCCGGTCCACGCCTCCGCCGCCGTGCGGCAGAACTCCCGGATGAAGGCGAACGGAACCGCGTCCTCCGTCAGGCTTGCCGTCTGGAATTCGTACAGCGCGTCCTTCTTCACGAGGCCTCTGCCCATGTGCTTCGCCGGATACAGGCCGTCCGTCTTTCCGACGACCGTGGAATAGTCCGCTTCATCGTTGAGCTGCATGACGAAGAACTGCTTGAAATTCTGCAGCAGCCGGAAGCGCACGCCGCCGGTGCCGACCGAGGTGAGCACGAAGCAGATGCCGTACTTGGTTCCCTCCCGCGTCAGAAGGGAAACGGCGTCCTCCTTCTCCTCGTAGATCTCCGTAAAGGCGGCAAAGTTGTTGATCGCCACCACGATGGAGGGCAGCTTGCGGCCCGAGGAACGGATATAGGACGCGTAGTCGCCGCCGTAATCCGCAAAGAGCTTTTTCCGGCTGACGATCTCTCCTTCAAGCATCTTGAACAGGTTGCCGATCTTTTCCGACTCGTAGGAGAGCAGGACCTCGCCCACGTGCGGCGCCTTCGAGAACGCGGTGAGCGTTTCCGACGCAAAATCGAGGATGTAGATATGGACCTCGTCCGGCGTATGCTCCCGGATCAGCGAATAGAGCATCGCATTCAGGAACATCGTCTTTCCGCTGCCGGAGACGCCGTATACGACGGCGTTGCCCTCGGCGGAGAGCGGCAGCCGCAGCAGGCAGCGCTGCTGATGCACCGGATCGTCGTACTCGCCGACCACCGGATCGAGGCAATACGGCTCGGACGCCACGTCGTACCGCTCGCAGATCTCGTCGCGCAGGATGACCGGCTGGATCGGCTCCAGCCACAGCGGACGGATACGGATGTTTTCTTCCTCGGCGATCTCGCTCAGATACTGCGTGATCGCATCCAGCTGCTTTTTCGGATTCCGGATCGCCTTGGGACGCCGGTCGATCTTCGCCTGGCGGATCGGATGTCCGTTGCGGTCGATCACAATGACGCTGTCGTCCTTCTCCTTATAGACCTTGTCCGACGGATAATACGGCGCGCCCGCCCACGCGGACTGCCCCAGCTCGAACAGCTCGTTGTAGCCGACCTGCAGATAGAACCGGCCCGTATCGACCAGCTCCGCCGCCTCCGGGCGCTTCAGCATGTCCATACTGTCGGCGCGCTCCTGCACCTTCATGCAGACGCGGAACCGGCTGTTGCTCCAGATCTGATCGTCGACGACGCCGCTGGGCTTCTGCGTCGCAAGGATCAGATGCACGCCGAGGCTTCGTCCGATGCGCGCCGCGCTGACCAGCTGCGTCATGAACTCCGCCTGCTGCGTTTTGAGCTCGGCAAACTCGTCGGAGATGATGAACAGATGCTGCAGCGGCTCCGTGACCGTTCCCTCGCGGTACAGCTTTTGATACTTGTAGATGTCGATGTTGCTGACGCCGACCTTCTTGCTGGTCTCCGCAAAGATCGCCTGTCGGCGCTTCAGCTCGCTTTCGATGGAGATCAGCGAGCGCTTGATGGCGGATCCGTCGAGGTTGGTGATGACGCCCGCCGTATGCGGCAGGTTTTCAAACGATTTCGCCATGCCGCCGCCCTTGTAGTCGATCAGGACGAACGCGACCTCATACGGGTGATAGTTCACCGCCAGCGAAAGGATATAGGTGATGATAAACTCCGATTTGCCGGAACCGGTCATGCCGGCGATCAGGCCGTGCGGGCCGTGGAACCGCTCGTGCAGGTCCAGCTTGAACAGATCGCCGTACGTATCGACGCCGATCGCAGCCTCCAGGGACTTGGTCGGATCGTTCTCCTTCCAGCGGTTCAGCGCGTTCAGGTGTTCGACCTTGCCGACGTTGAACATCTCCAGGAACGTGATCATCTTCGGCAGGCGGAACTGATTGACGCTGTTGTCGAGCGAGGTGTTCGCAAGCGCGACGCTGAGCTCCCGCGTCGGACGCCTGAGCTCCGATTCCACGGTGAACTCCGTCGCTTTGCCGGAAATGTCGCCCTTGTTGTAGAGCTTTCCGTTTTTGCCGTTCAGCTCGGCGACCGTGAAGCACTCCTTCGGAAGATCGTTCAGCTCGTTGAAGAACGCGATCACGCTGAAATGCAGGTTCTGCTTGTGCGAAAGGATCATCTTGATCATTTCCGAGCGGATCGTCAGCTCCTTGCTGAGCGCAAAGACGATGTAGTACGGCGAAACGTCCTGCATATCGGCTTCGTTGAGTTCCGCGCGCGCATTGATGATCCCCTCGAAGTGCGCGTTCAGCTCCTTCACTTCGTTTGCGTCGGTTGCGACGCAGCGGAACCGGCTGTCGTCGCTCCATACGTGCGGCAGCCACTTGACAAACTCAAAGTCCTCCGCGTCCGCTTCGTCGTACAGGAATACGAACTTGACCTCGTCATAGCTGTACAGCGCGGCAAGCTGAATGATCAGCCCCTTTGCAAACCGGAAAAGCTCCGGCTTGGTGCCGATGACGCCCGATATAAAATTGTCGTACAGGGAATAGCAGATCGGGATGCGGTGCAGCGCCTTCGGCGTTTCGCAGAGCTTGTACAGCTCGTCCTGCAGATTGTCATCGTCCAGCGTGAAATGCTTTCCGCTGTACTGGATATCCGCATGCAAAAGCCCTTCGCCCTGACCGACGCGCACCAGAAGAAAATCGTTCTGTCCGGGGCTGCGCTCCCAAAGATTTGTCTTTCGTTCGGCGATCCGGCTCTCGCATTCCGCCAGCGTGATGCCGTTCTCGTTCAGGATCTCCTCCTGCGCACGGCATTCCGCTTCGATTTGTTTGGCCGTGTCCGCAAGGTATTGCTTATATTTTGCCTGCCGCAGCGCTTCTTTCTTTTTCTTGCGGTTCTTTTCGTAGATGCGGGTGATGATCGGAAGCAGCACCGTCCCGACCAGCATGCCGCCGCCCATGACCGCCGAGGTCGTGTTGACCGGATTGCTCGTCAGCGCGTTGACCAGCGTCATCATGGACATCACGCCCATCGCCATGGAGGATCCCATGACGAGAACCGCGGGCAGCTCCTCCGTGATCGGACTCTGCGGCGGCGAATCGATCTGGAACGTCGCCTTCTCGACGTCGCGCTTGAACCGCGGCGCGCGATAGAAATAGTCCTGCTTCAGCTCGTATTCTTCCTCTTCCCCCGTTGCGAACGGATCCATGCGGACGCCGTTGAACTCCCTGAGCTTGCGGGGATTGATGCGGACCTTGCCCTCCGGGTTGTTGATCGCGATGAACTGCCTGCCGACGATGATCTTGTATCCCATGATAAAGATGCAGTCGCCGACGTTCAGGTTCCCGCTGAAAAACCGGACGCCGTTGACAAACACGCCGTTGGTGCTGCGCTTGAACCCGTCGCCGTCGTCGAGATGCCACTGTCCGTTCGCAAAGCGCAGCCTTGCGTGCAGCGAGGTCACCATCCGGTTCGGCAGTACGATATCGTTGTTGTCCAGACGGCCGACGGTGATCTCCGTCTGATCCTGCGCCAGATACTTTTTGAAGACCTGCCTGTCCTCCGTGACCGGCTCGGTGAACACGATGATCCGGTCCCCGTTCTTTTTCTGCAGGTACTGCGTCTCCGACGGCTCCAGGACCGCATGCTTTTGCGTGCGCTTCCCCTCCGGATCGTCCTTGTCCAGAATCCGGACGCGGCGGTTGGAATACATTTTCCACGCGCCGTCGATCCCTTCGATGCTGACAAGCGTCTCGCAGCCGTGCTCCGTCTCCTCCGACAGCCAATACTGTCCCTTGACCTTCTGCGGCAGTGAAATGGTGTGGATCCGATTCGAACTGATAGCGGTAATGATCATGCAGGCGCTCCTTTATCGCCCGTCCCATGCGCACCCTGCGAGCGGACGGCGCGTCCAAATCTTTATCAATACTTGATTATACCATGACAATATACAAAAATCCACACATATTTTCAAATATCGACCGTTTGCCCGATATATTGCGCACACGCGCTGCCTGCGGACATGAAAAAAGGAGCCGATCGCTCGACTCCGCGCCTGCATCCTCCCGCCGCAGCAACGGAACAAGCAGAATGAATACTGAAGACTTAAAACTTAAAATTGAATAATAAAGGAGGATTTTCCGGAGGAAAATCTACGATTATTTTTCAGTCTTCAGTCTTCAGTTTTCAGTATTCATTTTCCGTGTGCGGGAACGAAGCGGACGGGCGGAAATAAACTGTCTGCGGACATGAAAAAGGAGCCGATCGCTCGACTCCTTTTCTGTTTGATTGGTTGATTACTCAATAATCGACGCAACGACGCCGGAAGCAACCGTACGGCCGCCTTCACGGATTGCGAAGCGGAGACCCTGCTCCATCGCGATCGGCGTGATCAACTGGATTTCCATGCGGATGTTGTCGCCCGGCATGACCATCTCGACGCCTTCCGGCAGCGTGATCGTGCCCGTAACGTCGGTCGTTCTGAAATAGAACTGCGGACGGTAGCCCGAGAAGAACGGGGTGTGACGGC
>JAEEGF010222262.1_pt1 | contig 23214 bp, 12 predicted proteins | sample 9134171 | NCBI WGS metagenome assembly JAEEGF01 (sample SAMN16246542, study PRJNA631951) | gut metagenome | biome: gut microbiome; feature: rumen; material: AP-attached | host: Bos | place: Iran: Karaj | collected 2018-10
AATGTTTATTCTCCATTCTTTTGGAACTTTATCTAAATGTGTATCGTATATTACATAAAAAGCCAATTCATAAACATCATCAAATTCAGATATATCATCAAAGCTCCTATAATATATTCTTCCAGCCTTTACGAAACCATTTTTCTCAGAATCAGGATTCCTAGATATTAGTTCCCATTTTTCTCCTTCTCTAACAATTTTATATTGTTTTCCTTTATAATCAGCAAACATATTTTTGTTCCCTTTTTATTCTACTGCTTGGAAACTTCCATGATCCCAGTATGCTACCATTTTTTCATTTCCATATATATCCACCTTATATATAGCACCATCAGTAATATCATGTCCCATACCATAAGTATATTCTGGAATAAAATGTTCTTCACTTCCTAAATAACCTGTTCCAGTGCATGGTGGTTTATTCCACGGCTGACTTGCAATCACTCTAGGATATTCATCATTTGTAAAACCTTTTTCCCACACTCTATTTGCAAGCTACCGACAATATGTTTTTCATCCATTAATCTTTTTTGTAATTCATTAATTGTCAAATTCGGCCCTTTCTGTTATTTTCTGTTAATATATATGCAGTATAAACACATTAACTATGTAGCGTTGGCTAATTATTTTCTCTACGACACGACACCATTGTATTAATGAATTCATCACGATAAACCTCTTGGTGATTTTTTTCATCAACGATGCATCCTCTACAATAAACAGTATGTTTTTCAATATATAGTCTCTCACATTCTTCAAGTAATATGATTTTACTTGCTGCATTCTTGTCATTTTGGATCCAACTATCATCATGCGCATCATGCATAACAGTAAGTCCAACTTCGCCTTTTGTAATATCCGGAACTAATTAAGTCAATCTTGCTTTTTATAATGACTATTCTTCCCAATTCACGCGACGCCCGTCATTACATACAGCATCCATATTATAATCTACCAAAAAGAAATATATTTCTTCTAATAATCTGTCTGTATTTTCCTTGCTTACAGCAAAATATGCATCGCGGTCACCTTCATTTCCGTCTTCAAGTTTAACATCATATAAAGATGCCAAATTTAAATCCTCTCCAAACTCCCATATTAACATTGCTGTTGCAACATTATAACCTTTATAATTTATATATACTTTATTTTTATCCTCCATTTCATAAACTCTTATTTTCAAATCAATAACTTTTGTTATATATAGGATATAATCATCTTTTTTTTCAATTTTTTCCCATTTCATAAGCTATTCTCTCCTTAATATGTATCATAATATTCATCATACAAACCTGTACATGCATCCATCCCTGGACATCCTTTTATCGCTGATTTAATAATCTCTTCTGGTGATTTTCCTGCTTTTATCAAATTTTCATACGATCTTATTTGCGCACGTTCCAACGCATTATTATAGCCATTCATATCACTAATACTACCATCCGGATTAACAAATGCATCTATTCGAGATTGATTTCTATACTCATTTACTTTAATCGCTATATCTTCTATACTTGCTCCCGCAGCAGTCATTTCCTTAACTATTCGCTGTGCACCTGCCTCATTTCGATTATGATACTCTATTCTCTCCTGCCTATATCCTTCTACTGCAACTGGGTCAGTCCAATCATATTTTTTAGCAGTAAATCTGCTTAAGCTCCCATCTTCTCTTGGTCTATATCCGTAAACAGCATCTGGATCTTCAATAGCATCTTCTAATACTTTGGGATTATCTGAGGGATTATGTTCATATTTAAATCTCTTTCCACTACCATTCTCCCCTGCACACATCACGTCCACAGGTGCAGGACTTCCCATACCCGGAAGCAGCCTTGCAATAGCTCTGATTGCGCCATACTTAAGCGCTTTTATATCGCTGCGAATATTCCCTTTCATTGCCTTTAAGGATGTTTTTGCTATCTGTGTTCCTGTTCCGCCCTGATCAATTCCAACTTTTAGTCCTGCGAACATTGTCATAGCGGTATATGCTTCCGCAGCTCCGGCAAGAGAGTTTCTAGCAACTCTTCCTAAGTTGACGCCTTTTTTATCATCCCTTAATTCATCAATTAAAGCAGCTCCACCTCGTGTTGCTGCGCCTACTCCCATCGCACCTAATTTTCCTACTCCGGAAAACAGTCCTCCACCTATGGCTCCAATTCCTGCATTTGCAACTGTACTTACCGCAGTAGTTCCTAATCCTACAGCAGCTGTTTTTGCCATATCACCGAGCGAACCACCGGATTTTTTTACTTCATATACTGCCTGCGCAGTATCTATAGCTCCTGTAACAAATGCGGATGTTCCGGCATACGCTGCACCTAAAACTCTTGGATCTGTAACGCCTGAGCACATAAGTGCTCCTGTCGCAGCTCCTCCTGCCGATGAAGCAGCAAGCGCTTTCCAACTAAAATCTCCACTTATTGCAGCTCCTACGCTATATGAAATGCCACCAATAATTCCTCCGCCTATTGCGCCTGCAAGTGCGGTAGGAAACAGTCCGTTATTATCAACAAGTCCCAACGGAGCATTCCAACAATAGATGTAGTGATTTTGTGTCTCCGGAAAAACAAGCATTCCCCTTACTTTATCTTCACCTGTAAATCTACCGCTTCTCGGATCATAGCTTCTTGCCTGTGCGTAGTAGAGGCCGTTCTCTTCTTCTCTGTAACCTATGAAGGCAAATGGCTGAATGATGTTTCCGTCTACAACATACTCTTTTCTTCTTCCTGTCTTTGGATCAAGCCTGTTTCCGAAAGGACCGTAAGCATAAGGACTATATGATGCTCCGTCTGTACCTGTAAGATACATCGTACTTCCAAGTTCATCTGTCTGATAGTAGAAGTTTTCTCTATCCGTGCTAAAGCTCACTACGAATGCATCATAAGTATATGTTCTTGCCTTACCGTTTACAGACTCTTTAAGGAGATTGCTGTGATCTCTTGTTATATCTGTAAGATATCTTATCTCTTCAAGGTCAGATTTCTTTGAAACTCTCTGTCCCATGAAGTTATAGGTGTAGCTTATCTTCTTTTGAAGCTCAGTATCAGGACTAACTACTGACTTTTCGAGCATTCCCTGAAGATTGAAATCGTAAGTCTTTGTAAGAGCATCATTTTCATACTCTCTTATTAGATTTCCGCGTCTGTCATATGCATAGGATGTATTAAGAGCTTCCTCATTCTGTGCTAACGCATGCTCTGTCTTATTTATCAGTCTATCAAGAGCATCATATGAGTACGTTGTTCTTATGCCTTCAGTTTCTTCAACTGTTCTATTTCCGAATGCATCATAGAAATAGCTATTCTGAAGGCTTCCGTCCTTCTTTGTCTCAGTAAGTCTTCCAAGCTCGTCATAAGAATAATCATATGTTCCGCTTACATTCTTAAAACCTCTCCTGTATCTCTTTATCTGAGTTCTGTTGCCTTTTTCATTATAGACATACTCATATCTGTCAAGGATTCCTGCTTTATCAACACTTGTAAGTGACTTTAGAAGTCCGCCCTGATAATAGTCATAGTTTGCGCTTGTTCCGTTAGGAAACAGCCTTCTTGAAAGATGGCCGTTATCATCGTAGCTGTATCTTATTATCTGATCTTCGTCAGCGAAATCTTTTGGTCCTATGTTCTTAAGTTCAAGAAGATTTCCAAGTATGTCATAATGATACTCAGCTCTCTTTCCGTCAGGATAAATAACTGCTGTCTTTTCATCCTTTGGTCCGTACTCATATCCGACTGTTTCACCTGTTGGATCTGTAACCTTTATAGTTCTTCCAAGGATGTCAGACTCTATCTTTGTAAGTCCGATCTTTTCTTTTACTTCTTCAAGTACTGCAATAGCATTGTACTTATAGCGAACTTCATTTCCGTCAGCATACTTTATGCCTGTAATATTTCCATTTTTGTCTCTTGTATAAACAATCTCATTTCCATCTCTGTCTATCTGTGATATGAGCTCGCCGCTCTCATCGTAGCTATAGATATCCTTCTGACCGAGGGCATCTGTAACGCTTACAAGTTTTCCTGAAAGGTCATGCTCATAAACAGTGATATGTCCTTTTCCGTCTACCTGAGGGAAGTTATCGCCTGTTGTCTCTTTTTCTATTGTTCCCTCAGCCCTCTCTACGCTGCTAAGAAGGTCAAGGTCATTGTATGTATATCTTGTCTCGTTTCCAAGGGCATCGATGACACTAGAGAGCTTTCCTGTTCCTGTATAGCGATACTTTGTGATAGTACCACAGTCGTCGGTCTCAATAACTCTTCCCATGGAATCATAGGAGTATACCATGACTCTGCCGTTTGAGCCTGTTACCTTGTTTGCTCTTCCTGCTTTGTCATACTCATAGAAAAGAGTAAAGCCGTCTCTTTCTACCTGTTTGCAGATTCTTCCGCATGAGTCATACTCAAACTCATTTATGATTATCTCCGGTGCTTCATTATCTGCAGTTTTCTGGGTAACCTTAAGGAGCCTACCCTTCTCATAGTGATTCTCTGTCACTACGCCTGCAGCATCCGTTACTGTCTTTATATTTCCGTTCTTGTCATAGGTGCAAGATTCTTCTCTTCCTATGGCATCTGTTACCTTTATTACTCTGCCAAGTGCATCGTACTCATAGCAAGTCTTTCCGCCAAGAGCATCTATCTTGCAGATAAGGTTTCCGTTCTTATCGTAATCGTAAGATGTGGTATTTCCCTCACCATCTGTCTCGGTCTTAATGCGTCCGAGTTTATCGTAGGTGTAGGAATTCTTTATGATCGTTTCGGTTAAGGTACCGTCGTTTTCTTCTTTGTTTATCTCAGTTCCGACAGTAATTACGTTACCGTTGTTATCATGGCTGTATACTGTCTTTCTTCCCATAGGATCTGTTATCTTAACAAGATTTCCTAAAAGGTCGTAGTCGTAGTGCATCATTCCGCCGTTTGGAAGCGTGATGCTCTCTTCTTTCCATGATGTGTTGTATCTTATGGCTGTCGTACGGTCGCTCTCATCTGTATAGAATGCAAGATGGCCTATCTCGTTATAATCCCATCTTCTTGTTGTTCCGTCAGGGTTTATGACTTCTGTAAGAAGGTCTGCCGCATTGTATGTATAGTTTGTTGTATTTCCAAGAGGGTCTGTTACTGATGTGATGTTATCACTCTCATCCATTGTATAAGATGTCTCATTTCCCTCTGCATCTATCGTCTTTGTTACCCTTCCGCTGTTATCACAGATATAACGTGTAGTTACGCCCACTTTATCAGTGATGGAGGAGATATTTCCTTTTTCATCATAGGTTACTGATATAGCATTGTTCTCAGCATCCCTTATCCTTACGACTCTGCCGTCCTTATAGTCATACTTAGTCCTGTTTCCGAGAGGATCTGTTACGCAGTAGAGGTTACCGTCAAAGTCATAGATATATCTGTAGGAGTTTCCTTCAGAATCTTTCTTTGCGATAAGTCTTCCTTCAGCATCATAGGTATAGCTCTCGCTAAGGCCTTCGGGCCCTACTATCTTTGTAAGATTTCCTCTGTTATCATAGCTAAATCTTACAGTATGGCCGTTCTTATCTGTAACGGAAGTCTTCTGGTTTCTCTCATTGTAAGTGTACTTTTCTTCAATGATGTTCTTACCGTTTTCAAAATCCTGAGATGCATAGTCATCTGAAAGACCTATGTATCTTGTTCCTGTATGTCTTCCACGCTCATCAGATAGGTACTCTACCTTAAGTCCATTCTGCTCTGTTGCTGTTGTTATGTTCTTTTCATCGTCATAGCTGTAAGACATCTCACCACCGTCAGGGAATATCTGATGGATGACACGTCTCTGCTCATCGTATTCGTTTGTGAGTGCAACAATGCCGTCAGGGCTTATAACATTCTGTATAAGTCCTTCTTCGTTATAGGTATATCTTCTTGTGCTACCGTTTGGATAGGTAGCAGCTATAAGGAAGTATTCGTCTTCTCTTTTCTCATAGCCATAGGTTACGTTATTTCCCTGTGAGGTTGATACCCTTGTAAGGATTCCGTCTTCATTGTAGGAAAGAGAGATGTATGATCCTTCCTTAGTCTCTATCTTTACGGGAAGAGCATATCTTATGCTCTCACCGTTATCGTCGTTCTTAGTAAAGACGCCTAAAGTATATCTTGTATTCTCGCCTGTATTGTCTCCCTTAGCTACAAGATATCCGTCTTTGTCATACTCCTCATATGAGAGGTCCTCTCTTATGAGCTTATAGCCGTAGTTATCCTCTACGAGTTTTCCGGGTTCTCCGTGAATCTCGTAGTAAGTCTCTGAAACAGAAGAACTCTTGTTGGTAACTCCTTCTTCTCCATCAAAAGTAAGCTCAGGAGTATTTTCCTTCTGAGCAGCCTTACTGTTTTCAGGCTTTCTATAAATACCTTCTCTTCCGTCGATATAGATAGCTCTGATATCGCCGTTATCTTCTTTATAAAGGTGCACGTCACTATTGCAGCTCCAGCCGCGTCCCATCGCGCCCTTAAAGTCAGATCTTGCGTTATAGAATCTTCTGAAAGAGATCTTAGTATCTGTTCCGACTTCAAGGTCTGTCCTGTCATTTATGTAGTTTCCGCTACTCATGTTCACGGGATCGTACTTATAGACCTGACATCTGTCAACAAGTCCCTGAAGGTAGAGCCTGTAAGTCTTAAGATATGCCTCAAGCCCTTCTACGTCCTTAGGGTCTATCCATCTGATATTTCCCTTAGTCTCTTCATATCTTGTGATATCAAAAGTTCCCTTGTTCATGCCATCGATAATAGACTTAAGAAGTCTTACGATATCATCAAGGAGCTGCTTAAAGGTACTTCCTGCTATATCATTTGAATGTTCTTCATGGAATGTAAGGAATTTCTGATTGAACTCAGGAACAAAACCGGATGCCTTATCCCTTGCAGTAAAGTCATCAAATGCCCTTACCGAAGCGGCTGGATCCGGATTTATGAGTTCATTTATAGATATAACGTCGCATCCCGAAACAATGCTGTTAGCTTTGTTTCTTATCTCTGTTACTTTGGGATGCACTTCGTTAAAGATCGTATTGTAATTAGCAAAATCTTCTATCACCTTTTTAAGGTGCTGTGTCTTGATAACGGGATCCTGAGATTCATCTTCAGACAGATCCGCAAGGAAGTCATCTAAAAGAGGAACAAGTCCCGCAAAGCCTCCTTTCTGCATCATGCTCTGAAGCTGCTGTACGCAGTCCGTGATCATGGCAACGATAGTGATCTGCTGATCGTTAAGGAACGCTTTGGCTGACTCAGCCTCAGGTCCTGTGTGCGTCTCATCGTTAATAAAATCTAAAAGTGACGGTATAAGAAGTGTATCTGACATACAAAGGAATGGATTGTATATAGTGTTGAAACACTCATCAAAATATTCCCTTATCTTCTTCTGGTGCCACTCAATGTTCTCCCCCGAGTAATTGCTAGTCCCCATAATAAAAATTTCCTTCTATATATTTTTTTAAGCCCTGTAATCGAACTCCTCATTCGCGAGCTTTATTACGTCCCCACTCTTAAGCTGTCTTGTCTGTCCTCCCGGAATCTTGTCTCCATTAACAAATGTACCATTCGTAGAGAAGTTATCTTCCAGCACGACCTGACCGTTCTCTATCTTAATACTTGCATGTCGTCTACTAATTGCACTGTTGTCTGAAATTCTGAAATCAATATTTAAACTGTCTTTTCCGATAGAAAAATTATTTTTGTTTATAATTATATTTTCGCCATTCTTCCTTCGTATAAGTGTTCCAAGGAAATCCGGTCTTGCCGATGATGACAATACTGTTGTGCCTGCATCCGGCGCTGCGGAATTAAGAAGTGTTGTCTCCGTTCCTTTCGCAAATGCTCCACTGTTACTCTGCACTTTCGTCATCGGTTTATTGAACTGTCCTGCCCCTGTACCACCCTGATTTTCAAATCTGTTTCTGTTCTCTTCTTCTGCAGCTTTTCTGGCTTTTTCTTTGCTCTCTTTTACTTTCTTCATAATAAGAACAACCGTCAAAGCAATTGCAGCAAGAGCTACAACAACCGCACCTACTATTGCGATTGTAATAATCAGCTTCTTGGTATCACGGCCGTCACCTCCGGGATTGACAACTTCATCTGCTGATGCGCTGCTGCCTGTGGTGCTTACTTCCGTTGCTGCACTCACACCGTTCTTAAGTTCGTCATACTCTGTTGGATTCATCTTGTTATACACAATCCCGAGTCCGTCAAGTATAGCTGTAATCTCTGCCGCATCAAGAGTATAATAATTGCTTCCGTCATCGATCAGTTCATTCATTCCGATCACGAGACCATCTTCATTTATAAGCGGTCCTCCGCAGTTACTGACATCAATCTTGGCATCGTGCTGGATAACCATTGTATTGTCCAGTGTCGTCAGATTCGCAATTGCTCCTGATGTCATAGATACTTTGTCATTTGAATAATACACAGGAACGTCATATGAGATTCCCGTAGGATAACCAAGGGTAAAAATCTTGTCGGCAACTTTGTACGGTTTCTCCGCTGACTTATTTTCTGCTGCCAGAATTGTCAATGGAGTTCTTGTATATATGGGCTGTTCAAGCTTTAGAACAACAACATCCAGCGCCACACTTGCCTTAACAACCGATGCTTCAAGCACAACATCGTTTTCAACGACTACCTGTACTTTGAGATTTATCTTATCCCAATCTTCATCTTTTTCCTTAGGTACTCCAAGTGCCTTAAAAGCTTTATCCCTGAACTTCTTGTCAGGATTGATTATGTGATTGTTTGTTATGACATATTCGGTTTCTTCGGGATCTCCGATAAGAAATCCTGTTCCACCCTGTATTATAGATGTCTTTCCAAGATCATCTTCATAAATGCAGTTCACCTGCAAAACGCCATTTCGTGCTTCCTGTACGGAGGATAACTTTTTGGTATCTTCCTCTTCATCGGGAGAATCCGCAGGCTCTTCAGGCATTTCCGAAGTCCCTGAGCTTGCCTGCGCCGCACCGTCCTCTGTAATGTTCTCCGAAACCGAGAATCCCAAACCGGAACTTTCCAAAGGAGCTTCCTCGCGAGCATATACTTTAAGCGGTGCTACCGTTATTCCCATAACCAAAAACATTGTTAAAATACGTTTTGCAGCTGTACTCATCTGTTACCTCTTTTTATCGTGTATTTTTTTATCTTATCAGGTTATATCACTTTTTCGTCTTAGTGCTTTATAAGATTTTCAACATCCATATTATCTGTTACGAGAACATTGAAGTCAAGTGATTCCTGCTTGTACTCACCACCTTCTATAATTCACGATATCAAAAACACACTTTTTTATTTCTTCTTCCTAATAAGCCATATTGCTCCGCCGCCGACTGACAATGTTGCGATCGCTGCGATTGCAAATACGAAGTATGACATGTTATTTGTTGTAACCGGGGTGGGCTTATTATCAGGATTCGGTTTATCCTTCTTGGCAACAAACGGATCCGGAATCTCTTTAGTAGAAACTACTACTCCACCAATCGCCATTGTTTCCTTATTACCTGCAAGATCCTCGGCGATAACCGTGATTTCCTGTACCTTATCTGATTCCTTAAGTGTAAGGCTTCTTACGCCGCCTTTTTCCTCAAGCTCTTCGCCTGTGCAGGAATCAATCTCCTGTCCGTTGTTGCAGATTGAAAGCTTTGATACACCCATGTTATCTGTTACGTTGACGTTGAAATCAAGTGATTCCTGCTTGTATACTTCACCTTCTTTGATACCTGCTGCAACAATTCCGGGTGCGGTCATATCAATTGCAAATGATACTTCTGCGTCTCTTGATTTGTTATCCTGAACGTTTGTAGCTTTATCTTTACTGTATACGGTAAGTGCGTAAACTCCGTCGGTAGTGAAGTTGTTCTTGGAAATTGTATATGTGTAAGTCTTCCAAGATGTTTCACTTCCCTGCTGCTTAACTGAGAAATCTTTTCCCTTTCTAAGTTCCTTGATGTCTCCGTCGCGGCTTATTGAAACATTCTTCTGTGTGAGCTCATCGATGTTGATCTCTGTGACCGTGATATCCTTGGGCTCATTGATGTAGTATTTCTCGTTAAACTGCTTTGCAACGTCTCCGATTACGAATACGGAACCGTGACGGTTAACTGAGAACACGAGCTTATCCTTGGTCTCGTTTCCTGCCTTGTCGCGAACTGTTGCTTCAAGTACATACAGGTCGTCCATCTTCTTGTCGTGTGAGAAGTCGCTGTATGAAACCGAGAAGCCGTTCTCAATAGGCTTGATTGCGCATTCTACGTTTACTCCACCGTTATTTGCACCCTTGAGTGCAACCTTTGAAGCATCTATATCAATATACTTATCTCCGTAAACTACTGAAGGTGCTACCACACCGTTGTTTGCCGAGTAGTTCTCAACTCCCGAGAATGTTACTTCAGGTGCTGTCTTGTCGATGATGAATACATCCGATGTGAATTCTTTTGATGTATTACCTGCAAGGTCTGTACACTTGATCGTGTAGCCGTATGTTCCGTCCTCACTGAATGAGATATGTGAAACGTTGTTAAAGTTGTTTGAAGCAAATCCCGAAAGTGCCGGTACCGATGAAACATCAGGTACTGCCTGCGGTGTAACTTCAACAAGTTTGTCAGCAAAAGACATTTCCTTAATGTCTACGTTTGCAACTCTTGTGTCCTTGTAGAACTTTTCATTTCCAACAGCAATTTTGTTGTATGTAACGTTAATTTCAGGTGATGTACGGTCAATTACGAATTCTTTTTCAAAAACATTCTTTGACTCATTTCCTGCTCTGTCTTTGCAAAGGAAATTAAAGCTGTAGAAACCGTCTTCCGCAAACTTAATTGTACGTGTATATGTGTTAAGGCCTGTGTTTGCCCAACCGCCTACCTCTGCGTCGCCAACCTTTTGGTCGATATCAAGTGTTTCTCCCTCGTTGTAGAAAGAGAAATCTGTAACTGTAAGTGTAGCTGTTCTGGGCTTGTTGTAGTACTTATCATTCTGAGGATCGTTCTCATCAAATACAAGAGTTACCTCAGGTACTGTTGTATCTACGCCAAACTTGTTTCCTTCTGCACTTTCGTGGTTTTCGGACATATCATAAGCTTCAACTGAAATCTGATACATTCCGTCGCCGTCAGTTGTGAATGTGATCTGATGGCTCTCATCACCGAGGTCGCCGCTCCAGTCATTGAGTGGTGCAGTACCTACTTCAGCTCCCGAAACATCAAGCTTTTTGATGTATACAAAAGACTTGGTCTCATCAAGCCACTTATCGTCTACCTTTACGGTTACCTGAACATTCTGTGCATAATACTTGTTTCCGTCTGCTGAAGGAGCCTCTTTGTCATAAGAAATCTCAATCTTAGGAGCTGTTGTATCAACAATCATCTCTGTACTGAGTGCTGTATTCTCCTGATCGAGTGTATCCTTAGCATATGTCTCGATCTTGTATGCTCCGTCGCCTTCAAGTTTGAAATCATATACTGCCTTGTGCTTTCCGTCGCTCTCTTTTTCATTATACGAAGGAATAGCATATTTGAAGTTGTCCTTGGAACCTTCCGTAAACTTGATTGAATCAATATCAAGATCCATATCTTCGATCGTTACTGTTCCGCGAGCGTTGCCGCCAAAGTACATTCTGTTTTCATCCTGTGCAACCATACCGTCAACATCGTAAACGATGGTAGGTGCTGACTTATCGATAACGAATGAACCTGTTCCACCTTCAACGTGATCTGCCACGTTTCCTGCATAGTCCCTGATGCTCACTACTTCAACATCGTACTTGCACTCTGACAAACCGCCGTATGAACGAACTCTTTCCTCAAATACGTAATAATCCTTATCACTCTTGCCGCTTGCTTCGTTAATTGTCTTTTCTCTTCTCTGGCCGTTTACGTTGTAAACAATACCGTAGAATCCGCTGGTCTTCTTGTCTTTTGTTTCTCCGTCACAGTTCTTTGGAACCTTGATAAGAACATTTATGTCTTTGTTTGAAGCAAACCATCCGAATCTGTCATACAGACGAAGGAATCTCTCAAAAGGAGTAAGCTTCTCTTCTTCGCCGTCTACTATGATTTCTGCAGAAGGTGCTGTATTATCGATTCTTACTATCTTCTTTGCGATTGTCTTTGCTTCTTTGTCTCCGTAGAAAAGACATTTTACTTCATATTCTTTTTCGCCTTCTTTTACAGGAAGCGGGATATTTGCTCTAAATGTATATCTTCCGCCGTAGTTGCTTCTTGAAATATCAAACTTTGTCGATACACCGGAAACTGTGATTTCCTGAACCTCACGGGTAGATATACCTGTAACTTCAAGCATGAAGTTTGATTCATTATTCGCTACAAGTGAATACCAGTCTTCAGTCTTTGTATTTACGCCAAAAGACTTCTCTTCATTCTCTGCGTAATAGCAGATAAGAGGAATATCTCCCACTCCGCTCTCGGCATTGTTCCCAAGTTTATCTTTTGCGATTACTTTTACGATCTTATAATTTCCGTAGCTGCTAGGTGACCATGAATATACTCCGTCATCACCTGACATCTCACGTCGTATGCCATATGAATCTACGGCATAAACCTTGTCAACACCGGATTCTTCGTCGGTAACTTTTACTGTAAATGCAGGCTTCGACTTATCAGATCCTGCAACAACAGCTTCGCCGTTACTTCCCGTGTAATCTGCACTTCCCTTTGCTCCGGCTTCTGATATCTCGGGAGCCTTTTTGTCAGTAACGTCTACCTTGGCAGAAAGTTTGAACCTATTCTCTCCGTCTTTCAGATTTTCCAACTTGCATGTTATTGTGTGCTTCTCGGCATCAATAGTAAATTCATCGCCTGAAACAAAATACAACTCGTAAAAACTTGCAATGGAATAGCTGAATTCTATCTCTGCTGCATCTTCTTCAGCACCTACTTCGAAATTATAGCTTCTGCCTATATCGCTCTTATCTTCAGCAGAAATCTTCAATCCGCTGTTGCCTCTGTTCTGTATATCAAAACTTATTGTGACTTTTTTATTATTTTTCTTAACAGGCTTTTTGTCTGTAGCATCCTTCTTGTCTTTTTCAGTCTCTTCAGGTGTAGTCTCCTGCTTGTTCTCAAGTACATCGTCAACGTTCTTAACAGGTTCTACAACATCAGGCTTACTCTCGCCGGACTTGGTGCTTTCTTCCTTTTTATCCGCATCTTCGGGCTTTGCTTCGGAATTCTTTTCTTCAGAAGCTTTATTTTCCTTGTTTGCTTCCTCAGTAACCTTCTTATCTTCTGTAGCCTTGTTGTCTGCGGCCTTTTCTTCTTTCTTACTCTCTTCTTTTCCCTTTTCTTCTTTATTTACTTCGGCCTGCGTCTCTTCCTTCTTGGATGTCTCTTCCTTCTTAGTCGTATCTTCAGGCTTTGCCTCGGAACTCTTTTCTTCTGAAGTTTTATTTTCCTTGTTTGTTTCCTCTGCCGTCTTCTCTTCGGCCTTGTTTTCTTCCCCGGTTTTCTCTTCCGCAGACTTCTCCTGTGCTGTAACTTCCTCTGCAGAAGCTGTTATTGTGGCATAATTGCCAAACAAAAGAACCGGTATCATCATTACCGGTAACAATCTTTTCGCCATAGACCTTAATTTGACCTTCTTCATATGTTCCTCCAAGCTATCCAAGACTTTTCACTGCTTTTCCCTAAGCATTTGTGATGCAGGTGTTAATCATTTGTTATTGAATGTTAATTCTGCTTCGCTAATATTACATCTTTTTTTTGATAATGGCAATAGATTTTCCGCTAAAAATATCAAAAAACATATTAATTTTTTTAATTAAAAAAAGTGGCCGTTTTAGCCACTTTTTAATCAATGCTTTCGTGTAATAAATTAGTCTTTTTAGTTGTTATGTTTTATCTAAAAACTCCTTAATTTTTATTGCGACATTTAAAGGAATCCCCGGAGTTTCCGCAATTTCGTCGGCTGTAGCATTTCGGATGTCTTCTATCGATCTAAAGTGCTTCATAAGCGCCTTTCTTCTCGCAGGTCCAATACCGGGAATGTCATCAAGTGAACTTTTAACCTGAGCTTTACTACGCAAGGACCTGTGATATTCGATTGCGAATCTGTGCGCTTCATCCTGTATTCTTGTGATCAGTTTGAACCCTTCAGATCTTGTATCTATGGGAAGCTCGACATTGTTATAATATAGCCCTCTGGTTCTGTGATTGTCGTCCTTTACCATTCCGCACACGGGAATATCGATTCCAAGTTCATCAAGAACTCTTAGACAAATATTGACCTGTCCTCTTCCTCCATCCATAAGTATCAGGTCGGGGAACTTGGTAAAACTTCCGTATCGTGCGTCAATCTCCCTTACTTCCAGATCTTTCTTTTCTTCGATTCCATGAAGCAGTCTTCTTGTCAGCACTTCGTGCATGCAGGCGTAGTCATCGGGACCTGAAACGGACTGAATGCGGAACTTTCTGTAGTCGCTCTTTTTAGGTTTTCCCTTTTCGTAAACTACCATGGAACCTACATTTGCAAATCCGCTTATATTGGAGATATCATATGCTTCCATACGGTTTATATCTTTAAGTCCCAGGAGTTTCTCAATCTCTTTTACCGCACCTATGGTTCTTCCTTCTTCGCGCTTTATCCTCTCTTTGTCCTTGGACAAGATAAGTCTTGCGTTCTGCGCTGCAAGCTCCATGAGCTTTTCTTTCTGTCCTCTTTCGGGAACTGTGATATAGACTTTGCTGCTTTTCCTCTCACTGAGCCATTCCTGGATTATCTCCATATCCTCTATAGATTCGGGAAGCACTAATTCTCTGGGAATAAAAGGTGTTCCTGCATAGAATTGTTTGACGAAATTTAATAGGATCTCTTTTTCCGGATTTTCCGACACATGAGTCATATAGAAGTGTTCTCTTCCGATAAGTCTTCCGTCTCTTACGAAAAAAACCTGAACCACCGCATCATTTTCATCTGAAGCTATTGCGATTATATCCTTATCTTCCATTGACGAGTCTGTCATTTTTTGTTTCTGTGCCACAACTTTTACGCTGGCAAGAAGATCTCGATACTTTGCGGCAGATTCAAAATCAAGTTCTTCCGAAGCATCATTCATCTTCTGCTCAAGCTCTTTTATAATAAGTCCATAGTTGCCGTTTAAGAATTCAAGCGCCTTATCAACGTGCTCTCTGTACTCTTCTTTGGTTATGTTACCGGTACAAGGGCCGCTGCACTGCTTCATATGGTAATTAAGACATGGCCTGTCAAGCCCTATGTCCCTTGGAAGAACTCTGTTACAGGTTCTCAGGCCATAGAGCTTATTTATCAGATCGATGGTATCCTTAACAGCCGCCGCGCTTGTGAACGGGCCGAAGTATCTCGATCTGTCTTTTTTCATTAGTCTGGAAAAAAGAACTCTCGGATAATCCTCCGAGACAGTTACTTTAATATAGGGATATGTCTTATCATCCTTTAGAAGGGTATTATACCTGGGACAATGCTCTTTGATGAGATTATTCTCAAGAACGAGGGCTTCGAGCTCAGAATCGGTCACGATATACTCAAAGCGGGCAATCTGCTCGACCATTCTGTCTATCTGCGGCCCTCTTCCGATATTTGATCGAAAATAAGACCTGACACGGTTGTGCAAGTTAACCGCCTTCCCAACGTACATTATGGTGTCGTTAGAATCACGCATAATATATACGCCGGGTTTATTGGGAAGTTTCTTTAATTCTTCTTTGACGTCAAAATCACTCATCGCCTCTGTTAACTATTTCTCTCTCAACAACAAATTCTGAATCTTTTATTGCATCTAATACTGTTGTCGCATATTCCTGACTGCTCTCAAGCACAGTTGTGCCTTCTCTTTGCATGGTTCCCGTAGGTGCAAGCACAACAGTTCCGTCTTCATCGGAAATCTCCATAGCAGCAACTCTCGCAAGACCTTCCGATGTATTCCATGAAAGCTTGGCCTTGTTGTTACTTCCGTATACGTCTGCATGGACGCTTCCTGCTTCCGCAGATTTCCTTAAGTTTTCTATTCTTTTTCTGGCTTCGGTTCCCGTAAGCACAGCTATATAATGCCTTATATCAAGCTTTATCCACATTACTATGGCTAGAATAAGCATTATAAGCGACACGCCTGCGGATATGATCGCCATAAGGTTGTATAATTCTATATCGCTCATTTTTTATCCATTCTTCTTTTTACCGGCAGCGGTTTCAAGTGCATCTTTTGCAAGCGCAAGATTTCTCTGGCTTTCGCTGACAAGTTCTCTGGTTCTGTCTGTAAGCTCGTAGTTGCTGACAATATAATCAATGCTTCTGAGTAAAAGAGTTATCTCATCGTTAATTTCCTCATATGTCACACCGTCTTTGAGGAACTTGTCCGCACGGTCATATACCTGACTTCCTATCTCCTTATAGATGATAAGCGCCGTTGTTTCGTTATCAACCGCTGCGATATCACCGTCAGCAATGGCTACAAGATCATCCCAAAATACTTTTAATGTTACTGACTTATCACCATCCTTACTTGTTTTACCAATCAAGTTATAATAACCGGCAATCTTTCCGAGACGCTTTGCTCTTTCCTGTTGCGCTGTCGAAAGTTTACCGTTCTCCGCTGCGATACCAAGCCACTTTGTTGCCATCTGCTTATTGCCAACTCCATCATAGCAGTAGTAATATGCAATTCCAAGCTTATACGCTATCTCAGCATAAACATCCTTATTCTTGGCAAGACATTCTTCAACAGTTCCATCCTTTGTAGGAGTTATAAGTATTTCCCTAAGCTGCTTATCTTCTTCAGGTGTGAAGTTATCGTCATCAAGAAAGAAATTATCCAAAAGATCTATATAAGCGTCTTTATTTTCCGGCTGCATCGCAATAGCCTTAGCATACATCTCAACAGATGTAAGATTGTCCGCAGCGCCTTTTGCCTCTGTTATATAATGTGTGTAATTCTCTTTCTGTATTGCATTTGCTTTTACCTTAAAAGATACCGCCGATGACAGAAAGACAACAAAAAGAGCTACAACTGCCGAAAACAAAGCGATACTGATCTTGGCTGTTTTCTTGTATCCTCTGTCGAGTTCCTTGTAATTCTGAAGATCGTACATAACTTCCGCACAAGAGTTATATCTGTCATCAGGATTGTTCTGTACACATTTTGCAATAATGTACTCAAGTCCCGGTGAAAGCTGCGGATTCCAATATCTTATCGGATAAAGCTCAAAAGGAGGTTCTCCGGGATTGTGTCCCGTTACAAGATGATACATTGTCGTTCCCAGACAATAGATATCCGTCCTTGCATCAGTCTGTCCCATTCCGCCGAACTGTTCGGGAGCTGCATATCCTCTTGTTCCTAGGTATGATGTATCTCCCGTATTGGCTTCCTTATATTCTCTCGCTGTTCCGAAATCAATAAGTGTAATTGTTCCGTTTGGACGGAGCATGATATTTCCGGGCTTTAAATCTCTATATATGATGGGCGGCTTTCTGGTGTGAAGATATCCAAGCACATCACACAGCTGTATGCCCCACTCAATTACATATTCCTGCGGCTGAGGCCCCAAAAGTCTCAGCGCTTTCTCCAAGGTGTTTCCTTCAATGTAATCCATTACGATGAGGAATCTTCCGTCCTCGTCTATGACATCCACTATACTGGGAAGATAGGGATGTGAGAGCTCTTTTAACAGATCGGTCTCTGTAATAAGGCTCTGACGCACAACGCGGTAATTCGTAACTGCGTCTTTTCTGACCTCTTTAATTGCCCACTGCTTATTTGCACGCTCATTCATGGCCAGGTAAACGGTACTCATACCACCCTGACCGATAACGTTCAGTACTTTATACTTACCACCGACAATACTTCCAATTTCTAACATATGTTTCCCTTAATCTATGGCAATATGGATTGCGGAGATGTTGTCGGTCTCGCCTCTTTTCTTCAAAAGTTCCACCATATTGTCCAATTCCTTCTTCATTTCTTCCTCAGATAAGGCTCTGCTCTTCGTGAGTTTATCTACTATTTCTTCTTCGGAAAGTTTCCTCCAGAATCCGTCCGAACACATAAGTATCGATGTTCCTGCATGAACCCTGCCTCGCACAAACTGGGGAACAACTACATCCGACGCTCCCACGCACTGCAACAGGATGCTTTTCTGCGGGCTTTTCTCAGCTTCTTCTTCAGTCATAAGTCCCTTATCGATCATATCCTGCACTACGCTCTGATCGTGTGTCAAAAGAGTCATTTTCTTCTCTCCGACACTGTAAACTCTTGAGTCTCCCACATTCATTATAAGATAGTCGCCTGCAACTTCTATAAATGCAACTATCGTTGTTCCCAGTCTGCATCTGTTCTCATCGCCATATCTCAGTATATTGGCATTTATGTCTCTTACAAGCGATATCCATTGACGCTCAATTTCCGTCGTAATATCAGGTTTCTCCACCGTATCAAGACGCTCCGTAGAATTTTCTCTGGTAAGCGCCCTGGGAAGTTCAGTGACAAACCAATGTGCGAATCCTTCGATTGCTGTCGCACTTGCAACTTCTCCGTGAGAAAGTCCTCCCATTCCGTCACACAAAACTCCCATTGCTATCCTGCCGTAAGAGGAAGTGCTGGCAACCTTTACCATTGTGGCGTCCTGATTGACCTGTTTGACTATTCCTTTATCTGTACTTATACAAATTTTATAATTCATTCCCGATCTACCTTATGTTCTATGTGCCTGCATTACCGCGAATATTCGCCATTTTGTAATTACAGCACCGACTACAGCGCACTAACATTATAATATACCGACGATAATACGACAATCCGTTAATGCAAACCCCGCTAAATGTGTCTCTCGCCAATATATTTAGGCGCAAAAACACAAAAAGCGGGGATAAATTATTTACATATTGTCGAAATTATCCGGAACGTGCGAGAATCTTCCGCCTGAATTATTGTCTTCGGAAGCTGTCGCGCTGTTTTCTTCAGTCTTTTCCTCCGATGCGGCTGTCTGCTGCTCCTGTGCCTCTTTTGGAGCTTCAAGAGTCTCAGCCTTCTCTGCTTCTTTTTTTGAAGCATCGGAATCATCGGATTTCTTCTTATTCTCCCTCAAAGGAATGTTCTCACCGATCTTGGCAGATTCAGGTCTTGTAGCATAGATACGCTTTCTCTTGGCCTCTTCTGCCTCTTCCTCTGTAGGTTCAGGGATGTTCTCAACTTCCCTGTATATCTTCATAAATTCTTTTCCTGTTATTGTCTCTTTTTCAATAAGGAACTCAGCGATCTTATCGATCGTATCAAGGTGCTCGCTGAGGATTTTCTTTGACTTCTCATAGCATTCCGCAAGAAGTGCCTTAACTTCCTCGTCGATAAGTGTTGCTGTCTCGTCACTGCACTGAAGAACTCTGTTTCCATCAAGGTATCTGTTCTGGATAGACTCAAGCTGCATAAGTCCGAATCTGTCACTCATACCGTAGAGTGTAATCATGTTTCTTGCAGTTGCTGTCGCATCCTCAATATCCTGCATTGCACCTGTTGTTACGGTGTTAAAGATAAGTTCCTCCGCAGCACGTCCGCCGAGTGAAACAATAAGCTGTTCCATAAGTTCATCTTTGGTTCTGAGATGATTCTCATCCTCGGGAAGACGAAGCACATATCCGAGCGATCCCTTTGTTCTGGGAACGATGGTAATCTTCTGCACAGGTTCTGTATTTGAAAGGATCGCGCTAACAAGAGCATGTCCGACTTCATGGTAACTTACAAGCTTACGCTCTTCTTTGCTAAGGATTGAGTCTTTCTTCTCTTTTCCTGCGATAACCTGCTCAAATGCTTCCATGAGGTCCTTCTGGCATACGAATTCTCTTCCTGCCTTAACCGCATTGATGGCAGCTTCATTTATCATATTGGCAAGATCCGATCCAACCGCACCGCCTGTGGCAAGCGCAAGTTCCTTAAGATCTACGGTCTCATCCATCTTAACGTCTTTTGAATGTACCTTGAGAATTTCTTCTCTTCCCTTAAGATCGGGCTTATCAACAATGATTCTTCTGTCGAAACGTCCCGGTCTTAAAAGAGCTTTATCAAGAATCTCAGGTCTGTTGGTTGCTCCGAGGATAAGCACACCCTTTGACGAATCAAATCCGTCCATCTCTGAAAGGAGCTGATTAAGTGTCTGCTCTCTCTCTTCGTTTCCACCGCCGTACTTATTGTCACGGCTTCTTCCGATCGCATCGATCTCGTCTATGAATATGATACAAGGCGCATTTTTGCTTGCCTCGCTAAAAAGATCTCTTACACGGCTGGCACCGACACCAACATAAAGCTCAATAAAGTCTGAACCTGCAAGTGAGTAGAAAGGAACGTGTGCTTCACCGGCAACTGCCTTGGCAAGAAGTGTCTTACCTGTTCCGGGAGGTCCCACAAGAAGTGCTCCCTTGGGAAGCTTTGCTCCAATCTTGGCGTACTTGGCAGGATTGTGAAGGAAATCAACAACTTCCACAAGTGATTCTTTCGCTTCATCTTCACCCGCAACATCCTTAAATGTTACGCCTGTTTCTTTCTGAACATATACTTTGGCGTTGCTCTTACCGACTCCGAGAGGGCCGCCGCCTCTTCCCATTCTTCTGAATATCACTGAAAGGATAAGCCAGAATATGAGGACAGGTGCTACGTACTGAAGTATGAAGGAAACGATAAGCCCGGCATTGTCGGGAACTTCGCTGCTGACTTCAACTCCCGCATCGATCATCCTCTTTGTAAGGTCGGTATCTTCTTCAGCCTTACCTGTAAAATAGGTTATCTGATCGGCACCTGCCCAGTATGCATAACCAAGGCCGTGCTGTTCCTTGTCTTTCTCTTCCTTCGGATAAATGTTTATCCTGTCATACTCGATGACTATCTTCTCAACTTTTCCCTCGTCGACCATTCCGAGAAACTCTGTATAAGTTATCTCTTTATTGGTTTCCGAAGAAAATGCTTTAAGAAAATATGTCATGCAGACCATCGTGATAAGTGCTGCGACCAATAACAATATGATATTCTGTCGTCTTGGTGAATTCGGTCCACCTCCGCCCATTGGGTTGTTATTTCTTTGATTCTGATTGTTGTCCATTCTATTTATTCCTTATATCAATATGCTATACTAAATTAGTAGTAATGTTTAACTCGACGCAACTTCATGGAAGTCGTCATCGTGTGGGCTTTTGCCCTCATATTTAACCATTATATAGTGTACAATTTATTATTTCAATTACTGATTCTGAAAGTTTTATTAAATTATTTCCACTAATGTATAGATTTTGCTCCGCCAAAATTATATAATAATAACTTGTTTTGTTTATTAAAATTTTTATCTCGTCAAAAGATCAGGAGGAATATTTAAAATGGCAGTAAAGTATATTTTTGTGACAGGTGGTGTCGTATCCGGACTCGGCAAGGGAATCACCGCTGCTTCACTCGGAAGATTGTTGAAGGCACGCGGCTACAAGGTTACAATGCAGAAGTTCGATCCATACATCAATATCGACCCGGGAACAATGAACCCCGTTCAGCACGGTGAAGTTTTTGTTACCGAGGACGGCACTGAAACTGACCTTGACCTTGGTCACTACGAAAGATTTATTGACGAGAATCTTGATAAAAATTCCAATGTTACAACCGGTAAGATCTACTGGTCCGTTCTTCAGAAAGAACGTCGCGGAGACTACGGCGGACGTACCGTACAGGTTATCCCTCATATCACAAATGAGATTAAGAGTAAGTTCTACAGGAACTTTACTGATGAGGAAACTCATATCGCTATCATCGAAGTAGGCGGAACAGTCGGAGATATCGAAAGCCAGCCGTTCCTTGAAGCAATCAGACAGTTCCAGCATGAGGTAGGACACGAGAACGCTATGCTTATTCTTGTTTCTCTTATCCCTTACCTTCGTGTTTCTCAGGAAATCAAGACAAAGCCCACACAGTCTGCTGTTAAGACTATGCAGGGAATGGGACTTCAGCCTGATGTTATCGTATGTCGTTCTGAAGTTTCACTCGATCAGGATACCAAGGACAAGATCGCGCTCTTCTGTAACGTACCGAGCAATCACGTTCTTCAGAACCTTGACCTTGAGTACCTTTATGAAGCTCCGCTTGCTATGGAAAAAGAGCACCTGGCTCACGTTGCATGTGAATGTCTCAACCTTGATTGTCCCGAGCCCGATCTTACAGACTGGAAGGCAATGGTTGATACTCTTTACTCTCTCAGCCATGAAGTTAAGATTGCGCTTGTCGGCAAATATACTCAACTCCACGATGCATATATAAGTGTTGTTGAAGCGCTTAAACACGGCGGTATCTCAAATCAGGCAGCCGTAGATATCAAATGGGTTGATTCTGAAGAAGTTACGGAAGACAATGTTGCTTCCATTCTTTCAGATGTTGACGGTATCATCGTTCCCGGCGGATTCGGAGACCGTGGTATCGAAGGCATGATCCATTCAATCAAGTTTGCCCGTGAGAACAACATTCCTTTCCTCGGTCTTTGCCTCGGAATGCAGCTTGCCATCATTGAGTTTGCAAGAAATGTTATCGGATATAATGATGCTCATTCAATCGAGTTTGAGCCCAATACAACACATCCTATGATCGCACTTCTTCCCGATCAGAACGGTGTAGAGGATATCGGCGGAACACTTCGTCTCGGTTCATATCCTTGCGTTCTTGATAAGGACTCAATGGCATATAAGCTCTTTGGTTCAGAGAATATTACAGAGCGTCATCGTCACAGATATGAAGTAAACAACGATTACAGAAGTGTTCTTGTAAGCAACGGAATGAAGCTTTGCGGTTTGTCTCCCGACGGACGTATCGTTGAGATGATCGAGCTTCCCGAAAACGATTTCCACATCGCTACTCAGGCTCATCCGGAACTTAAGTCTCGTCCCAACAGACCACATCCTCTTTTCTCAGGATTTATCAAGGCTTCTCTTGAGCACGAGAAAAAGAACAGCTAAGAATTAAAAGTAAAAATATTGAGCTATGGTTATGAATGATAAATCACTTCATAAACCATAGCTCTTTTTTATATCATGCTATATTACAAAAGGCGCCGAGATATTCTCTCGACGCCTTTTATCATAAGTCCAAGACTTAATTTTAAATTAAAGCTGAGGGCCTGCAGCAACAAGTGCCTTGCCGTCTGCATTTCCTTCGTACTTCTTGAAGTTCTTGTTGAATCTCTGTGCAAGATCCTTTGCC
>JAEEGF011468931.1_pt1 | contig 23210 bp, 22 predicted proteins | sample 9134171 | NCBI WGS metagenome assembly JAEEGF01 (sample SAMN16246542, study PRJNA631951) | gut metagenome | biome: gut microbiome; feature: rumen; material: AP-attached | host: Bos | place: Iran: Karaj | collected 2018-10
CTGGAGCGCATCGACGTTATCAGCCGTGCGCTGAACCCCTACTCTCAGAACGACGCCTTCATGGCTCTGGCCGACCAGCCTGAAATTCGTTTCGTTATCTCGAACACTACTGAGGCCGGCATCGCTTTCGACCCCGCTTGTAAGCTGGAGGACAAACCCGCCTCGTCTTATCCCGGCAAACTGGTACAGCTGCTGTACCGTCGCTGGCAGACCTTCAACGGCGACCCCACGAAGGGTCTGATTATCTTCCCCTGCGAACTTATCTTCCTGAACGGCCACGTGCTGAAGGATTGCATCAATAAGTACATCGAACTGTGGCAGCTGCCTGCTGACTTCAAGAAGTGGTTCGACGAGTCGTGTGGCGTTTATGCTACGCTGGTGGACCGTATCGTACCAGGCTTCCCCCGCAAGGAGATTGCCGAGATTCAGGAGAAAGTTGGCTACCGCGACAACCTCGTCGTCCAGGCCGAGAACTTCCACCTGTGGGTCATCGAGGCTCCGAAGGAGGTTGCCCAGGAATTCCCCGCCGACAAAGCTGGCCTGCACGTGCTGTTCGTCCCCTCAGAGGAGCCGTACCACAAGCGTAAGGTGACGCTGCTGAACGGCCCGCACACCGTGCTCTCACCCGTTGCCTTCCTTTCAGGAGTCAACATCGTCCGCGACGCCTGCAACCACGAGGTCATCTCGAAGTACATCCACAAGGTGCAGTTCGACGAGTTGATGCAGACGCTCGATTTGCCGATAGAGGAGCTGCAGAAGTTTGCCGCCGACGTGCTGGAGCGCTTCGACAACCCGTTCGTCGACCACCAGGTAACAAGCATCATGCTGAACTCGTTCCCCAAGTTCCAGGCTCGCGACCTGCCCGGCGTGAAGACCTATCTGGAGCGCATGGGCGAGCTGCCTAAGGGTCTCGTCTTCGGTCTGGCAGCCATCATCACCTATTATAAAGGTGGCAAGCGTGCCGACGGTGTGGAAATCATCCCCAACGACGACGAGAAGATTATGGGTCTGCTGAAAGAGCTGTGGGCTACGGGCAACACGCAGAAGGTTGCCGACGGCGTGCTCGGCGCAGAGTTCATCTGGCAGGAAGACCTCAACAAGGTTGCCGGTCTGAATGCTATGGTGAAGCAGTTCCTTGACCTCATTCAGGAGAAGGGCATGCTCGAAGCCGTCAAGACGATATTATAAGTGATAAGTGATTAATAAAAATTGCTACCGCTCTCTGATAACCAGATGTGCGGTAGCTTTTTTTATAACCTTAAATAGCGGTAGCAAACTATTCACTATTCACTTATCTATTGGTCGGGGTTCTCGACGAAGCCTTGGTATTCGGGAGTGAGGGCCGACATCACGCTGTCGTAGGCCTGATGCATGGTGGCCTGGATGTTCTGCGGTCCCTGACCCACGGGATAGATGGCCTGATGGATGGTGAGCGACAGGGGATGCCACGAAGCAAAGTGCCAGTCGCGGGTTCGGGGCATGACGTTGAACGTACCGTTGATGGTCAGCGGCACTACAGGCAGCTGCAGCTCGTCGGCCAGCATAAAGGCACCCTTGCGGAACTCTCCCATGTGGCCCGTAAAGGAACGTGCGCCCTCAGGAAACACTACCACCGAACAGTTGGCATGCTGCAGAATGTCGCGGGCATCGTCGTAAGTCTTCCTGATCTTGCTCACGCCACTCTTATTGACCATAATCTGGTGCGACTTGCGGCAGGCATAGCCCACAAAGGGAATCTTCTGAATCTGGTGCTTCATCATCCATTTGAAGTTACGCCCCAGGAAACCGTAAATCAGGAAGATGTCGAAGGCGCCCTGATGGTTTGAGACAAAAACATAGGACTGGTTGGGTTCCAGATGTTCGCGCCCTTCGACTTTGACAGGCAACAGGAAGGCACGGGTAATGGTGCGTGCCCACCAACGACCAGGGTAGTATCCCCAGAAATGTCCGTCGCCCAGCGTACAGCCTATGCCGACAAGCAACGCCGTCCAGATAGTCATCACAATAGTGACGGGAAACGCAATAAAAACCTGATAGATGCAGTAGAGAAACTTCATATTACTTATTTTATTTCAATTCAAATAACTTCAATTTTTCAACTCTTTAATTCTTCCTTAGCGTGATGACGACTATCTCGCCAGGCTGATTGAGGCGGAAGGGAATGAGTGCCCCCAAGCCCGTACTAACGTAGAGCGAGCGGTCGCCCTCAGAGTACATCCCACCCCACTCGTCGTAGCTCAGCGCTACAGGTGACCAGTCGAAAAGCTGGAACTGTCCGCCGTGAGTATGTCCGCTAAGCGTCAGCTGGACGTGGCTCTCAGGCAGGATCTTCTCACGCCACGCCGTCGGGTCATGCGACAACATGACGATGAAGGGAGTCCTTACCTGCTTTCCTGCTTCAGGAGAGGAGTGACAGTTCAGCCCGGCCAGGGTCTTCTTGACATCACCCTTATGCGGCATGCGCTTCGCCCTGCCCCAGTTCTCCATGCCAGCTATGACGATGCTGTCGGAGTCGCGACGGACGATGCGATGCTCGTTAAGCAGGAGGTCAAAATGCATATCACGCAAAGCCTGGATGGTCTTCCGGCAGTTCTTGTCCTTGTGAACGGGATGGACATTCTGATAGGTGGCATAGTCGTGGTTGCCCAGCACGGCATAGACGCCATCCTTGGCCTTCAGTTGGCGAAGAGTGGCGATATGGGGCACGAGCTCGTCAGGATAGATGTTCTGCATATCGCCTGTAAACACTATCATGTCAGCCTTCTGGGCATTGATGCTATCGACGACACGCTGCAACAGCTGCTGGCGCGAACCAGTCATCGTACCCACATGGGCATCCGAGAACTGTACGATGCGGTAGCCGTCGAACGCCTCGGGCAAGTCGGCTGAAGCATACTCCACTTGGTGCACCACCAACTGTTCGTAGCCGACGAACACACCATAGCCTATCGCCCCCCATATAATTAATGTAAACGCGAGGGCCACCTTGTAGCACCACTTCTTAGGCAGGAGCCATCGGCAGAGCAACGTCAGCAGCAAGGGCAGGGCTACGGCTCCGACAAAGAAGAAGAACAAAATGGCATATCTGGCTATCATACTGGCTGTTATTATAGGTTGGCGGCTAAGAATCTACGCATCACTTCTACTGGCAAACCACGCCGACGGGCATAGTCGCCCAACTGGTCGGCACCAATCTTACCAATAGCGAAATAACGGGCACGAGGATGGGCTATCATGAATCCGCTGACACTGGCATGGGGCTTCATGGCTCCGCTCTCCGTCAGACGGACTCCCACCTGCGAGAGGTCTAACAGTTGGTCGATGAGGAAGTTCATGCTGGTATCGGGCAACGAGGGATAACCTACGGCAGGTCGGATGCCGACAAACTGCTCGGCATGGAGTTGCTGCATGGTCAGCTGCTCGTCAGGAGCATAGCCCCAATAGGTTTTCCGCACGGCTTCGTGCATCAGTTCGGCAGTAGCCTCAGCCAGTCGGTCTGCCAGTAGCTGGGCCATCATCCGCTGGTATTCGTCGTGAGAGAAGTCGGTCTCTAACCCTAAGTCTGCCGTCGTACAGAAAATGCCGATACGGTCATGCTGTGGATGGACGAAGTCAGAGAGCGAGAGATGTTCGCTGCCAGCCACCTGCTGGCGCAGCATGGGGAAGCGGAAGCCGCCGTCAGGCACGACGTCATTGATGCCGTCGGACACGCTCTTGCTGCCGTCGAGCACGATATCGTCGCCCTCGCTGTGGCAATCGGCCAGCATGAAAAGGGCGTATGTGTGGTAGCGTTCTTCTAAATTCCGAAGCATGGTTACGGCCTCCTGACGCAAGGCCAGTTTCTCTGCCTCGGGCTTGTTGTGCATGCCCCAGGCATAGTAGAAGTAGTCCCAGTTGATGTAGGGCGCAACGGTACTGATATCGTAGTCAATCCTCATGGCAGAAAGCTATTTCCTTGCCGCGAGAGTCGTCTCGGACGGCACCATTGGCATAGACCGTATGGCCGTTGCAGAGGGTATGCTCGACGCGCCAATGGTATTCGTGACCCTCCATCGGACTCCAGCCACACTTGCTAAGGATGGTGTCGGGTGTGACTGTCCACGGGCTGTTGGGACGAACGATGGCGAGGTCGGCACAATATCCTGAACGCACAAAACCTCTCTTTTGCACACCAAACAGGCGGGCAGGATTATGGCACATCAGTTCAACCAGCCTCGGCAACGTCAGCACACCTTCATCGACAAGTTCGAGCATCGTGACCAGCGAGAACTGCACCATCGGCATGCCGCTTGCCGACTTGACGCAACCTCCCAACTTCTGTGAGTAGAGATGTGGGGCGTGGTCGGTAGCAACGGTAGTAATGCGCCCGTCGGACAATGCCTGTCGCAACATAAACTGATCGACGGGGGTCTTGATGGCGGGATTCACCTTGATGCGGGCTCCTAAACGTTCGTGGTCGAGCTGTGTGAAATAGAGATGTCCCACACAAGCCTCGGCGGTAGGCCCACCCCCTACGCCTCCCAAAGGGAGGGGAGCCGTATGCCCAGACTTTCCAATAGGCGGGATGGGAGTCATTAGTTCCAGTTCCTCAGCCGTTGAGAGGTGGGCTACGTGCAGGCGCGTACCATATTTCTTAGCCAGTTCGACGGCCTTCTGGGTCGATGCCAGACAAGCCTCCTCGCTACGTATCATGGCATGCAGGGCCACAGGAGGGTCGTCGCCCCATGCTGCTTTGGCTGCCGCCATGTTGCGGTTGATGATGGCAGTATCCTCGCAATGCACCATCAACGGCATGTGACATGATTTAAAGATACGTTCCAGCGACTCCTGACGATCAACGAGCATGTTGCCCGTTGACGAACCCATGAAAAGTTTGATGCCAGGAATGCGGCTGGCGTCTAACTGGGCAAAGGTGTCGGCATTGTCGTTGGTGGCTCCGTAGAAGAAAGAATAGTTGACGAGACTGCTCTCGCTGGCTCGGCGGAACTTATCGTCAAGGGCCTCAGGCGTAGTGGTCTGCGGCACACAGTTAGGCATATCGAAATAGCTCGTCACGCCGCCTGCTGCTGCAGCACGGCTTTCGCTGGCGATGTCGGCTTTCTCCGTCAGACCGGGTTCGCGGAAATGGACATGGGAATCGATGACGCCTGGCAACACGTAACAACCCGAGGCATCAATGACCTCGTCAAATGAATGTGGAGTGTTGAATGAGGAATGAGGAGTGTTGGGTGTGGAATGTGGAATGATTTCAACGATATTCCCATCCTCGATGACGATATCGCCGACAAACTGACGGCCCTCATTGACGATATTTCCTCCGCTGACCAGTATCTTCATGGCTGAGGAACGTTGGTCAGGGGAGCAGAAGCTGGCTGGGGAAGGCTGTCCATATCAGGCGTCATGGCTGCCGGCTGGGTGGCTGCTGCTGGCGCTGGGGCTGAAGAAGCAGGAACTGCCGTCTCGCTAAGGCCATTCAAACGCTTCTCGTTCTCCTGAGCCATCTGGTAATACTCCTTGACATACGGGTCTTCCTTGAACGTCTTCGTAGCCTTCGACATGAGATACTCTATCTGCGGGGTCAGCACGGGGTAGCGATACTGGCTGGTCATCAGCATGAAAACGCCTGGACCAAGCGCATTGTCGAAATTCTCCTCTATGAACTTTGTCACTAGTTCGTCCTCTTCGGCAGTAATGCGCGCTGCCTCGGTATTCAGCTGCTCGCTAATGGTCTGCTCGTCAACACCCTCCAGAATCATCTGGTTCTGGCGATGACCCAGCTCGTTCATCTGGTTCGTCAGCTGGTTGTGCTTGTCTATGAAACTATAAAGGCTGTCGTTCAACGGAGTACCTCCTACCGTAGGACCTGCAGCGCTAATCTTCATGGTAATCTCACCCTCCTCCAGAATCACAGGCATGATGCTCTCATCGTCCATGAAGAGGTTGACCATGCGAACCGTATCCAACAGTCCGGCAAAATGGAACTCTCCGTGAACCACATCACACGAGTCGATATTCTTGAGTTCGCCAGCCTTGACAGCCTTGAGATAGAGTTTGCTTCCGTCAAGTGCCGAGACCGACGTTGAACCTGTCACATGATAGGATTTTGCACACGATGCCAGCAACAACACAGCAACAGAAGCACAAAGTATTTTGTTCATAAATTACTTATAATTTCTTTTCCGTCGGCAAATGTACAACGGATTATCGAAATAAGAAAAAATATTTGCGCAATTTAAAACATTTGCGCACATATTTAGCGTTTTTTTGCCTCGCTAACGGTCTTTTTCTAATTCGTTAGCAATTCGATGACTGCTGTACAGCTGCAAGATGGCGGCTACCAGTAAGACAACAATCCAGTTGTTGTGTACATATTTAATATATGAAAGATAATCCAGTCTCAGGAAATTAGACTGGTTGGCAAACATCAGCAGGGCGGCCACCAAAAACAACACGTCGCTGACAATCATGATATGACGCAGGCGACGGATGGTGAAGTTGTTGCCCTCGTAGCGCTGGCGCAACTGCATGGCGACAAAGAGCAAAGCGCCAGGAGCAAAAACGTAGGATGCCCAGGACTGGAGGAACATGCTGGCTCCGGCACCTACCACCATCAGCAGTCCACCAAGCAAGAACAAGATGGTCTCTGTCTTACTCAGCTGCCTCATGTGTCACCACCTCCTTCTGGTCATCGCTGAGCACGAAGATGTCTTCATCGTCGGCCTTCATGAAATACCGTTCACGGGCAATCTTCTCGATAGCCTTCGGATTGCTGTCCAGCATACGAATCTGCTGCAGGTTACGCTTGTTCAACTCCGTATGTTTGGCTATCTCCTCCTCCAAAGCGCTTATTTGCTGCTTGTTCTGGATGTGATGCCAGATGCTGTTCTCGTCAACAAAGCCTATCAAAGCGACGGCGATAATCGACACCAGCACATATTTCAGCGCCTTGATGCGAAAGATGTTAATGACTATAGTCTTCAGTTTCTTCATTTCAATTGTCCTTTTCGCCGACAAAGTTACGAAAAGTCGAGCGCAAAACAAAAGAAATCATTCTTTTTTTTTGCCGAGACGGAGTAATTTCGTCATCTATGATGACAAAGTTACGAAAAGTCATGCGCAAAACAAAAGTTTTTTTCTTTTTTTGCTGAGACGGAGTAATTATCATAAAAATGAGGTTGGTGCAGGACGCTACCAACCTCTGAAATAATTAAAGATAAGTGTCTTGGCAATGGCCAACGAGTGGCTTATCGGCGGCAAAATTAGAAAATAATTATATAATTTGCAAATTTTTCTGCTAAAAAGTTTGCAGTTTGACAGAAAATGATTACTTTTGCCGACGAAATAAAACTAAACAATAGTCATGAAACAATTAATGAACGCATTCGCTTGGTGGTGGCGCTCGAGACAGTAACAGTCGCGAGGCATTGAGCCGTATGTATTCATCAGAGAGATAAAACGGAGGCTCGTCGCGACTGCGGCGAGTCTCTTTTTCGTTCATCTATGCCGCAACATTGTTGCAGCAAATAAAGAAAAGGTAAACAACAACCACAAAAACGATAAAATATGGGAAAGTATCAAGTTGACGAGAAAGGATTTTACGGAGAGTTCGGAGGCGCTTATGTGCCGGAGATTCTCTACAAATGCGTGAAGGACTTGCAGGAGGCGTACCTGCCGATTATCGAGTCCCAGGAATTCAAGGACGAGTATCATGCCTTGCTAAAGGACTATGTGGGCAGACCGTCACCCCTTTACAATGCCAAGAGAATGAGCGAGAAGTACGGATGCCAGCTGTACTTGAAGCGTGAGGATCTGAACCACACGGGTGCCCACAAAATCAACAACACCATCGGCCAGATTCTATTGGCGAAGAAGATGGGCAAGACGCGCATCATCGCCGAGACGGGTGCCGGACAGCACGGCGTAGCCACAGCAACGGTCTGTGCGCTGATGGGGATGAAGTGCGAGGTATTCATGGGAGCCACAGACGTCGAGCGCCAGCACACCAACGTGGAGCGCATGAAGATGCTCGGAGCCCAGGTGAACCCTGTTAGAACGGGTAATATGACGCTGAGTGATGCGTGCTCAGCAGCCATCCGCGACTGGTGCTGTCACCCGAAAGACACCTATTACCTCGTTGGTTCGACGATGGGACCTCACCCCTACCCTGACCTTGTGGCAAAGATGCAGAGTGTCATCTCCGAGGAAATCAAATGGCAGTTAGAAGAGAAAATTGGCCGCAACTATCCAGACTACTTGATAGCTTGTATCGGCGGTGGCTCGAATGCTGCCGGTACCATTTACCATTATATGGACGACACCCGCGTGAAAATAGTGCTTGCCGAGGCTGGCGGACACGGCTGGGATACGGACTATACGGCAGCGACCATACATCGTGGCACGACGGGTATCCTGCACGGCGCGAAGATGCTGGTGATGCAGGACGAGGACGGCCAGATTCAGGAGGCCTTTACCATTAGCGCAGGTCTCGACTATCCTGGTGTTGGCCCGATGCATTGCAACATGGCAAAGCAGGGACGAACACAGGTGCTGAGCATCAACGATGACGAGGCCATCTACGGCGGTTACGAGTTGACGAGGATGGAGGGCATTATTCCTGCTATCGAGAGCGCTCACGCCATTGCAGCCCTGAAGAAGCTAAGCTTCAAGCCCGACGACGTCGTGGTACTGACCGTCAGCGGCCGCGGCGACAAAGACGTAGAGACCTATCTGAAGAACAAAGAAATGGCAAAGGAATACGGAAACTTTTGAACTACGAATCACACGAATTTCACGAAGTTATGGATACTTTTAAATATACGACAACAAGCAAGACGATACTGGCAGACATGTACACGCCAGTAGGAGTTTACATGCGACTGCGCGACCTCTATCCGCAGAGTGCGCTGATGGAGAGTTCGGACTATCACGACGCCAACAATTCACGCTCGTTTATCGGCATCGATCCCATCGCAAGTGTGGCCATTGGTCACGGGTTCGCATCCGTTAGTTTTCCTGATGGAACCACCGAGCGTCACGCTATCGACAAGGATTATGGCACCGCCGAGGCCATCCACGTTCTTATCGACCGCATCGAGGTTACAGGTGACCACGCTGCTGTCTGTGGACTCTTCGGCTATACTTCGTTCAATGCCGTACGTTACTTTGAGGACATCGCCGTGAAGGACGAAACTCTGGCAAAGAACGATGCACCAGACGTGCTATATATATTATATAAGGTGGTAATCGTGTTCGACCATCATAACAATATGCTCACGGTGGTTAGCCTCTCAGATAACGCAGAGAATACTGATAACACAGAGATTGACGCTGTGCTGAAGGCTATGAACAAAGCCAACGTTCAGACTTACGACTTTCATCCCGTAGGCGAAGTCAGAAGCACGTTGACCGACGACGAGCACAGGGCAAACATCCGTCGTGGCATCCAGCATTGTCTTCGAGGCGACGTGTTCCAGATTGTTCTTTCACGCCGTTTCATCCAGAAGTATGAGGGCGACGACTTCAAGCTCTACCGCACCCTGCGCAGCATCAATCCCTCACCCTATCTGTTCTACTTCGACTTCGGTGGTTTCCGCATCTTTGGTTCTTCGCCTGAAACACATTGTAGAATTGAAGGCAAGAAAGCATATATCGACCCCATTGCCGGCACTACCAAACGCACAGGCGATGAAGAGGCCGACCGCAGGGGAGCCGAGTATCTGCGCAACGATCCGAAGGAGAATGCCGAACATGTGATGCTCGTCGACCTCGCCCGCAACGACCTGAGCCGTAACTGCCATCACGTGAAGGTTGATTTCTATAAAGACCTGCAATACTATTCGCATGTCATCCACCTTGTTTCTCGCGTAAGTGGAGAACTGGACGAGGGCGCCGACCCCATCAAGGCGTTCATCGACACTTTCCCCGCCGGCACACTCTCAGGCGCACCTAAGGTTCGTGCCATGCAACTCATCTCTGAATACGAGCCGCACAACCGTGGAGCCTACGGCGGCTGCATCGGCATCATCGGCCTCGACGGATCACTCAATCAGGCCATCACCATCCGCACGTTCGTTTCGCGAAACGGCGAGCTGTGGTTCCAGGCCGGAGGCGGTATCGTAGCCAAGAGCGACGTGGAGTACGAATTACAGGAAGTGAACAATAAACTCGGGGCTTTAAGGAAGGCCATCGAGAGTGCGGAGAAGATTTGAAACAACGATTTTTACGAATTACACGTATTATGAAGATAGTCATCATAGATAATTACGACTCGTTTACCTACAACTTGAGTCACCTTGTGAAGGAACTCGGCGCCGAGGTTGATGTCGTGCGCAACGACCAGTTCCAGCTCGAAGACCTCGAGCCTTACAGCAAAATCATCTTGTCGCCAGGGCCTGGAATACCCTCTGAGGCTGGCCTCCTGCTCGACGTTATTAAAACCTATGCGGGACGTAAGCCCATCCTCGGTGTCTGCCTCGGTCATCAGGCCATCGGCGAGTCGTTCGGAGGCAAGCTTGAGAACCTGAGTGATGTCTTCCACGGCGTAGCCACCCCTTGTCATATCATTGTCGACGACCCGATTTTCAGCGGCATCGAGCGCAACATCACGATAGGTCGCTACCACTCATGGGTGGTCTCTAACGAAGGTCTGCCCGACTGCCTTGAAGTGACTGCCGTCAGCGACGAGGGTCAGATTATGGCTTTACGTCATCGTGAGCTGAACGTGAGAGGCATCCAGTTCCATCCCGAGAGCGTCCTTACGCCCGACGGCCGTAAGATGCTCCAAAACTGGCTCTTCCTTTAAATTGTAAATAGAAAATTGTCAAATTGTAAATTGTCAAATACGTATGGCACAAACGATGAAAGACATCCTAAACAGGATGCTGAACCACGAGGAACTGTCTCGTGAAGAAATGAAGAATATTCTGATTGGTATCACCCAGAGTGAGTTTCCCAACGAACAGATTACGGCGTTGCTGACAGCCCTGCAGATGCGTGGCGTAACAGTCGACGAGCTGCTTGGATTCCGTGACGGCATATTAGAAACTGGTGTCCCAGCCATCCTCGACTGCGACCGTTATATCGACGTCGTAGGAACAGGAGGCGACCGCAAGAACACCTTTAACATCTCAACCACCAGCTGTTTTGTGATTGCGGGTGCCGGCTATAAAGTAGCCAAGCACGGCAACTATGCTGCAACGAGTGTGAGTGGTGCGTCGAATGTGATTGCCCATCACGGCATCAAGTTTACGGATGACATCGACCGTCTCAATCGTTCGCTGAACGAGGCAGGCATCGTCTATCTTCATGCCCAGCTCTTCGCCAAGGCCATGAAGTTCGTTGGTCCAATCCGAAAGGCCCTGCAATTCCCGACCATCTTCAACCTACTGGGTCCGCTGGTGAATCCTTCTCAGCCGAAATGTCAGTTGTTAGGCGTGGCCAACCTCGACCAGATGCGTCTTTACAATCAGGTTTACCAGAAGATTGGCATCGACTACGGCATCGTCAACTCCATCGACGGCTACGACGAGATTTCGCTGACTGGCGACTTCAAAGTGACCACTAAGGACTACGAGCGCATCTTCTCGCCCAAGGACCTTGGTTTTGAGATTGCCAAACCTGAAGAGTTGGTCGGCGGTGCTACCGAGGAAGAAGCTGCTCAAATCTTTGACTCCGTCCTCGAGAACCGTGCCCTCCCAGCCCAGAAGAACATTGTCCTTGCCAACGCAGCCTTCGGCATCCAGGTATTGGAGCGCGGTCAGAAGAGCATCGAGGAGTGTATTGAGATTGCCCGCGAAAGCATCGACAGCGGCTCAGCCCTCAGAACGTTCAAGAAGTTCGTCGAACTGAACAGCTGAAGTCGTAATAACGTGATCACGACATAACGTGATAACGTAATAACGTGATAACGACATAACGTTATAACGAAACAACGAATTTAACGAATTACACGAATTGTTTATGCAAGATATTCTGAAAGAAATCGTTGCCCATAAGCATGTGGAACTGGAGCAGCTTTGCGCGAAGAAGCCTTCTTTGCGCGAGGCGTTGCTGCAAAGCGAGACCGGCATCATCGCCGAGTTCAAGCGCAGGTCGCCCTCTAAGGGCTGGATTAAGGAAGAGGGACGTGCCGACATCATTCCGCTGTCGTACCAGCAGAATGGTGCTGCCGCCCTGAGCATCCTCACCGACGAGCATTATTTCGGCGGCTGCGACGACTTCATCCGTCAGGCCCGCCAGAGCGGAGTCACCTTACCTATATTATATAAGAACTTCGTCATCGATGAGGCCCAGCTTTATGCCGCTGCCCTCTGCGGAGCCTCAGCCGTACTGCTCATTGCTGCCTGTCTGACGAAGCAGGAATGCCAAGTACTCCTGCACAAAGCCCATGAGTTAGGCCTCGAAGTACTTCTTGAGATGCATTCAGAACAGGAACTGGAGTACGCCACCCTCGGCCCCGACCTCTGCGGCATCAACAACCGCAACCTCGGCTCGTTCGTCACCGACGTCGAGAACTCCTTCCGCCTTGCTGAACGTCTCCGTTCGATATGTGGCTGTGCGACAGCTACTAACTCAGCACCCGTCCTCGTCAGCGAGAGCGGTATCTCAAATCCCGACACGGTGAAAGCTCTGCGCCAGGCAGGTTTCCGCGGTTTCCTAATTGGTGAGAACTTCATGAAGACCGCCGACCCCGGTCAGGCTCTTAACGAATTCATCCAATCAATTGTCAAATGATTAAGGTTTGTGGCATGAGGGAAGCGGAAAATATCCGCGAGGTTGAGGCATTGGGCATCGACCTGATGGGTTTTATTTTCTGGCCAAAGTCGAGCCGCTTTGTGGCTGAGCCTCCCGCCTATCTCCCCACCAGATGCAAGCGCGTCGGGGTCTTCGTTGATGAGAACATCGAGACCGTAAAGCGAATCGCTGACGAATATGCACTCGATTATATCCAGTTGCATGGCCACGAGTCGCCCGACTATTGCGCTCAGTTGCAAGGGATGCATCTCATCAAGGCTATCAGCGTGAGTGGTCTCGATGACATTGCGGCATACAAGACCTACGAGGGACTTGTGGATTACTTCCTCTTCGATACCAAGTGCCCTTCCGTAGGTGGAAGCGGACAACAGTTCGACTGGACCTTCCTCTCAGCTTACGATGGTGACACGCCCTTCCTGCTCAGTGGTGGCATCGGTCTCAATGATGCAGAACGCGTAAAGGCTTTCCATCACCCCAAGTGTATTGGCATTGACCTGAACTCCCGTTTCGAACTGGCTCCAGGTCTCAAGGACGTCTCCGCCCTCCGTCAATTCATTAATGAATTAAATCGATAAATAAAGTGTAAATCATTAATTGTCAAAATTGCAAATGAACAAGATTAATTCCCTTTTCGCCAACAGTAAGGATCAAAAGCTCCTTTCTTTATACTTCTGTGCTGGTTGTCCTACCCTCGAAGGCACCGCCGACGTAATCCTGACCATGCAGAGTCGTGGCATCGCCATGATTGAAGTGGGCATCCCCTTCAGCGCCCCTCTCGCCGATGGTCCCGTCATTCAGAGTGCCGCCACGCAGGCCTTGAAGAACGGCATGACGCTCACGAAGCTTTTCGCTCAGCTCAAGGCCATTAAAGGCCAAGTAGAAATACCCCTCGTACTGATGGGCTACCTGAACCCCATCCTGCATTACGGTATCGAAGCTTTTTGCCAGAGTTGTGTCGATGCCGGTGTAAGTGGTGCCATCATCCCCGACCTGCCTTTTGACGACTATCTGAACCTGGTCAAGCCTGCTGCCGACAAGTATGACCTGCGCATCATCATGCTCATCACACCAGAAACCAGCGAGGAGCGCATCCGTTTCATCGACGACCACACCGACGGTTTCATCTATATGGTCAGCTCGGCCTCTGTCACAGGTACGCAGAAATCCTTTGACAACCAGAAGCAAGAGTACTTCCGCCACATTAATGCGATGAACCTTCGTAACCCTCGCATGATTGGTTTCGGCATCTCGAACGCTCAGACCCTGAAGGCCGCACAGGACAATGCCACCGGTGCCATCATCGGTTCGAAGTTCGTCACCCTGCTCAACGAAAGCAAGAACGCCGACGAGGCATTGGACAAACTCTTCGACGCCCTGAGTAAATAGCATGGTTGCCACCAACGGCAACAACTAAGCAACGAGTCCGGACAGGCAAAACAGAGCAACAAGTAAACGTTTGCGCGTTTTTTAACGGCTTTTCGTTTGCGGTCTCAAAGAAACTTCGTACCTTTGCACTCAGTACTACTAAAGCAAAGATAACATGAAGAGAATCTTTCAGACCGTGATGCTTCTCACGCTGGTAGCCCTTGGCGTACAGGCCCAGGGTTGGAACGAACAGCAATACAGCCAGATTGAGCAGAGCATCCGCCTCCCACAGTTCGTGGACAAGGACTATGTAATTACCAAGTTCGGTGCCCGGACAACCAATACGGCGGCCAAGAACCAGAAAGCCATCCAGAAGGCTATCGATAAGTGCTCTGCAAAAGGCGGTGGCCGTGTCGTGGTACCTGCTGGAGAGAAGTTCCTTACTGCCGCCATCCAATTGAAAAGTGGCGTAAACCTCGTTGTCGAGGAGGGTGCCGTGCTGGAGTTTGTCTTCGAACCAGAGCTCTACCCCGTCGTCCCCACACGTTGGGAGGGTCTGGACTGTTGGAACATCTCACCACTCATCTATGCCTACGAGGCTAAGGACATTGCCATCAGCGGAAAGGGAACCATCGACGGCGGCGGTTCTCTCGAGACATGGTGGCCGTGGTGTGGTGCTCAGCACTTTGGCTGGAAGGAGGGAATGATTAACCAGAAACAAGTGACACGTCCACGGCTCTTGAAACAGGCCGAGGACGGTGTGCACATGGACGAGCGCCGCTACGGTCCGCAGGACGGTCTGCGCCCACAGATGGTGAACTTCATGCATTGCCAGCGTATCCTCATCGAGGACGTCACCTTGCTACGCTCGCCCTTCTGGGTAATACACCCCGTACTGTCGACCGACATCACCGTGCGTCGCGTCCACATTAATAATGAGGGGCCCAACGGCGACGGCTGCGACCCCGAGTCGTGCGACCGCGTACTTATCGAGGACTGTTTCTTCAATACCGGCGACGACTGCATCGCCATCAAGAGCGGCCGTAACAACGACGGTCGCGAAGGCGGTCAGGGTAAACATGCTGGCACCCCGTCGAAAAACATCATTATCCGTGGCTGCAAGATGCAGAACGGTCACGGCGGCGTGGTCATCGGTTCGGAGATTTCAGGTGGATGCCAGAACGTCTTTGCCGAGAACTGCGAGATGGACTCGCCGAACCTCGACCGTGTGCTGCGTATCAAGACCAACTCGTGTCGCGGTGGCGTCATCGAGAACATCAACATGCGCAACATCACCGTTGGCCAATGTGGCGAGGCCGTCATCAAGGTTAACACCAACTACGACCCAAACGAGGTGTGCTGCCGCGGCTTCTACCCTACCGTGCGCAACGTCACCGTGGAGAATGTAACCTGCAAGAAGTCGAAGTACGGCGTAATGATTGTGGGCTACGACGACCCAAAGTTAGCATATACCGTCAACAACATTAGCGTCCGCAACTGTCAGTTCGACGGTGTGCAGGACAAGGCTGTACGTCAGGACGGCTATGCCCAGGACGTGAAGTACGACAACCTCATAGTCAACGGGTCGCTGGTAGTACAGAACCCGCCCTATAAGCACTATTCCGAGTGGCTCACCTACTCCGAGATGAAGCGCACACCGAAGCCTTTCATGCTCGACTTCTCCAAGTCACCCAAGTGGAGCTATGTCATGGGCATCGAACTGGAGTCCATGCTCGACACGTACCTTGCCTATGGCGGCGACGACATCCGAAAGTATTGCCAGGAGTACACCGACACGATGATCTATCAGGACGGCAACATCCTCGGCTATAACATCCTGGAATATAACCTCGACAACGTCCGTACCGGACATTTCGTCACCCGCATGTACCAGAAATGGCCTGAAGAAAAGAACCTGAAGGCCATGAAACTCATGATGAAGCAGTTGCAGAACCAGCCACGCACCATCGCCGACAACGTCTACTGGCACAAGGCCATCTATGCCTATCAGGTATGGCTCGACGGCATCTTCATGGGTCTGCCTTTCCGCACCCTGACCGCACCCATCACTGAAGCGGCGAACGACAAGAAGGGAAATCGTAAAAATCAGAGTTCAAAGGATAAAGTTCAAAGCATCTACAACGATGCCGTCAACCAGTTGATTACGACTTACGAGCGCACTTTCGACCCGAATACCGGTCTGAACCGTCACGCCTATGACGAGACACGCAAGACCTTCTGGGCCGACCAGGAGACGGGGCTCTCGCAACGTTGCTGGGGCCGTGCACAAGGGTGGTACACCATGGCGCTCATCGAGGTGCTCGACGCGCTCCCTGTGGACTATGACCGCCGTTCGGAGGTCGTCGACTTGTTGCAGAAAGACCTGGACGCCATACTGAAGTGGCAGGACGAGAAGAGCGGACTGTGGTATCAGGTAATGGACGGTCCAGGACTAGACGGTAACTATCTGGAAGCCACGTGTTCCAGCATGTTCACATACGCCCTACTGAAAGCTTATCGCAAGGGTTACGTCGATGAGAAATATCGTGACGCAGCCATCAAAGCCTACCGTAACATGGTGAAGAAGTTCATCAAGATTCATCCCGACAAGACCATCTCGTTAACCCAATGTTGCGAGGTCGCCGGTCTCGGTCCCGCAGCAACTCCTGAGGTGCAGGCCGCCCTCAAGAAAGTGAATCCTAAGGGCACCGTCGTTGAAAACCGTCGCCGCGACGGCAGCTACCAGTACTACCTCTCAGAACCCATCCGCGACAACGATGCCAAAGGTGTGGGGCCTTTCATCTGGGCTTCGTTGGAAATGGAAATGCTCGGATATAATACTGAGAACCTTTTTTAAGGGTTAGAGGTTAGAGGTTAAAGGTTAGAGGTAAGAGGTTAGAGGTTAATCGCCTGCGGCGAATAAGAAGTATAGAAACAAGAATTAAATATTATGAAGAGACATCTGATATCACTTGCAGCCATGGCGCTGTCGCTGACGGTAGCTGCAACGGACTATGACCAGCAAAAGCCCTTCGGTTTTTGCACACGTTCCTCACGTACTGATGCTACCAGTACCTTTGACATTACTGGTGGCGGATGCTATACCTACCCCATACCGGAGGATTTCACGGGGACGGTCGTTGTACTGAAGTCCAATGGCGAGGACATGAAGAGCACCATCGAAAGCACTATCAAGAATGGTACCAACAAGGTCATCATCCTCGACGGCTCCGACGGCGACTTCATCGTTTCGAGCACTATCAGCATTACCTCGTCCAACAAAACCATCTTAGGCATCAACAACGCCCGCATCTGTACCAAGTGGTATGTGACACAAGAGATGAAGGATGCGCTGGACGCTGCCGGAGTGCCCAGCATGAGCACCAGCGGCGGTGGCGGTACGCTGCCCAACGGCCAGAAGGTGGACGAGGAAGCGGAATTCAACACACGAAAGATTCTCATCCAAATGACAGGCGATAGTAATGAGGGCTACCGTAAGTCGGGCATCTTCAGCCTTAGCGGGTCCAAGAACATAATCATCCGCAACATCACGTTCGTCGGCCCCGGGTCGATAGACGTTGGCGGCCACGACCTCATCTCAAGCACGAATGGTGCCAAGAACGTTTGGGTAGACCATTGTGCATTCATGGACGGCATGGACGGCAATTTCGACATTACCCAGAAGTCAGACTTCCATACCGTCAGCTGGTGTACCTTCAGCTACACCGACCGTTCATACATGCACCAGAACACCAACCTCATCGGCAGCAGCGACAGCGAGTCGGTAGGCTTTCTGAATACGACGTTTGCCTTCAACTGGTGGGGAACGGGCTGCAAACAACGCATGCCGATGGCCCGTGTGGGAAAGATACACATGCTGAACAACTACTTCAGCTGCACCACCGCCAGCAACTGCATCAACCCGCGCAAGAACTCGGAGTTCCTCATCGACGGAAACTACTTCGAAAAAGGCGTCAAGAAATACTACAGCGAGAACGATTCCAAAGCGGTGACGTGGACGGAGAACAACTACATTGCGGAGAAGAGCGGTCTGCCCGCCTCAAAGGGTTCCACCGTTACCGTACCCTACGAATATACCGCGGCCCCCTACGCCGACGTACCGACAATGGTCCAAGAGCATGCCGGCGCTACCATCTTTACCGGCGAACCTACCGGAATCCAGGAAATACACGACGTTACGGACTGTCGTAACAGTCACCACGTCTACAACCTCTCAGGACAACGAGTCAGCAGCAACAGCAAGGGACTCCTGATTATCAATGGCAAAAAGGTCTTTATTCGGTAAACACAACAAGCAACAACAAGCATTAAAAGCTGTAGTAAGATATGATGCGAAGTTTTTTATTTATTTTTTGTTCATTATTAGTTAGTAGCATAACTGCACAGACCCCAGCCTTCCCTGGCGCCGAGGGCCACGGACGTTACGTCACAGGTGGACGAGCCACCGACGGAACAACAAAAATCTACCACGTCACTAATCTCAAGAATAGCGGACAGGGGTCACTCCGCTGGGCACTCTCACAGTCGGGACCACGCACCATCGTCTTCGACGTAGGTGGTGTCATTGCGCTGACAAGCGACCTCAGCATCCCCGCCAACACCACCATCGCCGGACAAACCGCACCAGCACCAGGCATCACCCTGAGATACTATACCATACACGGCATCGGCAACAACGTCATCATACGCTACATCCGCTCTCGCCGTGGACAGGAAAAGGACGTCAACGACGGAGCCGACGCCATCTGGGAACGTAACAAGACCGGCATCATCATCGACCATTGCTCATTCTCGTGGAGCATCGACGAGGTGGCATCCTTCTACGACAACAACAACTTCACCCTCCAATGGTGTACCCTCGGCGAAAGTCTGAACAACGCCGGTCACGGCAAAGGAGCCCACGGCTACGGAGGCATCTGGGGAGGCAAGCTGGCCTCCTTCCATCACAACATGATTTGTCACGTGGGAAACCGCTCGCCACGCTTCAACGGAGCCCGATACAACTGGACGGGATATACCAGCAACAAACTCTACAGCGACTACCAGTGGCAGAACGCCGTTCAGGCCGAGAATGTCGACTTCCGAAACTGCGTCATCTACAACTGCGGCAACGGATGCTACGGCGGACCTGGTGGCGGACAAATCAACATGGTGAACAACTACTACAAGAGCGGACCGGCCGGCAACACCAGCACCATCACAAAAGCCTCCGTGGCCAACAGCACGTCATCAAGCGACAACCAGACCTACTGGAACATGTTCAGCCGATACTACATCAGCGGTAACCAGCTGAACAACACCGCCAATGCTGACTGGAACAAAGTATCGTACGACGACGGAACCAAGGCCAAGAACGGCATACGCTACACCCCCGACCCCAAGCATTACTACGGCGACGGCGTCACCTACGAGAACATCGACGGCACAGACTGTGTCAGCATGGTGCTCGACCAGCCAGCACCCTACGGCGAAGTCACCACCCACGACGCCACGACAGCCTTCGACAAAGTACTCGCCTACGCCGGATCGTCACTTTTCCGCGACGATGTGGACCAGCGTTACATGGACGAGTGCCGCAACGGCACAGCGACCTATAAAGGTTCCGTCACCAAGAAAGCCGGCCGCATCGACCTCGTCAGCGACGTCAACGGATATACAGAGGAAAACTTCGGCACCAGCCAGCGCCCGGCAGACTTCGACGCCGACAACGACGGTATGGCCGACGAGTGGGAACAGAAGAACGGTGGCGACCTCCAGCCCAACGAATTCACCGTTGACCCGCAGAAGAAGTACTCCAACATCGAGGTCTACCTCAATTCCCTCGTCGAGGACATCATGCAAGACGGCAACAACGGCGGCGACAGCAACTACGAGGAGTACTACCCTCCCTGTCAGAAGATTGACCCCACCGGCATCATAGCCCCCACCTCTAACACCACAGGCACACCCCTCACCACCGAATACTTCGACCTGAACGGCCGCCGCCTCACCACTCCCTCCCACGGCGTCACCATCCGCATCGACCGCCTCCCCAACGGCCAGAGACTAACAACAAAGGTCGTACAATAACCTCTCCTAACAATGGCTTGAATTTGGATTTGCGTTCACTTTTGGGGCTTACTTGCTGGTTTACAGGACTTTAAGCAAGGTGACTGCAAAGTGAACGCAACCCGTTTGCAGTCACCTTTTTGGGGTGTTTTAAAACATTTTAATTGTAAGAGACTTGCAAATGTGCCGACGGGACTAACCCGACATTATGCAGCAGACGGGCTGTGTCTTCCTGTCCATCGAAATTCCGAAAAATGCTGATATACGAATCGACAGTTGGCTTACAGCAACAAATTACGCCAAGAAAAAACTGAAGAAAGATTGCACCTGCCGAATGCAAAACGTATTAACTCTCACACCAAAACAACTTGTTTTGGTATGCTCGGAAAGGCACTTTCTATCGGAAATCACGGTACTTTCCTGACCAAAACAAGTTGTTTTGGTATAAGTGACTGCAAGTGACTGCAAACCATTTGCAGTCACTAAGCATAACTTTCTCGTACACAAGGTGTTAACATTAAAAGTGAACGCAAAATGAAAAACAGCCCTTTTGTGAAGACAATACATATCAGGCTCATCCGCAATAACATCTGGAGTGTGCAAGGCTTGATGGGTTCCAAGCGTGGTGCAATATCATTGCCCAATGCAGGCAATATCTCTTCCTTGATAATACCCTCTTCCAGTTCCTCTACTTGCTGAAGAACATCCTTGCTCAGCTTCACTCCCACTTCGCGAGAGTTCTCAATGATGCTGAATAATTTTACGAGTTTTGTCATATTGATAGAATATTTTTTTTGTTCGCTATTAGTTGTATAATTCAAAATTTATGCTTAATTTTGCAGCGGAAGCAACTAAAGAAAGATGAATCATGACATTTCTCAACCAGTTCCACAAGGAAGTGACGGAGCGCAAGATGCGGAAAATAGCCGCATCGCAGCAATCGCCGATCAGCTCGAGCGACTTTGCGCAATACATGAAGCGCAACGTGGAGATAGCCTCAAAGATGTAAGCCGTTTTGAAACCGAGCAACGTGCCGCTGAGCAATCATGATGCACAATACCCTTTTTCCAGATACCGCTTATTCCTTTTATGGCTTTGCAGGGTTTGATGGGCGCACCATTCAACCTGTTATCGTCCAGCCAAGAATAGCCAATGCCCATCCAGCCACAAAGATTCAGATTGACACCTATTTGGCTGCCCTCGGCTTCGAGAAGACCACTCAGGAGGGCCGTTTCAGGAACAGTCAATACGAGGTTTGGGATGTAGTGCCTCGTAATGTTCTTGTCGATGATGAAGGAGACATCTTTGTGGTAGATGCAGAGATTAAGCATATTGGATAGTACTATTCTTTTCCTTCAACTATTTTGATTTCTTCTTCCGTCAGGCCGTAGAGCTGATATACAAGGCGGTAGATTTCGGATTCAAAGCAGATTACAGGAACCGTCCGTTTTTTTAGGAGTGAAACGCTGACCTGTCCCTAGTGTTCTTGTCCCTAGTGTTCCCTTATCTCGCAAAAAAGTTGTTTTCCGACTTAATATTTCGTCGTGTTCTGCGTATTAAATATGTATGACACGCTCAGAATTCGAACATATTGCCTCGCAGTTGCGCCAGAGAGTGCTGAAAGTCGGGTTCGACTTCTTCGGCTCCCGTGAGGATGCCGAGGATGCAGCTCAGGAGACGATGGTACAACTCTGGCGCTACTGTGAGCATATCGATGCTGGGCGGAACGTAGAGGCGCTGGCTGTCAGAGTGGCTAAGAACTGCTGCGTGAGCATGTATCGCAGACAAACACCGCAGACCGATGTTCAAGGTGTAAAGCTCAATGCCGAACTGGAGGCTTCGCCACAAGAAGAATTAGAAGCTAAGGATGCTCAGCGAATGCTTTCCGAAGCACTTGGTCTGCTGAGGCCACGAGAACGCCAACTCTTCGAAATGCGGCAAATGGAAGGACTCTCGACGGAGGAGGTCGCCAAACAGACGGGCATCCCTAAACTCTCTGTAACAGCAATGGTCTCAGCGGCACGAAAGAAAGTATTCACTGAACTAAAAAGGAGGATGAAACAATGACGGACAAGGACATACAACGACTCACAGACCGATACCTGGCAGGCGCAACAACACCGGCCGAGGAGCGCCGGCTGGCCCTGGCCCTGCGGCAGCGCGGCGAGCTGAGCGAGGAGTGGCAGGCGGTAAGCCTGATGCTGGGCGAACTGACGGCAGGCGAGGCCGAATATGACGCCATCATGGTTAAGCGGAAAGCCAAACCGTCGGCCGTCGTCGTCGCCCTGCGCATCATGCTCACTGCGGCAGCCGTCTATCTGGTGGGGCTGTTCCTCTGGCTGCAGCAGGAGCCGACGGAGCCTGTGCGGCTGGCCGCCAAGCAGCCGGTGCAGGAGTCTGTGGTTCCCTGCACAGAGGGGACGCCCGACGAAATCATCGTATGCTATCTTGAACAAAGGGAAACTCGGCCGAATACTTATAGTTTAATCAGACAAACGCTTTATGAAAACAAACAGTAAAATGATAATCATGGCGATGATGCTGGCGATGATGGCCGCATCATGCCGGAACAAGGACGACCGCATGCTCACCATCGTCAACGAAGATGGCACGTGCTGCCGTGAGTACACCTTCCACACCTCGCAGCAATGGTTAGCGGCAACGCCCGACGAGGACTACGACAGCATTGTCGACAAGAGCTGGGAGCGCAGCTGGTCGGTGCTCGGTGCCGACTCCGTACGCTACCCGGTGCCCCTGACCGAGGCCCAGTTAGACAGCATGCAGGCGCTTGATAACAGCCAGCCGTTAGGCAACATGCTGATGGTCCACTGTAGGAAGACGTACGGAAGCGTCGAGGAAATGAGCGCCCACCTGTACCGTGCCGACGGGTCGCATCTTGTCGAGGTCAGGGGCATCAAGGCCAGCAGCAGGCTGGAGAAGCGCTTCAAGTGGTTCTATACCGACTACACCTTTAGCGAGACGTTTACCTACGAGGGCGAGCCCGTGTTCCCCGTGCCCATCAG
>JAEEGF011925016.1_pt1 | contig 23208 bp, 14 predicted proteins | sample 9134171 | NCBI WGS metagenome assembly JAEEGF01 (sample SAMN16246542, study PRJNA631951) | gut metagenome | biome: gut microbiome; feature: rumen; material: AP-attached | host: Bos | place: Iran: Karaj | collected 2018-10
TCGATGAAGAGGATGAGGTTATCGCCCTTGGTGGCATCGGCCTGCGTGCCGAGGTTGGGGACGAAGGTGCAGATGTTTCCGCCGACGAGGATGCCGCTGCCCTTGCCTTCGATGTTCTGAGGGTGGGCAGGCAGCTCGTAGTGCGGCACGTTGCCGAAGAGGAGGTCGCGCATCAGGATGCTGGTGACATCGGTGCCGCCCTTGGCGAGGAACGAGCTCATGGTGCCGTGGATGCTCATCACGCCGGCACGGGTCCACAGGCCATGGAGCGTGGAGATGTCGCTGAAGCCGATGATCCACTTGGGCGATGCCTTGATTTCGCCGAGCGTGATGCGGTTGATGAGCTGGATGGAGCCATAGCCGCCGCGGTTGCAGAGGATAGCCTTGATGGTGGGGTCGCTGAGCGCCCAGCGGATGTCGCTGACGCGTTCGGTGACGGTTCCGGCATATTTCCCATCGACTATCTTGCCGACATTGGGGCCGATGACGGGCACGAGTCCCCACGTGCGGAGTACTTCGGCGGTCTTCTCGACATTCTCCATCGGGGTGTAGTAGGAGGGGGAGATGAGGGCTACCTTGTCGCCAGCCTGGAGGAAGTCGGGCTTGATGCAGTTCTCGATGGGACGGGTGGGATCGACAAACTCGGGGTCATCGCCTTCGCACGACGATAACAGGAGGGCACTCAGGGCAGCCATCGCAAGGGCTGCCATCGTTGAAAGAATCTTTTTCATTTTGAATTATAAGTATGTAACCAAAATTTACGATAATTCTATGTGTCTTTTTTCTTAACGCGAATTATCATGAATTTACATGAATTATTAGCATGAAAGGCAGGTCAAGACAGTTACTTAGAAAGGGAAGAACGTGAACAAAAAGAATCGCAAGTGAAGGGAACCTTCGGACGGAGGCCTTTCGCTTGCGATAGGGACACCTGGAAGAATCGGGGGGATTACTTCAGGTAGTACTCGATGGTGGTGACAACGCGCACCTTGCGCTTGTGGGGCATGACGTCGTCGCTCTCGATCTCGAACTGGCCCTGGCGTGCGGTGCAGATGCTACCGAGGGTAGCTCCGGCATCTTCGGCGAACTTCTGAGCCACAATGCGTGCGTTCTTGGTGGCCTCTTCGACCATCTCGGGCTTCAGTTCGTTCAGGCCGGTGTATTCGTAGCTGCAGTAGCTGTTGTCGAGGAGCACACCCTGCTTGAGCAGATCGAGCTGCTTCATGCGAAGGGTCATGATCTTCTCGACGTCGGACGAAACGATGGTGAGACGGCCGGTGACGACGAAGCGTGCCATGACGTCCTTCTTCTCGTTCCAGTTGTACCACGAGGAGCGGTCCTCGGCGGATGGTACATCGAGGAAGATCTCGTCCTCCTTGACGCCATTAGACTTGAGGAACTTGATGAGTTTGTCCTGCTTGGGTTCGAGGCTTTCGTAGAGGAACTCAAGCGCATTGCCTGCGACGTTGTAGGACAGCGACCAGGTGACCTTGTCGGCCATGACTTCGCGCTCGGACAGGCCCTTGACGGTAACATGACGGTCCTTGTTGGCAATATGGTCGATGCCACAATAGATGAAGTAACCTGCGAGGGCTACTCCAATACCCAGGATCAGTGCCCAAAGAGAATTTTTCATGTTGTGAATTGTTTTGAGTTAATACTGTTTTTCGATGCAAAGATAGGGTTTTTCTTTGAATGGTGCAAGAAAAGAGATGGAAAAAAGTACGAAACGCATTCAACATTGTACGAATTCCGATTTTGTGGGGCGGATTATGCGGCAAAATGAAAAGAAAATCGTATCTTTGCGGCGGGTTTTTCATCTTTGCGAAAAAAGACACGGGGCGGCCAAGCACGGCCGCGACATAACAAGGGCTTATGACCTGGACAAACAGAATATATAAACACACTCCTATGCTGAAACAATCGCTCATCACACTCGTGGCGATCTGTGCGCTCACAACGGCAGAGGCACAGCGCCAGCGCTACAACTTCAACGCCGACTGGAACATCACATTTGCCGACCCCGACACAAATCCGACGGCCGAGGCCGAGAACGTCACCCTGCCCCACGCCTGGAACGAGGACTATTCGTTCATGGTCGAGATACGGCAGCATCCCGATGCCGAGGTTTGGTACCGGAAGACGTTCACGCTGCCTGATTCGGACGCGGGCAAGCACGTCCTGGTGGAATTCGAGGGCGCACGCCAGGCCGCCGAGGTGTGGATCAACGGCCATCGCCTGGGTCTGCACGAGAACGGCGTGATGGCCTTCGGCTTCGACCTGACACCTTATATAAATTACGCGGGAGCGAACGTCCTGAAGGTGCGCACCGACAACGACTGGACCTACCGCGAGCGCGGCACGGACACGCGCTTCCAATGGAACAACTCGAACTTCAACGCCAACTTCGGCGGCCTGCCCAAGAACGTCTGGCTGCACGTTGCGGGCGACATCTACCAGACGCTGCCCCTCTATTCGGGCCTCGGCACGACGGGCACCTACATCTACGGCACGGACTACGACATCGCGGGCCACAAGGTGACGGTGCATGCCGAATCGCAGGTCATCAACGCCTCGGACAAGGCCCAGCGCGTGGCCCTGCAGGTGGAGGTGCTGGACAACGACGGCAGGCTGGTGAGCAAATTCAAGGGCTCTTCGCAGCTGATTGCAGCGGGTGATACAGCCGTGGTCGGTGCCTCGCGCAGACTCAGCGGCATGCACTTCTGGTCGTGGGGCTACGGCTACCTGTACAACGTGAGGACCAGCCTCGTAGCAGGCGGCAGGACCTTCGACACCGTAGAGACGCGCACGGGCTTCCGCAAGACACGCTTCGCCGAAGGAAAGGTGTGGCTCAACGACCGCGTGCTGATGATTCACGGCTACGCGCAGCGCACTTCGAACGAATGGCCCAGCGTGGGCATGAGCGTCCCCGCCTGGCTGAGCGACTATTCGAACGACCTGATGGTGCGTTCGGGCGGCAACCTGGTGCGCTGGATGCACGTCACTCCCTGGAAGCAGGACGTCGAATCGTGCGACCGCGGGGGCCTCATCCAGGCCATGCCTGCCGGCGATGCCGAGAAGGACTGCAGCGGACGCCAGTGGGAACAGCGCTGCGAACTGATGCGCGATGCCATCCTCTACAACCGCAACAACCCGTCGATCCTCTTCTACGAGGGCGGCAACGAGAGCATCAGCCGCGAACACATGGTGGAGCTGAAGCAGATCCGCGACCGCCTGGACCCCTATGGCGGACGTGCCATCGGCAGCCGCGAGATGCTCGACATCGACGAGGCGGAATATGGCGGCGAGATGCTCTACATCAACAAGAGCGGCAAGCACCCGATGTGGGCCATGGAGTACTGCCGCGACGAGGGCTATCGCCAGTACTGGGATAACTATTCGTACCCCTTCCATCAGGAGGGCGCAGGACCCTGGTACCGCAAGGCGCCTGCCGACATCTACAACCACAATTCGGACGAGCTTGCCATCGAGCACATCCGGCGCTGGTACGACTACTACGTGCAGCGCCCCGGACAGGGACGGCGCGTGAGCGCGGGCGGCGTGAAGATCATATTTTCGGACACCAACACCCACGGACGCTCGGAGTTCAGCTACCGCGTCTCGGGCGTGGTGGACCCCATGCGCATCGAGAAGGAAGGGTTCTATGCCGACCAGGTGATGTGGAACAGCTGGGTGGACATCGACTACAGCCGCACCCACATCATGGGCCACTGGAACTATCCCGAGGGAGTGAGGAAGGACATCTACGTGGTCTCGACCGACCCCGTGGTGGATCTGCTGATCAACGACAGCCTGGTGGCGCGCAGCACACAAGCCGAATATCGCTTCCTGCACACCTTCCAGAACGTCACCTTCGTGCCGGGCACAATCCGTGCCGTGGGCTACAGCGACCTTTCGGGCACCTCGGCCAGCAGCTGCGACAGCATCGAGACCACCGGACCTGCCGACCACCTGCAGCTCACCCTCGTCGAAAGCCCCAACGGGATGGTTGCCGATGGTGCCGACATGGCACTCGTGCAGGTGGAGGTGGTGGATAAGGAGGGACGTCGCTGCCCCACCGACAACCACCTCATCACATGGAAGGTGGAGGGACCCGCCGAATACCGGGGCGGCATTGCCAAGAGCCCGGACTTCGACAACTACATCCTGGCGGAGACTTTGCCCGTGGAATGCGGCGTGAACCGTATCCTGGTGCGTTCGACCACCACACCGGGCACCGTGCGCGTCACGGCCTCGGCACGCGGACTGGGCGCAGCAGGCACCAGCAGCGGCGAACGGGCTGCCTCGTCGATTGTCGGGCCCAATCCTTCGGGATGGAGCGGCAATGGCGCTTCGACCAACCGCGAATGGACAAGCGCCGAAGTGAGCTGGCAGACACGCCCCGTGCCCGGCGAGGTGAATGCGGGCCTCAGCACCTACATCGCGGGTGCCGCCCTACCTTGCCGGCTCGACCGCGGCGAAACACCCTTGACCCCCTCCTACACCGACCGGTTCGAGACCATCGGCATCGCTTCGGCCGAAGCAGGCACCCATTCCGGGGAGGCGAAATGCAGCTTCGATGACAACGAACTGAGCGAATGGCGCAACGACGGACGCCTCGCGACCGCGTGGATCACCTATACCCTGGACCGCCCCGCAGCCATCGACCAGATCAGCCTGAAGCTGACGGGATGGCGCCAGCGCAGCTATCCCCTCGAGATCTACGCAGGCGAGACACTCGTCTGGAAGGGCGAGACACCCAAGTCGCTCGGCTACGTGGAGCTCCCCATCGAACAGCCCGTCGAGGCCCGGACCTACACCATCCGACAGGTGGGTTCGGCCACCGACAAGGAAGCCTTCGGACAGATTGTCGAACTGGCTGCCCCCAACGCAGGGGAACTCGACCTCTACAAGAGCGCCGACGGCGACAAGGTGAAGGGCGAACTTCGCATCGTGGAGGTGGATTTCCTCAGAAGACTGAACTGATCCGATTCCCAGCAGGCCATTCCTGCATCCAAAAATACCTGAAATCCCCATCAAGCCCCCTTCGGAAGCGACAAATCCGGAAGGGGCTCTTCGTGTCTGTCGCAGTTTCGGCCACCTGTCGCCACATCCGAGGAAGAAAATCATGAAAAGAGTTGGAACGAAGAAAAACTCTCGCTACCTTTGCGCCGCAAATTTGTAAAAGGAGGTGCCCAAAGCCCTCCAATAGCCGGCTGTCATAAAAAAAAATCGAATGTAAGTACAACCATTTATTTTATCTTTATGAAAACTAAAAAACTTATCAAAGCAAACTTGAAAACAGCTGCATTTCTGATGTTCGCAGCTGCAATGACCAACGGATTCACTGCGTGTGACAGTGACAGTGAAATTGAGGACGCTGACCGTCCAAGCCAGGAAGCTCCCGCGGAGGAGCCCCACAGTAATGCCATCGGCAGTTATGACGACCTCGCCATCTTGCTCAACACCATCGCCGAGACCGACGAAACAGGAAAGGTGACCAACCGCCACTTCGGCAAACCGCTCGACGCCAACGACACCACCCACCTCTATATCGGCGTGAATGAACTGGAGGAGGCGAAGGACATGTTCCAGCTCTGGCTGGCTCCCGACGTCGTGATGACCGAGCACGCCGACGGTTCGCTCTCAGCCCTGCTCACCGACACACAGGGTAAAAAGCAGGGAACCCTGCGCTTCAAGCCCGCCGCCGAAGAAGGACATGTGGCCGAAGTAACCACCGATATCGAGCATCTGCACTTCAGCCGCATCACCTTCCTCTACAATTCGGCGTGGCCCGTCAACAAAAGACTGCAGGCAACCCCCCGCTACTACAAGTTCGACATCGTGCGCGATGTCCAGCTGAAGGACATCACCAAATGGCTGAAGGACGAGGACGAGAAACTGAACTTCGTCTGCATCCAGGGCAGCACCAACGGCGTGAAGCCGATGTTCTGCGCCGTCACCCGAACCAGGTACATCACTCCGCTGCTGAAGCAGTACAGCAACCAGATCCGCCTCTCACGCTACACCCCGGGCAACGTGGCCTATCCGACAGCGAGCAACATCCAGAAGCTGCTGGCCAAGGACTGGAGCGCCTTCCAGGAGGCATTCTACGAAGCCGGCTGCGGTCCGTTGATCGGTGGCACGGAATACTGGTACGACGAGAGCCATACCACATTCATCTGGACCTACTTCGGCGTCATGGACTACCACAGCGGCTATACCTATGGCGAGGACGATGACGAGCACTACTATTACCTTCTCAGGATGTGGGGTCTCGACGACACCCAGATCAGCGATGGCATGAGCTTCTGAGAAACTACTATCGAATAACGAGATAACGACCAAAGACAATTACCTTATTACCTATATATTTATTAAAAATTTAAGATTATGAAGACTTTACATATTTCGAAACATAAGCTGAACTGCACAGCTTCCCTTCTGCTTGCAGCTACCTTGACCATGGGCTTCACAGCCTGCAACGACGACAACGATGACCTGATTGCCAAGGAGGAGGCACAGACACCCAACAATCCAAAGCTCGGCGAGGACCAGACCACGAAAGAGTTCCTGACCGACTGGGAGAACTGCCAGGTGATCAAGATGGTAGGCATCGAAAACGAGCAGTACCTGCCCTGGTACGGTGCTTCGGGCAACAACATCCCCGATGAGATTGCCTTCGACATCAAGAAGGCGGACGGATGGGAAATGGCCTTCTGCGAACTCAACGACCCCAACGCCAATAAGAACCGCATGTTCGGCCTCTACAACAAATATACCGGCATCCTGCGCGTGTTCCATTACATCGAGGACACCCCCGCTGCCGCCAACGAGCTCATCTACTGGGTGGCTGCCACCAAGTCGTCGATGCTCGACGACCGCTATCCGCTCTATCACCTGATGGAGTATGGCGTCCCCTCCTGCCACGCCTGGGGCACCACGCTCGACAGCAAGGCACTGCTCAGGACGGCCTCGGTCGAACAGGACCCCTTCTCGTGCTACATCTCGCCCTACACCGAGCGCAACATCCGCACCATCACGCCCAACTGGCACTGCTTCGACATCGACATCTCGGGCTATCTGCCCGAAGGCAAGAACTGGCGTGAAGGCCTGTCGCAGCAGGGGCAGATCACCATCTTCCCGGTAACCGTTTCGAAGAGTGACGTGTCGCTGACCGGCGAGCTTTTCGGCTCCATCGAGGGTTCGATTACCGACCAGCAGGTCAAGGAGACGGGCGGCGGCAACTCGATGAGCGGCGTCTGCGGCATCCTGAACAGCATCAGCAGCATCATGAGCGGACAGATCCCTTCGGCACAGACCTACTACATGGCCCTGAACAACAAGGACATCCCCGAGTGGAAGCGCTCGCTTTTCCCCTACCTCTCGATGGGCAGCCTGGCGCTCAACGTCACTTCGGCCATCCTGGGCTACTTCGGCGAGGAGGAACCTGTGGTGCGTGAAGTCATCCCCGGCAAGATCGACCTGGGCATGAATGCCGAAATCAACCTCTCGGGCGTCATCTCGGCCTATACGGCCAACAACGAGGCTGCCCTGAAGATGACTCCCGAACTGATGAACACCGGCAATGGCAACGGCAATCTGGGTGCCGGCGTCTGGGGACTGGCCGAAGACCCTGTGATCTACGTTTCGAAGGAAGACCTGATGGCCGGTGTTGACCACATGAACATCAGCTACGATGGCACGAACTACATGAACAGCGAGTTCTACGACTACGATGTGCGCCTGGTGAGCTTCTTCGACCCGCGCACGGTCAAGGTGAACCTCAACACCGAACTCTTCCATAACATCCAGAATGTAGTGGTGACCTCCAACTACGGCATCTACACCAATCGTGAAACCGGCTACACCAAGGACTACCGCAACTTCATGATGTTCGAAGAATATCCCACCTTTGGCCTCACCAATGGAAAGACCGGAATGAGCCGCCTGAACAGCAAGACCACGCCCCACATCCACCAGGTGGACATCAACGACCTGGTAGTCAGTGGATACGAAGTCGCAGGCGACAAGGGGAACACGGTTACTCCCGGTGCCGAATACGGTCCCTTCGAGCTGGAGGATGTCTGCCGCTTCGTCACTCTGCCGGGTAGCAACACCAGCATCTATGGCCGCCAGCTCCTCGCCATGGGCAAGGAAATGGTGATGATGCCTCAGGTATTCGTGCCCTGTACAAAGGACGGCGAGATCGAAGCTCCGCAGATGCCAGACTTCCTGGTTACCGTCAATGTCACCTTCACAAGCGACGAGGGCAGCTTCCACTATTCGAAGACCTTCATTCCACAAGTCGAGCTCATCGGACACAACGACCTCACCCAGTTCTACAGGGAACTGAGCGCCTATGCTGCCAAGTGCGAATCCGAGGAGCCTGTAGGCACCCTTGCCAACAACAGCAGCGTGAACGTCTATGACAAGCACAGCGACCTCTTCCTCGCCCGCACCCTCAAGATGCTGTCGAAGTGCAAGTAAGACATCCCAACCAGACAATGATGTCAAATAGCATGTCAATGAATCCGCCCCAAGGTGAAAAGCCCTAGGGCGGATTCTGTATTATGGAAGCGGTTACTCCTTTACTAAAATATTTCACAGACAAAAGCGACCAGACAGCATACGGCTGCCACGGGGAAAAGCCCCCATCCAAACCAGGCGGCAACGATGCCGAACAGCAGGGCAATGAATCCACCCCAAGGCGAAGAGGTCGCCTCCATGATAGCGGGGAAGGTCATCACGGCCAGCGTGACATAGGGCACATAATAGAGGAAGCTCCGCAGGAAAGGATGGGTAATCTTCCGACGGATCAGCGTCATCGGCAGCACACGTATCAGATTGGTTACGAGGACCATGATGAAGAGGTAGATCAACAGGCTATGCTTCATCGTGGTCCTCTATTTTTACGGGTTTGACATAGGCTGCCAGGGCTGCAATGAGGATGGTGAGCACGATGGTGCGTGTGCCGGCACTCATTTCGCGGACCATCGGCAACACCGAGCAAAGCCAGCTCAGCAGGAAACTGGCGACGACGGAAAGCCCCACCGCACGATCGCGCTTTGAAGGAGGGATGATGATGGCGATGAACATGCCATAGAGCGCCACGCTGAGTGCAGCGACAACGTGCGGCGGAAGAATCTCGCCTGCCACAATGCCCACGGCGGTTCCAGAGGCCCACATCGTGGTGGAAACGAGCATTGCGCCAAAGGGATAGGCGGGCGGCAGATTGCCGGGATAGGCGATGGAGATGCCGAAGATCTCGTCGGTCACGCAACAGGCCACCAGGATGCGCTTCAAGAGGGAGACATTCGATGCAAACTTCTGTGTCAAGGCCGTGCTCATCAGCAGATAGCGCAGATTGGTGACCAGGCACATCGCCACGACTTCGACGTAGGATGCACCGATGGCGATGAGCGAATAGACTCCGTATTCACCGGCTGAAGCACGCGTCAGGAAACTACCCACAAAACCCATCCACGCAGTTAGTCCGGCTTTGGCGGCAATGATGCCCAACGAAAAGGACACGGCGAAATACCCCATGCCAATGGGGAATCCGTCGCGCATACCATGGAGGAAGATGCTTCGTGTCTCGGTACGCATTTTCTAAAAGATTGACCTGACACGGGTGCCATCGAGCACACGGTTGAAGAAGTCGTTGACAGGCTTGCCGATGCGGAAGCCTTCGACCACACGCTCGACGAGATCGGGGGCCAGTGCCTCCTCTTCGCTCAGATTGCGGAAGAGGTCCCAGTCCTTCATGCGGATCAGGTCGTCGAAGGGGCTGTCCCTCCATTGCTTGGGCAGCACCTTGAGCTTTTCCTCCGACCAGAAGACATAGCCAAAGCGGCGCACCTCGTCGTTCTCGACGGCATTGCGCAGGGCCTGCCCTTCGTCGAAGATGGCCTGGCGAATGATTTTGGCGGCTGCCGTGGGCGGACAATGTACACCGACATCGATCATCGAGTTCTCGGAGTATTCGCCATCCTCGTTCGTGGGCTGCAGGTGGAAATAATAGCCACCACCCACGCACTTCTTGCCACCCGGGACAAGATAGAGGCCGAAGTGCGTCTTGTAGGGGCTCTTGTCCCACGAGAAGCGCGTGTCGCGGGCAAAACGGAAGAGGCACTGCTTGGGGTCGAGGCCACGCAGCAGGGGATCAATCTGCGCCATCCGACCCATGATATCGACGCTGAGGGCGTAGAACGTGTCGCGCGCCTGTTCGTATTTCGACCGGTTGGCGTGCATCCACTCCACCGTGTTGTTGTACTTGATTTCACGCAGGAAATCGAAAATCTGCTGAATGTTGTATTGGGGCATGTTTATCTATCTTTTTTTATCACGAATTTGAGAATTTGAGAATAATTTTACGATGATTCGGGATAAATGGGGTGTCAAAGAATATTCTGAATCTCACGCAAAGAGTGCACCTCGTAGTTGACGGGCTCAGTGGGATGGAAGGTGCGGGGATTGCGATTGAAGAACATCACATCGAGCCCATAGGCCTTGGCACCGAGGATGTCGGTGTCGAACGTGTCTCCAATCATTAACGTGGTTTCCACCTTGGCACCCGTCTTTGCCATCGCATAGTCGAAGTAGGCACGGAGCGGCTTGTTGGCGCCGGCATCTTCGCTGAGGATGACGTTGTCGAAGTACTCCTCCAGCCCCGAGGCCCGCAGCTTGCGGTACTGGATCTCGTGGAAGCCGTTGCTGCAGAGGTGCAGACCGTAGCCCTTTGCCTTCAGGTACTGCATCAGCTCGTGAGCCCCCTGGACGACACCGGGCTTGTCGGCACAATGTTCGAGGAAACAATCGCTCGCCTGCAGACAAAACTCCCTGGAAGGCTCGAAGGGCACGCCGGGGCTAACAAAACCTCGTGACAAGGGACGGCGAAAACGCTCGACGATGAGATAAGGGCGGTCGATCTCGCCCCGTGCATACTGGCCCCACAGCTCCACATTGGTCTGCCAATAGGGAACGGTGAAGTCCTCGAGCCGCAGGAAATAGCGGCCCAGCTGGAAATCGTCGAACAGTTCGGTCAAGGCAAGTCGGGCGTTGCCGTGGGTGTCGTAGAGCGTATCGTCGAAGTCGATGAAGAGGTCGTGGTACATGGGAGGGGGTGAGGGGTTTTGAGGGAAGCCAAGGACGGCTGCCACGGGGACGGAGGGGATTAAGAGGGGTTCTGAGGGGTTGCTTCAACGGGGCAAAGATACGGAAAAACTGGCACATGACAAAAAAAATCGCGGCTTTATTGTTACAAATCCCTATAGTTTGAGTTCATTCGGGAACAATTATTTGTTTCTTTCAGAAAAAATCCCTACCTTTGTCGATGAAACAAGTCCTTTCGGCAGTCAATCAGTTTATAAATTTATATATCTATGAAAAAATACCTTCTTCTACTTTTCCCGCTCCTCCTGCTCACGGCTTGCAACAGCAAGAAGCAGGAAGCCAGACAGGATCTGCGACTGAATGACCTGGAGTACTTTGAGCGCCAAGGTGTCAATGTCCTGGTCTATAGCAACGACTTCAACGGAGGATTCAACGACGAGAAGAACTCGGGCATCGAAATCATCCATCACGGTGTGCGCACCGTGCAGGGTGGCGCCATCCGCCTCAACAAGACGCCCGAGCAATGGGACCTCGTGCCGAAGACCACCAGCCGCACCGTGAACACCGAAGCTGGCCAGATTGAGGTGGGCCTGCGCTACGATGACTACGACTTCGACAGCCGAATTGTCGTGACTGCTCTTCCCCCTGCCGAAGGGACGGAGGGAGCCGTCGAGATTGCCGTCTGGCTTGACAAGCCGGTACCTGAATTCCTGGCAGGCAAAGCAGGACTGAACATCGAGTTCCTGCCTTCGCAATACTGGAACAAGACCTACCTGATGGATGGGCGCCTGAACCGTTTCCCACGCTATGCAGCCAGCCAGACGGAGACCCGTCCGAACAGCGAGAAGCCCCGTCAGTTCAAGGGATTCAAGACCTACGATGACCGCGGCACCGACCGCTTTGTCGATCCCAAGCCGCTCGAAACCGGACACGAGATTATCCTGGCGCCCGATGCTCCGGAGAGGATGATCAAGGTGTCGAGCCAGGATGCCGAACTCAACCTCTACGACGGACGCATGCTAGCACAAAACGGCTGGTACGTGCTCCAAAGTGTGCTTCCTGCCGGGAAGACGGGCAAGGTGGTGAGCTGGCGTGTCGAGCCTCATGCCATCCCGGGCTGGATACGCGAACCGAACATCGGTTTCAGCCAGGTAGGCTATCTGCCCGAACAGCCCAAGGTAGCCGTCATCGAGCTCGACAAGACGGACAAGGTGCAGGCCGAAGCCTCGATTTGCCGCATCAAGCCCGATGGCTCCATCGAGACTGCCTTCAGCGGCAAAACATCGCTTTGGGGCGACTATTTTAAATATAAATATGTGAAGTTCGACTTCTCGGAAGTCAGCGAACCCGGCATCTACTTCATCCAGTACGGCGACACCCAGACGGGCAACTTCCTCATCGACTCGAGCGTCTATGACAAGATTACCGATGCCACCACCGACGTGTGGATTCCCATCCACATGAACCACATCACCGTGAACGAGGGTTATCGCATCTGGCATGGCGAACCCTTCAAGGAAGGCTACCTGCAGGCTCCACCGAGCGATCACTTCGACCTCCATTCGCAAGGACCGACCACCGACACCAAGTACAAGCCCCTGCAGCTCATCCCGGGACTCAATGTGGGTGGATACTTCGATGCTGGCGACTTCGACATCGAGACAGGTTCGAACATCAACGTGGTGCAGAACCTGGTGCGCATCTGGGAACAATTCCCCAGCGACCGCGACGAGACCTTCGTCAGCGAGGAGCAGCGCTACGTCGATCTGCATCGCCCCGATGGCGTGCCCGACATCCTTCAGTACATCGAACATGGCACCCTGAACCTTGTGGCACAGGCCGAGAAGATCGGACACATGTCGCAATGCCTCTCGAATTCGGTGCTCGACAACTATCATCACCTCGGCGATGCAGCTTCGCTCACCGATGGCCTGCATTACGACCCGAAACTCAAGCCCTACCAGATTTCGATGGATGGCAAGCGCAGCGGCACCCCCGACGACATGTGGGCGTTCACGACTCGCGATCCACGCCTCGACTTCCGTGCAGCCACCATGTTTGCAGCAGCCAGCCGTGTCCTCAAGGGCCACAACGATGACCTGTCACGCCGCGCCCTCTACCAGTCTAAGCGACTGATGGCCGAAGCCACCAAGCTGCTCCATGAGGCTGACCTTGGTTCCAACCTGCAGCTCTATGGAGCAACCGGGGAAAAAGAATACCTCGAGAAGTTCAATTCGGGCATCTGGAAGGCCCTTGACCAGCACTTCAACTTTGCGCTGCAGACCGCCCTCGACGCCGTTCCCTTCATGGATGATGCCTATCGGGAGCAATTACGTCCTTATGTCGAGAAATATCGTGCTTACGTCGATAGCCTCGACACCCAAAATCCCTACGGTGTACCCATCGGACTGGGTAACTGGGCAGCTGGTGGAGGCGTCGTGCAGTTTGGCGCAACCCTTTGCTTTGCCAACAAGTACTATCCCGACATCATCGGCAAGGACTTGCTCTATCGTACTGCAAACTTCATCTATGGCTGCCATCCCTACCACAACTATTCGCTGGTAGCTGCTGTAGGTGCAGCCCGTCCGAAGGCCGTGTTCTACGGCAACAACCGCGCCGACTTCTCGTTCATTCCGGGTAACATGGCACCTGGCATGCTCTTCCGCAAACCCGACCACTTCGAAAACTTCGACGACTGGCCGTTCCTGTGGGGTCAGAACGAAGGCACCATTGCCGGAAATACGCAATACGTGATCTTCGGCCTGGCGTTCAAGGATAGAATGAAGGAAGGGAAGTAAAAAAGGCTACTCATTCAAAAGCTACAAACCTATTCCCCAAGAAATCCTGGTGTTCACCATGATGGATATAACCCAACTGGTCACAGACGAGTTGGGTTTTTCCTATCTGGGTACCAATGTTATAATGAGAGTGCCCAAAGATCCAGAAGTCGATGGGGCTTTGGGCAATATAGGGTGCCAGCTCGACGGCAAACGCCCCACTGTAGGACTTGCTGGCAAATTCGGGATAAATGAGCTGAAAAGTGGGTACATGATGGGTTGCCACGACGATGTGACGAGCCGTGCTTTCGCGGACCGCCTGCTGCAGGAATGCAAGGCATCGCTCGTGCTCTACGTTGAAGCGCGGCCAGGTGAAGCTCTCCTCACCCGAACGGATGCGATGGAAGTCGGTCACACCGAACTGCGTGTAGCGTCCGTTCTCGGGCGCAATCCTCGACCAAAGTGTCGTGGCAATCAGGTCGGTGTCCTCGTCCAGATGGATCACGCAGTTGTAGCAGCAATGCACATTGTGGCGAATGGGCAGCACCCACCCGTCGTACAACGTCTCGATGTCGAAAAACTGATAGAACTCGTGATTGCCGGGCACGACGATGACCTGCCGATAGTGTTTCGAAGCCCAGTCCCAGAAGGGATGCGAGGTGTAAGTCTTGTCGTCGCCCAAGTAGCCGATGTCGCCAACGAGCACAAGCACCTCACCCATCACTTCGATGGGGTGCTCGAGGAGGTAATCCCAATTCCTCTTGTATTCCAGATGCAGGTCTGAGGCGTACTGTATTCTCATCGGACATTTCTTCCTTTTGCGCCGCAAAGATAGCATTTTTTCACGACATTTCCAAAAACTTGAATTGTTATTTGTTAATTATTAATTCTTAATTGTTAATTGTTAATTGTTAATGGCTGCCTGCTAATGGATAATTGAGAATAAATCCTTATCTTTGCACCGTGAAAGCAAACGAACTGGTTCGACGCATCCTCTACCCGAGAGCGAATCCCGACGAAAACAGGATGAGCAAGGCATTTGCCAACAGCTGGGTAGTGGTCACCGGTGCCTCCCGGGGCATCGGCGAGGCATTGGTGCGCCGGCTTATCGCTTCGCATGCCAATCTATTCCTCATAGCCCGAGACGAGGCGAAGCTGCAGGCACTCTGCGCTGAGGCACGTGAGGCAGGATGTGAGGCCAGGTACTGTGCGTTGGACCTGCGCAACAGGGAACGTCTCGACCTGCTTTGCCAACAGCTGAGGGAGACGCTGTCCCGGGTGGATTACCTGTTCTGCAATGCCGGCAAATCCATCCACCGCGACATCCTCGATGCCCAGGACCGGATGCACGACTTCGACCGGACCATGGACCTGAACTACCGTGCCCATGTCGCCCTCACACTGGCTCTGCTTCCACAGCTCAGCGAGAGCCGAGGACATATCCTTTACACCTCTTCGGTCAGCACTCTCTATCCCCCTGCTCCCGGTTGGTCGGCCTACCATGCCTCGAAGTGTGCTGCCAACACCTGGTACGAAACGGCACGAACCGAATGGAAACGTCGGGGCATCTGCGTACAGGTGGCCTACCTGCCACTTGTGCATACCGGGATGGCTGATGTGAATCCTGCCTATCGCAACCTGCCGGGCTACTCAGCCGACGAAGCAGCCTGCCAGCTGCTCGGTCTGAGTCTCACACGACGTTTCTCCTACAAGCCCTGGTGGGCACACCTGTCAGCTCCCGTTGCCAACCTGTTTTCGCCCATCGTTAAGCTATTCTATTGACATGCATCATTCACTTTTTCGAGCACTAACCAGCCTGCACTTCATCACACCCCTTGGCCTCATCCGCTGGGCATACTGCCTGGCGAGCGAAGGTGTAACGCTGATGGCAGCGTTGAAGTTCTCGGCCCGATACCATCCGACGGAGTGCGCAGTGGTGTCGGAGCGGCTGGTGATGAACTACAGCGAGCTTTATCAATATGCCTGTCGGCTGGCTCGTCTGATGTATGCCGAATACAAGCTGCTTCGAGGCGATTCGGTGGCAATGCTTTGCCGCAACCATACGGTGTCGCTGCTGCTCCTTCCCGCCCTTTCGAGGCTGGGTGTCAATGTTCGTTTGCTCAACACAGACCTAGGAGCCGAAAAGACCCAGGAGCTGATCAATCGAGGCTTGTGCAAACTGCTTATCTACGACAAGGAATGGATGAAGAACCGGGGTCCCTTGACCCCTTCCTGCCCAGCCATCGACACGGATATCCTCTACGAAAAACTCTTTGACAAAGACGAGGACGAGGCCTTCTACCTGCCTCCCATCCTCCACGGACCTGCCATCACAGTAATGACAGGTGGCACAAGCGGACAATATACCGAAGCCACGCGCCACCCTTCGGTGACACAATTCCTCCCGCCGTTCTTCGCCCTGTTGCGCGACGTCGGCATCGGGGATTACACCAGCGTGTTCCTCGCCCTGCCCTTCTACCATGGCTTTGGCCTGGCAACGCTAATCGTTTCGCTCCTGATGGGAAAGAAAATATGCCTGATGCGGCATTTCGACGCCGATCAGGCATTGCGGATGATCCGGAATGAGGAGGTCGAGGTGCTGCCCCTTGTGCCTGTAATGCTGGCAAGGATGTGGCAGCAGGACGGTGCCCGGGAAAAGATGAAAAGCCTCCGGTGCATCATCAGTGGAGGTGACCATCTGGACCGGAAACTTGCCGAAACGACACGCAACCGGCTTGGCGACGTGCTCTACAATCTGTATGGAACCTCGGAGGCAGGTTTCTTCCTGCTGGCCACGCCCGACGACCTGTCGCGCCACACCGAAACAACATTAGGCAAACCGATTCGGGGCGTGAAGTGCAAGGTGGTCGAGAAGGACGCCGAGGGAGTGGGCACGCTGTGGGTTCGTTCCGGCTGGGCCATGACAGGAAGAAACGACTGCTGGCAGAGCACCGGGGACCAGGTCATACAGAATGCCGAAGGCTATTACTTCCATCGCGGCAGACGCGATGGGCTGGTCGTATGCGGTGGCGAGAATGCCTGGCCCGACAACGTAATGCGGGCACTCGGCCAACATCCCGACATCGTGGCTTCGCACGTCTATGCCGTGCCCCACTCCGAATTCGGTCATGTGCTGAATGCCCGTATCGAATTGTGCAAGGACTGCAAGCTGTCGCCCGAAGACATCCGGCAATGGCTTGCTCCCCGCATCTCTCGTGCCGAAATGCCTCACGAGATTCTTTTCGGCCCCATCGAGACACTCTCGACAGGAAAAATAGCTTCAATATATCACGAATTAGAGAATTAAAGAATTGAGCTTAACCATTTAAGGAAGAAAAAATTCTATAATTCGCAAATTCGTGATAAAAGAAAAGAAATATATTCGGGATAGGGGAATAGTTAGATTACTATCGGAATTTCGGGGTCGAACCGATCCATGTACTTCACCTTGAACAGATTGAGACGATGCAGACGGTCAATCTTCGCCTTAGTGGCAGGTTCGGGCTCGATGCCCTCGCGGATATACTTGTCGAGGGTAGCATAGGTGAAGCCCAGTTTCACTTCGTCGGGTGAGCTATGCGGCAGACCATCGTCGGGCACCTTATCGACCCATTCGAGGGGCAGCCCCAGCACTCGTCCGATCTGCAGGATTTCGGTCACCGTAAGGAACGACAAGGGACTGAAATCGCCCGCATTGTCGCCATAGCGTGTGGCATAGCCGATCCAATCCTCGGAGAGGTTGCAGGTATTGACTACACGTCCGTTGTTGGTCTGGGCGATGGCATAGAGCGTCACCATGCGAACACGTGGCGGCACGTTCTGCTTGGTCTGGACCGTCCATTCGTCGGCCACCGACTCGTTCTCCTCCAGCTTGAGGTTGTTCATAGCACTGGTAATTGCTCCAATGGGAGCTACACAATAACGGATGCCGATATAGCGCGAAATGCGGTCGGCATCGTTGATGGCCTGTCCGTCGTCGGGCATAGCCACGCCAATGACACGGTCCTTGCCAAGAGCCCTGGCACAAAGGGCAGCTGCCACCGTCGAGTCCTTGCCTCCCGACATGCCCAGCACGGCATTGCAGCCCGGGCCATTCTGTTCGAACCAGTCACGAATCCATTGGATGACCTCTTCGGTCACACGTTTTGCATCAAATTCCTTCATTGTAATATCTATTTTATTAGATTATAGTAACTATAGTGACTATAGGAACTATAAAAAACCATTTCCTCAGAATGTATACGAGCAGCCGACAATCAGGCAGCGCGAATTGGGCTTGGTCACAGTTGTCATGTCGTAGTCGGTATTGGTGAGGATCTGCTTGCGATCGGGCTGAAGAATGTCCTGCACGAAGGCATACATTGCCCATTGTCCGATTTGCTTCACGGCACGGAACGACCAATAGAACGTCGGGCGATTGTAGTAGTAGCGATGCGTCTCGCGGCCCGTGTAGAGCAGCACGGAGGCCAATGTCCAACCCTTGGGCAACTCGAACTGCGGACGCGCCTTGAAGCTGTAGGACCAGGCACGGTCGGACGAAACCTTCTCACCGTCATAGTCGAGGCGCTGGCTGTGGAAGCCCATCGTCATCGAGAACAGGCCGTAGCGAACCTCTCCTTCGGCAGCATAGCGCAGGTAGCTGTATCGTGCATCGTTGATCCACGTCTTCACCGAACGCTGTGAAGCCTCGTCGTAGGACGAAATCTGCGAGATATCGTCCGTAATGCGCTTGTAGGCAAGGCTATGGGTGAGCGTCCAATGCTTGCCCGAATAGGTATAGCTTCCCTTCACCTGGCTGTTCTTCGAAGGTCCCAGGTCGCTGTTACCTACCACAATCACGCCGATGCTGCTGCCGATATGGACGAAGGGATAGAGCTGCGTATAGGATGGACGAGCGATGTCGCGGTCGAAACTCAGCACGAACTTGTTCTTTGCATTGAATTTCATCGTCGCCTTGGCCGACAGCATCCAGTCGTTGTAGGTCTTGTCGTGATCGCCCGACCGATGGTCATCGATGTCGTTGATGAAGTTTTCGTAGCGGAAAGTTGCATCGAGTGCCAGCCAGGCGTGGGAATAGTTGGCCGAAAGCGAGGTGAGCGAGGAATAGGTGTTGAAATCGAAATCCGTTTCGGTGTCGCTGATGCTCATGTCCTCGATGGTGTATTTCTCCTCGATACCGAACTTGAACCCGTTCCAGGCCTTCGACTGGAAACGCACCATGGCATACGGGTCGAAGTTATGGAGCGTCTGGTTCTGCTCGCGCAACGAAGCATCCGAATGAGCAGCCCAGGTGTCCGACTCCACATCGGTGGGCTTGTAGTTGTACTTGAGATTCAGGCGTGTCGTCAGACGACCCACTTCGTCGAAGTCGCGGATGTACTGCAGAAGACCGCCCACCTTGAGGTCACGGTTCGAACGGCGCTGTTCCTCGTAGAACGACTCCTGCTCGGTGCCGTCGGCCTCGTGACCATTCCGGATAGTGCTCTCCGAGACCCGATTGTGGTCGAAGCTTTCGAGCAGACCGATGGTGAAGATCTGTCCCTTGGTGGGCTGGTAGTCGAGACGTGTCGAAAAGTCCTGCTTCTCGTATTTGGTCAGGATGTTCGAACTGGTGAGGCGGTCGGCTCCTGTCTTGAAGTCGGTCGAAACGCTCTTTTCGGTGTTCAGTTCGCTAAAATCGACCGATAGCTGGCTCGTCAGCAGCAGGTTGTCCTTCAGATAGGTGACATAGCCCGAAGGCATGGCACGGCCATTGCTGCTGGCACCCAGATAGGCACCACCATAGACGTGCGACGAGTCGGGCTTGTGATCCAGCTCCTCTCCCACGTCGTAGGCATCCATGATGCGTTTGGCAATACGCTGGAATTCGTCGGTATCCTGTGCACGCAGACCTATTGTGCCGAAAAGGCTCAGTGTTCCTGCGAGAAAGACTATTGTTCCAATTCTTCTCATATAGTATATATTAGGCATGATAATAAGTGTTCGATGCGGCAAAGATAAGGTTTTTTGTCGGCATCTCCAAATTTTGGACCGATAGTTTGGTCTTTTGTCACCAAAATATGACAAATTGGACGAAAAATTTTCCGACATATCGTCCTTTTTATTATCTTTGCCGTGCGAAACCGAATACTGACAAACAAAATTGCACATAACCTATGAAACTTAGAAACCTTATTCTAACCATTCTGCTGGCTGCAAGTTCATCCCTATTTGCGCAGGACTTGCTCCATGGTTTCCAAACCCCACCGCAAGAGGCTCGTCCGCGCGTGTGGTGGCACTGGATGGATGGCAACATCTCCAAAGACGGCATCCGCAAGGATATCGAATGGATGCACCGTGTCGGCATAGGCGGCTATCACAACTTCGATGCCGGCATGACCACACCGCAGGTGGTGGAGAAACGCCTCACCTACATGTCTCCCGAATGGAAGGATGCCTTCCGTTATGCCGTCACCCTCGCCGATTCGCTCGGTATGGAAGTGGCTACTGCCAGTTGTCCCGGTTGGAGCAACACCGGCGGCCCTTGGGTGAAACCCGAGCAGGGCATGAAGAAACTCGTCTGGCGCGAAATGAGAGTGAAAGGCGGCAAGCAACTCAACGTTGCCCTCCCAGCCCCCTTCCACACCACCGGCTTCTTCCAGAACGTGGCGTCGTCCAGCAGCGCGACTACCTTCATTCCCTCAGAAGGTGGCCCCGAATGGTACAAGGACCTCTATGTGCTGGCTGTTCGCTTGAACAAGGCCGACAAGACCTTGCAGCAACTCGGTGCCAAGGTCACAAAGAGCGGAGGCAAATTTACCGTCGAACAGCTCACCGACGGAGACCTGGCCAATGCTGGTGAACTGCCGCGCGACGACGAACGGGGATACTCCTGGATACAGTATTCGTTCAAGCGTCCTCAGACTATCCAGGCCCTAAGCGTGGTCGATGGTTATACACGTAGCGAATGGGGAGCAACCCCAGCGCCCGTCAGCAAGCACCTTGAGGTGAGCGACGACGGACTCTCCTATCGCAAGGTTTGCGATATTCCTCATGGAGGTGCCGCTCGCCAGACCATCGAGTTCGAACCCGTCACGGCACGATACTTCCGCGTCACGTTCGACAATCCCGTCCTCAATAATCCCTACGCTGCCTTGTCGCCTGTTCCCATTCCAGAACCAACATTTACTCCCGTGGCCGAACTGGTGCTATATCCCGTTCCACGCATCAACCACGCCGAAGAGAAGGCGGGCTATGCCACTCCTTCCGACCTTATGGAACATCCCACTTTCGCCCGTGCTGACGAAGTGGTCGGCACACAGGACGTCATCGACGTGACCGACAAGGTCGATGCCGAAGGTAACCTTCATTGGAATGCACCCCAAGGCGACTGGACCATCTATCGATTCGGCTATTCGCTGACAGGCAAAACCAATCATCCTGCTGCGACAGAAGCCACTGGCCTCGAAGTGTCGAAGATCGACAAGGATGCCTTCACCGACTTCCTGACCTACTACCTCGACACCTACCGCGATGCCACAGGAGGACTGATGGGCCGTCATGGTCTGCAATATCTGCTGATCGACAGTTATGAAGCCGGTTGGGAGACCTGGGCTCCACGCATGCCGCAGGAATTCGAACAGCGTCGAGGCTACAGTCTGTTGCCTTGGCTGCCCGTGCTGACGGGACAAGTCATCGAAAGCGCCGAGCGCAGCGAGCAGTTCCTCTTCGATTGGCGCACCACCATCGGTGAACTCATCGAGGAATGCATGTATGCCAATGCCGACCGCATCGCCAAGCAGTACGGACTGGGTACTTATTTCGAATCGCATGAGAATGGACGCCTCTACCTCGTCGATGGCATGTCGGCCAAGAGCAAAGCCGACATCCCGATGGCTGCCATGTGGACCTTCATTCCTGGTCAAAAGTCTGCCAATTCGACAATCGAGATGGCCGAAAGCGACATTCACGAATCAGCTTCTGTTGCCCATCTCTATGGTAAGAAGTTCGTCGCAGCCGAGTCACTCACTGCCAATGGCTTGGATGGTGGAGCCTACAGTTTCTTCCCTGGCAAACTCAAGCCTACTGCCGACCTCGAGATGGCCAATGGCGTCAATCGCTTTGTGATACACGAGAGCGCTCACCAGCCCGTCGATGACCTCAAGCCCGGACTTGGCCTGATGATCTTCGGACAATGGTTCAACCGCAACGAGACGTGGGCCGAACAGGCCAAGGCCTGGACCGACTATCTGGCGCGTTCCTGCTACCTGCTGCAGCAAGGTCGCAACGTGGCTGACATCCTCTATTATTATGGCGAGGATGACGTGGTGACCAGTCTCTTTGCCTTCCAGCATCCCGACATCCCGTACTCCTACAATTTCGACTACCTCAACAAAGAGGCATTGCTCGACCTCATCTCCTACGACGGCAAGCATTTCGTAACGCCATCAGGCAACCAATACAAAGTGCTCATCATCGACCCACGCTGCGAGCATGTCTCTGCACCCGTAAAGGCAAAACTGGAGGCGTTGCGTCGTCAGGGTGCACCCATCTTCGACCTTCGCACTCAGACGATGGCTGAAACTCTCAAGGGCATCCGTCCCGACTTCTTAGCCGATGACATGACCGACCTGCGCTACGTTCACCGAAAGACTGCCGATGCCGACATCTATTGGGTCAACAACCGCCGCAACACAGCCCGTCAAATCAATGCCACCTTCCGCGTCAGCGGCCTCAAGCCCATGCTTTGGCACCCCGAAACAGGAAAGGCAGAAGAAGTCTCGTACGAGATGCATGACGACGTGACCATCGTCCGTCTGAATCTTGCCATCGACGATGCCGTCTTTGTCGTATTCGACGAAAAGACCGACGTCCGCAAAGTGGAATTGCCCACCCGGCAGGAAGTCCTGTTCCGCCACGTCGATACCCCGTGGACGGTGCAGTTCGACGAAGCATGGGGTGGCCCGAAAGAGACAACCTTCGACCCGCTCATCTCCTACACCGAATCGTCGGACGAAGGCATCCGTTACTATTCCGGCACTGCCATCTACCGCAATACGCCCCGCATCAGCGCTCCCGAACTCAAGCAAGGCCGTTTCGTACTCAACCTGGGCGAAGTGGGCTGTATGGCCGAAGTTATTGTCAATGGTAAAAACCTCGGAATACTTTGGAAGAGACCATATACCGTCGATGTGACCGATGCCCTAACCGCAGGTGAGAACACCTTGGAGATACACGTCATCAACCAATGGACGAACCGCATCATAGGTGACCTGCAGCCCAACTGCTCTAAACGATACACGTTCCCTGCCTTCAACTACTTCTATCGTCCCGATTC
>JAEEGF011892263.1_pt1 | contig 23205 bp, 22 predicted proteins | sample 9134171 | NCBI WGS metagenome assembly JAEEGF01 (sample SAMN16246542, study PRJNA631951) | gut metagenome | biome: gut microbiome; feature: rumen; material: AP-attached | host: Bos | place: Iran: Karaj | collected 2018-10
TGTCTTTATGAAATCCTTTCAAAGAACGCTTCTTCAAGTGTCGCCTGCGGGTTTTTGCCCGAAAGCGGATGCAAAGGTACGAACTTCGCACGCACCCGCCAAATATTTTCCGAACTTTTTTCCATAAAAACGGAAAGTTTTCGTATTTATTGACATAAATCAAGCGGCGACAATGCCGCCGCTGTCAGAAAAGGTGCAAATCGACGCTCCGGATGAGGGATGAGGGATGAAAATGATGAGGGATGAGGGACGAAAATGATGGGTCAGGGATCGACTACGGATGCCTTGACAATGCGGATGTCCTCCTTGGGACGGTCAGCAGGATCGGTTTCGACCTTTTGAATCTTCTCCACTACATCCATGCCTTCCAGCACCTCGCCGAAGACCGTATATGCGCCATCGAGGTGAGGAGTTCCTCCATAACGCACATAAGCATCCATCACCTCAGGAGGCATGACATGTTTTCCCCCAGAAGTCGAGTCCAACTTATGTTTGAAGAGTTCTATCTCTGCCTCATTGAAATTCCATCCATAAACGATATAGAACTGTGAAGCGGAAGACTCACGTTTGGGATTGACACGGTCGCCCTCACGGGCAGCAGCCACCATCCCCCTGCGATGGAAGATTTGAGGATATCTTATTTCTGCAGGTACTTTGTATTTCTCAGGCGTTTCTCCCAGTTCCTCTCCAGGTTTGGCATTGACGGAACCAAGATCACCCGTCTGGATCATAAAATCCTTGATAACCCTGTGAAAAAGGACTCCGTCGTACTTGCCCTCCCTGACTAGTTTGATGAAATTGTCACGGTGCAAAGGTGTCTCATTGAACAATGCGATGCGGATATCCCCCATTGTCGTCTGCAACAACACCTGCCGTCTCACTGTGTCCGGCACCGTCTGGGAGAAGACGGTGCCGGAGAAGATCGTCAATAATAATGTGATCAGATAATGTCTCATTCTATCATTCTTTAATAAATGTGGTCATGTCCTGCTATTTCCTCCCGGTCGATTTTCTTGATGTCAATCGCCCTCCAGGCATATACGATATATGCCAGGACGAACGGAATGAAGAAACTGACGTATGTCATGGTCCTCAGGGTGAACTCGCTGCTGCAACTGTTGGCTATTGTCAGACTGCTCTGCAAATCAGCATTCGACGGATAATATGCCGTATGATTCCACCCAGCGCACAACAAGAGGCACAGCACCACAATGACCACTCCAATTCCTGCGTACCAGATACCGGAGATACATTCCTTTTGCCTGATGGAAGTCAGGATAGCATACAGCAGCAGTCCCACTCCGATGAGCAGCAAGATGAGGATATACCACATATCAAGCAGGTTGTGAAGATACTTCATAGGTTCCATGGCAATCGCTCCTGTGGCAGGATCGTAAGCGAAGCCATCCTTGAAAAGAGTGCGGATGAGGAACGCCAGGAACAGAACGAGAAAAAGCACCGTCGTCACCTTCAGTTTTCCGCGGCACTTGGAGCGGAGCGAATCATCCGCCACATTATTTATTATATACAGGATGCCAAGGATTCTGGCGAGGAAAAAGACAGCCAGTCCGAAAATGACATTCCATATATCAAGCAGAGCATCCAGTCCGTTGCTTCCATTGGCCCACCTGCTGATGATGGGTTGGGTGGAATCGGTGAGGTTCATCTTTTCGACCAAGAAATTAGAGCCATTGAAGAAGGTAGCCACAGCCCCACCCAGGAGCAAGGGTCCTACGATACCATTGATAACCAGGAATATCTGGAAGAATCTCGGTCCGAAGATGTTGCCCAACTTGTTTTGGAACTCATAACTGACAGCCTGCAAGACAAATGAGAAGAGAATCAGCATCCAGAGCCAATAGGCACCTCCGAAACTGGTACTGTAGAACAGAGGGAATGAAGCGAAGAAAGCGCCTCCGAAAGTGACGAGAGTGGTGAAAGTGAATTCCCACTTCCTCCCAGTGGAGTTGATGAGCATCCTCCGTTCTGTGTCGTCTGCCCCAAGGCTGAAGATCAAGGAATTGGCACCCTGCACAAACATGAGGAATACCAACAGGGCTCCAAGCAAGGAAACCAGGAACCACCAATAATGTTGCATGAACTCGTAAGACATAATGTATTATTTTGAGTTGATGTGTTTCGTTAGGACCTTTGCTACTTGGTATATTCCGGTCCCTTTTTGATTTGCTTGCAGAGAATATTGATTTCCACTATCAACAAGGCAGTGAAAAGTGCAAGGAACATGAAGAAGGTGAGCATCACCGAATTGGCCGACAGTTCGCTCACTCCGATCCATGTGGGCATCATATCCTGAATGGTCCACGGCTGTCTTCCGAATTCAGCCACAAGCCACCCCGATTCACTGGCCACATAACCTAAGGGCAGCAATGCGATGGCCATCCACATCCACCATTTTCCGACTGTGATATCCTTCTTGTAGACCAGGAAAAGCGTAATGGCGAAGAACAAGATGAAAAGGCACCCCAACCCCACCATGATGCGGAATGTATAGAAACAAAGTGGGATGTACGGAACTGTCTTATCCGCATCCTTTTCGGCATCGTTGATGTACCCATATCCGAAATACTTCATATTGTCTCTGATAGTCTGTTCGTAATCCGCCAGTTGTTTCTCCTGAGCAGGGGTGGTTTGGTTTCTTGCCTGTGTCTTCAGTGTCCTGTAATTGCCCAAAGCCGTGATGGCTTTCTTTCCACGCTCTATTTTCTCCTTCAGCGACGGTTGCACTTCTCCGAAGGCATCCTTATATCCGCCTTTGATGATGTCATTGACACCCGGCACATAGCCATGGAAGTCATGGGTGGCCATGAACGACAACATGTTGGGAATCCCGATTCTCAGCGGGGCCTCCCCACCCTTCTTATAATCAGGCTGACTGAAGGGGTTGACCCACGCGATGGCTGTGAGGCTCTGTCCCTCACCTCCGTCATAGAGAGCCTCCATGGCAGCCAGTTTCATGGGCTGCACCTGAGCCACAGTATACGCAGAGTGGTCGCCCGTGACAGCAGCGAGCACAGATGCCACCAAACCTACGATTCCACCGATTTTGATGCTCTCGACAGCGAGTCTGCGCTCCCGGTTCCTCAGCAGGTAGTACGCGCTGACAGCCACCGCAAACAATGCACCGATAATCCACGCCGACGTGACGGTATGGCAAAACTTGTCGATAGCAAATGGAGACAAAGCCACCTGAGAGAAAGAGACCATCTCATTGCGCATGGTATCCGGATTGAACTCACATCCCACAGGATACTGCATCCATGAGTTAGCCACCAAGATCCACCAAGCAGAGATGGTGGCCCCCAGTCCTGTGAGCCATGTGGAAGCCAGATGGAAACCGGCGGAGACCTTTTTCCATCCGAAATACATAACAGCCACGAAAGTAGATTCCATGAAGAAAGCGACGATGCCCTCTATTGCCAAAGGTGCTCCGAAGATATCCCCCACGAACCAGGAATAGTTGCTCCAGTTGGTACCGAACTCAAATTCCAGGATGATACCGGTAGCCACTCCCATGGCAAAGTTGACACCGAACAGTTTCTGCCAGAATTTGGCCGCATCCTTCCAAAAAACATTTTTGGTGCGGTAGTAGCAGGTCTCCATGATTCCCATGATCACTGCCAGTCCCAAGGTTAAAGGGACAAAGAGCCAATGGTAGATTGCTGTGATGGCAAACTGAGCCCTTGCCCAGTTGACCATTTCCCCATCAATGTTTAATAAGATGTTTTGCATAAGCCTTTATATTTGTGAGATTATTCCATTTCCTGTGTGGTCCTCCCTATTATCTCCGAACTCACAAACTCTGCCTCCTCACCTTCCTGGGAATGTTGTTTGATGTAATTCGGAAAAAAGAAGAGTTTTAGGACAACAAATATGATGAACAGTTTGATGAGAATGACAGCCCACAACGTTTTCCCCAACGTCATGTTGCGGAAGCCATCAGCATAGAGATCATACACCTTGTATAGAATGTTTGTCTTTCGCATAGTAGAGATCTTTACCTTTGGTAATCATGAGGGCTGATAATTATCGCAAAAATAGTAAAAAAAACAATACCTATTTCATTTTTTCCCTAAAATCATAAAAAAAAACAACAATGTAAAGCATTATAAGACACTTTTTTGTTGAGGGAGATAAACACATCCCAAGTGTCTGGGAAAAGTCCTCAGACGCTTGGGATAGCCTATGATCAACGGGCAAAGCCGCTGCGTTTTTAGTTTGCTTCCGTTATTTTTCCTGTTCCATTGCACTTAGGGCAGTCATAGCGCCCGTCGAGAGTCTTGCCCATGCCGTGGCAGGTAGGACATTTGCCCTCCTGTCTCAGTTGCTGCTCCTCTTTCTCACGGGCTTTCTTGCTTTTCGAATCTGTGGGTTTGGCTTTGTTCACAGCATACGTCAAATCAGACTCCACAATGGTACTGAACAAATCGGCGCAAGAAACCAAAGAGAGGCATGCCGACAAGCAAGCGAATGTCATCCATTGTTGTAGCCTCTTTGTCAGATTCTTCATATAAAGCATGGTCTTCTCTATGAATTCATTTTAGCGGACTTTCGCCTTGACACGGAGAGCACCGCCTGTGCAAGGTTGAGGAAAGCCTGACCTGTCGCCGTCTCAATGTTGAGTGCTGCCGGTGTACCCGAGTCACCATTCTCACAGATGCTCTGCACCACAGGAATCTGTGCCAGCAGGGGAATGCTCATCTCCGCTGCGAGTTTTTTACATCCTTCCTTTCCAAAGATGTAATAGCGGTTTTGTGGGAGTTCTGCCGGTGTAAACCAAGCCATGTTCTCCACCAATCCGAGGATGGGCACATTGACCTTCTCGTTGAGATACATGTCGATACCCTTCCTGGCATCAGCGAGTGCCACCGCCTGCGGAGTGCTGACGATGACAGCCCCTGTGATGTCGAGCAGTTGCAACAGCGACAGATGGATGTCACTCGTGCCCGGCGGGGTGTCGAGGATAAGATAGTCAAGTTCACCCCAGTCAGCATCTTCCAGCAGTTGTTTCAGGGCATTGCATGCCATGGCACCCCGCCAGAGTGTGGCTGTCTCCGGACTGACGAAGAAGCCGATACTGAGCAGTTTCACCCCATACTGCGTGATGGGTTCGATGAGATGCCTGCCGTCCACCTCCACGGCATAAGGCCTGGCATCCTCCACACCGAACATCTTGGGCACTGAGGGACCGAAAATGTCTGTGTCGAGCAATCCCACCTGATATCCCAGCCTTGCCAAAGAGATGGCGAGGTTGACGGCTACCGTGCTCTTGCCCACCCCACCTTTTCCGGAACTGACCGCGATGATGTTCTTCACCTGCGGCAGCAGTTTTTCTGGTTTGGGTGCTTGTTTGGCCTTGAACTCAGGTGTGATTTCCACCACCACATCCTTGTCCACATGATAATGGATGGCCGCTTCCGCCGCCTTGAGGGTGGATTTCAAAAAAGGATCTGTCTCCCTTGGAAAGACAAGGGAGAACGACACCTTCATGCCATCGATGCGCATATTGTCGGCCACCATCTCACTCTCTATCAGGCTTTTCTTGGTGCCCGGATAGGTGACGGTGGCCAGTGCGTCGAAAATCAACTGGGGATAAAGCGTCATTACTTGCAGTCTCCCCCCTCGGATTTCTCACTGCACTCATGTGCCTCACGGGCTACCTTCTCACCATCGGCGAGTTTGCGTGCCTTTCTGCCGATTCCGTCAAGTGTCTGGATAATTTGCTCCTCTGAGACTTTCTTGGCATTATACTGGATGGTCACGGTCTGGTCAGCCACGCTGGTCTCCACCGACTTGATACCCTTCAAATCTTTGAGGCCATTTTTCACTTGGTTTTCACATTTCGGGCAATGCATTTGGGGATTGGTGGTCACCACCAAGGTGCGGATGTCCTTGGCCATCAGTACGTTGGCGGTCAGCATCAGCATCATAATCATCAAAAATTTTCTCATTTCTATCAATTTTAATTGTAAATAATATGCAAAAATACAGAATATTTTGTGAATTAGTCTCTTTCCGACTCAAAAATCATTATTATTGGGTAAAAAGTGCGGGAAAAACCTTAATTTTGCATGATAAACTACGATTGGAGGTCTCAAGCCTCATAAGGGCACGGAAGGCCCTATCCACAAACTATAAAAACTTATCTAAAACACCATCCAATGAAAAAGTATCTTTTTCTTGTCCTTTTGCTCAGTATTTGCCTCATCACTCCAACGCAAGCCGAGAATTATCCTTATCGCAGCGATTACCTGTGGGTGACCGTTCCCGACCATGCCGACTGGATATACCAAACTGGCGAAAAAGCCACCATCGAGGTGCAGTTCTACAAGTACGGCATTCCCCGTGATGCCGTAGTGGAATACAGCATCGGAGGTGACCTTCTCAAAAGTGACAAAAGCGGCAAAGTGACCCTGCGCAACGGCCGTGCCACCATCGACATGGGCACAAGCAAAAGTCCGGGCTTCCGCGACCTCCGCCTGACCACGACCCTTGATGGCACCACTTACCGCCACCATGTGAAAGTGGGATTCTCACCCGAGAAAATTGTTCCCTTCACCCAAGAGCCCAAGGACTTTCTCGATTTCTGGCAGAAATCCTTGGCCGAAAACCAGAAAATTCCGATGAAATATACCAAGGAGTTGGTCAAGGAGATGTGCGACGATGTGGAGGATGCGTATCTCATCAAACTGCAAGTAGACCGCCGTCACTGGCTCTATGGCTACCTGCTCGTTCCGAAAAAGGCCCAACCAGGCACCTGTCCTGTGGTGCTCACCCCTCCCGGAGCCGGTGTGAAGACCATCAAGGAAGTGACCTCCCGCCCCTACTATCAACAGGCTGGTATGATACGTTTCGTGACCGAAATCCACGGCATGCGCCCCACGATGAACGAGGAAGATTTTGCCGATATCCGCTCCGCCTTCAGCGAATATCTTGAGATGGGGCTTGACTCCCCCGAACATTACTACATGCGCCATGTCTACCTGGGTTTGGTGCGCTGCATCGACTTTCTCACCTCACTGCCCGAATGGGACGGCCGCAATGTGGCCGTCATGGGCGGAAGCCAGGGAGGTGCCCTCTCGCTCATCGCTGCCGCACTCGACAAACGGGTGACATGTTGTGTCGCCAACCATCCTGCCCTGAGCGACATGGCCGCCGGCAGCGTGGGCCACACCAGTGGTTATCCCCATTTCAAGGCCGAGGAGGGGATGTACAGCGAGGCAAACATACGCACCATGTCATATTATGATGTGGTGAACTTCGCCCGTCACGTCACCTGTCCCACTTATCTCACCTGGGGATTCAATGACGACACCTGTCCGCCCACCACTTCCTATGCGGTTTGGAACACGCTGACCTGCGAGAAAGAGAGTCTCATCACCCCCATCAATGAGCACTGGACCTCCGATGCCACCAACCGCGGACAGATGGAGTGGATACGCAAGAGATTGAAATAAAGTGTATTATTTGGCCTTCTCCAGCGAAGACCGCTTGTCGCGCCTGTAACTGCGGTAGTCATCGAGCGGTATCTCCACCTCCGATTCCTCAAGCAAGCCTTCGTGCGGCAGGCGGAATTTCATGTATTTGATATTGAGTCCCCGCTCTATCCACATATTCTCATAATAGGTGTGAATGGAGAGGATTTGGCGTGTCGCCTCGTCCACCTGCTCAAAATGATAGAGATCATCGGTGCATAGCAGCATGGGCAGACCGTTTTTCTCCACCATGAGGCGTGTATAGGTAAAGAGGAATTTGGAATCTGTCTTCAAATGTACGATGCCCCCGTCGACGAGGAATTTGCGGTAACGCTCCATGAAGAAAGTACTGGTGAGGCGTTTCCTGGGATTCTTCATCTGTGGGTCACTGAAAGTGAGCCATATCTCCTGCACCTCGCCCGGCGAGAAGAAGCGCTCGATGATTTCGATGTTGGTGCGCAGAAAAGCCACGTTGCCCAGGCCCTCGTTCAGCGCCTGCGTTGCCCCTGTCCACATGCGTGCGCCCTTGATATCCACACCGATAAAATTGATGTCGGGAAACATGCGTGCCAGTCCCACGGTGTATTCCCCTTTGCCGCACCCCAGTTCCAGCACGATGGGATGGTCGTTGTGGAAATAGTCTTCCCGCCAGCGACCCTGCATGTCAAAAGGAACGTGTTCCACTACCGAAAAAGGGTATTGGAACACGTTCTCATATTTTTCCATGTCGGCGAACTTCGCCAGTTTTCCTTTGCTCATCCAATGATTACTTTAGTCCACCCGTGCTTGTCCTCGATGGTACCGTATTGGATGCCGCGGAGTGTCTCGTAGAGTTTCTTCGAGATGGGTCCAGGCTCCGTTCCGAAGTCATAACGCTTGCCCGTGTCGAGGTCATCGATATAGGAGATGGGACTGATGACGGCAGCAGTTCCGCAAGCACCAGCCTCCTCGAAGGTCTCCAGTTCCTCCTCGGGGATAGGCCTGCGCTCCACCTTCAGACCGAGGTCCTCAGCCAATTGCATGAGGCTCTTGTTGGTGATGCTGGGAAGGATGGATGTCGATTTCGGAGTGACATAGGTGTTGTCCTTGATGCCGAAGAAATTGGCGGCACCGCACTCATCCATGTATTTCTTCTCCTTGGCATCGAGATAGAACTCGCAAGCGTAGCCTTTCTCATGCGCCACATTGTTGGCAAAGAGCGAAGCGGCATAGTTGCCACCCACCTTATAACATCCTGTACCCAGCGGTGCTGCACGGTCGAAGTCGCGTATGATGACATACGGATTGGTGGAGAATCCGCCCTTGAAGTACGGTCCCACAGGAGTGACGAAAATCAGGAATAGGTATTCCTTGGCGGGATGCACACCCACCTGGGCTGATGTACCGATGAGGAGCGGACGGATGTAGAGTGTGGCTCCGCTCTCGTAGGTGGGGATATACTCCTGGTTGAGCCTCACCACCTTGGCCACCATCTCCTCAAACAGTTCTGTGGGCACCTCCGGCATCATGATGCCACGGCATGTGCGCTGCAGGCGTGCGGCATTCTCGTCAGAGCGGAATGTGCGCACCTTGCCGTCGGGACAGCGATATGCCTTGAGTCCCTCGAAAGCCTCCTGTCCATAGTGAAGGCTCGTGGCGGCCATGTGCAGTTTGATGAACTCATCGGAGCAGATCTCAATCTCGCCCCATTTTCCGTCGCGGTAGTAGCAACGCACATTGTAGTCAGTCGGCATATAGCCAAACGACAGATTTGCCCAATCCAGATTTTTCATATTTCTATTGATTTAGTTGAGTATCTTATTACACCCTGCAAAAGTAATCAATAATTTTCACAACCTGCAACCGATGTTGGAAAAAGTTTTTTCCTTTGTCCTAAATGGAGTGGATGAACGCCCGTGTCACCTCAAACGACCCGTTGGCCATCGTGCTCCAGAAGTCGAAATACTGCGCTGCCTTGTGATCGCTGAGCGGCACATCGCTGATGACGCGGAAAGAGACGAAAGGCACCCCATAAAGGTAGCACACCTGCGCGATGGCGCAACTTTCCATATCCACCGCCATGGCTTGTGGGAAAAGGCCGAGGATGTCGCTCATCTTCTCGCGGGAATCGACAAACCAGTCGCCGCTTACCATCAGTCCGGCATGTACCTTGGCCGTACCCTTGAGTTGCAGAGCCTTCTCTATCAGTCCTTCATCAGCCTTGAAATCTGCCGGCATGCCCACCATCTGTCCGTAGGCCACCTCGCTGCCACAGTACACGTCGTGGAAGACATAGTGAGTGCCCACCACCACATCGGTGACCTGAAGATTGGTATCGGCACCACCGGCGCATCCAGTGGAAATGATGATGTCGGGTTGGAAAGCGTGGATCATCTCCACCGTTCCCACCGTGGCATTCACCTTTCCGATGCCGCATTTCTGCAGGATGACCTCCTTGTCGCCGGTCTTTCCAATGACGAAGGATTGCCTTCCCACTGTTTTCTCCTCAGCATCGCTGAGGATTTCTCGGAGTTGGACAAACTCCTTGTCCATGGCTACGATTACACCGATACGCATATCCTTGTATGATTATTTGTCCATATTGGCGCGTTTGCGCTCATTGTGGTCGAGGATGGCTTTGCGGATGCGCATGCTCTTGGGCGTCACCTCCACCAGTTCATCGCTCTTGATATATTCCAGATACTCCTCGAGGCTCATCACCACCTTGGGGATGATGCGTGCTTTCTCGTCGCTGCCGCTGGCACGTACGTTGGTGAGTTGCTTGGCCTTGGTGACGTTGATGACGAGGTCGTTGTCATGCACGTGCTCGCCCACCACCTGTCCGGCATACACTTCCTCACCCGGGTCGATGAAGAACTTGCCTCGGTCCTGCAGTTTGTCGATGGAATAGGCGAATGCCGTACCCGTCTCCATCGCCACCATCGAACCGTTTACACGGCGTGAGATGTCGCCCTTGTAAGGCTGGTACTCCTTGTATCGATGTGCCATGATGGCCTCCCCCTGGCTGGCAGTGAGCACGTTGGTACGCAGACCGATGATGCCTCGTGAGGGGATGTCGAAAGCGATATTGGTACGCTCGCCCTGCGACTCCATCGAGGTAACCTCACCCTTGCGTCGCGTCACCATATCAATCATCTTGCTGGCAAACTCATCCGGCACGTTGATGGTGAGTTCCTCAATCGGTTCGCAGCGCACGCCATCGATTTCCTTGTAGATGACCTGCGGCTGTCCCACCTGCAGTTCATATCCCTCGCGGCGCATGGTCTCGATGAGCACGGAGAGATGTAGCACGCCACGTCCGCTGACTATCCAGCGGTCAGTGTAGCCCTCGAGTTCCTCCACCTTGAGAGCGAGGTTCTTCTCCAGTTCCTTTTGCAGGCGCTCGTTGATATGCCTTGACGTACACCATTTGCCCTCACGTCCGAAGAACGGTGAGTCGTTGATGGTGAAGAGCATGCTCATGGTAGGCTCATCGATGGTGATAGGAGGCAGCGGATCAGGATTCTCGAAGTCGCAGATGGTATCGCCGATTTCGAAGTGCTCCAGTCCGATGATGGCGCAGATGTCTCCGCTCCCCACCTCGTTGGTGCGCACATGCCCCATTCCCTCAAAGGTATGGAGTTCCTTGATCTTTGTCTTCTCCTTCGACCCGTCGCGATGTGCGATGGTGATGTTCATGCCCTCGGTGAGTTTGCCTCGGTGAACCCTTCCCACGGCGATGCGCCCGGTGTAGTTGGAGTAGTCAAGCGAGGTGATGAGCATCTGCGGTGTTCCTTCCAGATAGTCAGGAGCCGGTATGACCTCCACGATTTTGTCGAGCAGGTATGTAATGTCATTGGTGGGGGTGTTGTAGTCCTCCCCCATCCATCCGTTTTTGGCACTTCCGTACACCACGGGGAAATCGAGTTGGTCCTCCGTAGCATTGAGTGCAAACATCAGGTCGAACACCATCTCATATACCTCCTCAGGCCTGCAGTTGGGCTTGTCCACCTTGTTGACCACAACGATGGGCTTGAGGCCGATCTCCAACGCTTTCTGCAGCACGAAACGAGTCTGGGGCATCGGTCCCTCGAAGGCATCAACAAGCAGCAGACAGCCGTCGGCCATGTTGAGCACACGCTCCACCTCACCGCCGAAGTCAGCGTGTCCCGGAGTGTCGATGATGTTGATTTTAGTGCCCTTGTAGTTGATGGATACATTTTTTGAGAGGATGGTGATGCCTCGCTCACGTTCGAGGTCATTGCTGTCGAGTACTTGGTTGCCGATTTCCTTTCCCTCTCTGAAAAGATTGCCGGCGAGCATCATTTTGTCAACCAATGTGGTCTTGCCATGATCGACATGTGCGATGATGGCGATATTCCTGATGTCTTGCATTGTCTTTACCTTAAAAAATCTATTCCTAAGTTGGATTCAGTCTGTAAAATCGGGTGCAAAGATACTGCAAAAAACTGATTTATAGAGTAAAAAGCGGATATAATTGCCAAAATTAATTGAAAAAAGTTTGTTGGGTTATTTTTTTTGTGTAATTTTGCACCCGCATTTGATGCAAGTGATATTTTTATTCAATTTTTAACCCAAACAAGATGTATTTAGACAAGGCAAAAAAAGAAGAGATCTTTGGAAAATACGGAAAGTCTAACTCTGATACTGGTTCACCAGAAAGCCAGATAGCATTGTTCTCATACCGTATATCCCATTTGACGGAGCACTTGAAAAAGAACCGTAAAGATTATACTACCGCACGGTCTCTGACCCAGTTGGTAGGAAAACGCCGTGCCCTGCTCAACTATCTGTACGACCGCGACATCAGCCGCTACCGTGCCATCATCAAGGCACTGGGTCTCCGCAGATAATCTGTTCAGGCAAAAGATCTTGGCTCCACACTGGCACGTTGTGCCGTGTGGAGTTTTTTTTGATTTCAACACAGAGGTACAGAGATACAGAGAAATATAGGTTCAGAAACACAGAGGCACAGAGATACAGAGAAAAAACTCTGTAACTCTGTGCCTTTGTGTTGGAATTACCAGTGGAAGCGGAGGCCGAGAGGCAGGGTGAACTCAAACGGGTGTTCCGTGCGGTAGGTCTTGAGGCCACTGCCATTGTTGATGAAATACTGCAGGCTGGGCTCCAAGTAGATGCCGAGATAGGGCGTGACATTATATTGTGCTCCGAGACCGAGTGAGACAGACCACTGCACCGGCACATGGGGCGACACCTCTTTTTGGAATGTATTCGTTCCATTATAGAAATGGCGCACATCGACGGTGCTGTGTATTGGGATCTCAAGCATCCCTCCCGCCGAGGAGTAGAAGCGGAGACGGGCTTTGTCATACCATGTCCATCCAAAACGGATCGGGATACCCACATAGCGCAGCTTTTGATGTTCCTGAATATTGGCGCTGCTGCTGCCGGTAGTGATGGTTGAATTCAGTTGGGTGTAACTGAGACCTGTCTCGATGGAGGCTTTTTCTGAAATCTGGCGGCTGAGCATCAGTTGCAGGGTGATGGGAATTTGATGCTCATAGCGGGCCTCAATCGCCCCATTGTTGACAGAAATGTTTTGGGAGGCAATGAGTATCAGTGACCGTGTCTCCTCGTCACTGCCATCAGGGAATGAGGCCTTGAGATAGTTGACATATTCTGCCCAATTGCTGAACTGATGGGGTGCAGAGGCAGACATGTTCTTTCTATCAACAAGCATGCTGCCACCGACGGAAGCTGAGGCCATGAAATTGTCGCGCCCCTTCATTAGGCCGCTGTATGCCAGACTGACGTTCCACTGATGAGGTTCCTTATCTGGATGATAGGCCATTTGGTCTTCTATGATTGTCCATGGAGCCTGCGGATGAGCGACGGTGTCCCCGCGAAGCTTTTCTTCTTTGGACTGCGTCGTCTCTGTTGGGAGAATGGTCATGCTGTCAGACGGCAGAATGGGAATGCTGTCGGACAGGACTGTCTCCTCTTCCGAATGAGGGGTTGGCTGCTGAGGAACCCTTTCCATCTTCACGCCCATCTTCTTCCGAATGGAGGGAGAAGAGGAAGAAACCTGTGTATAAACGGGTGGCTCCTCAGGCATTTCTTCTGATGTGGGAATATGCGTTTTAGAGGAGCCCTGGCTGACTACAGGTGTCTGTTCTTTCATGGGAGATTGCTTTTGATGGAGCCACCACACAGCCGTGGGTATGGCGACAAGCATCAGCAGGAGTGCCCACGACTGCCTGATGAGCAGCCTCAGCATCCGTTTGGCGTTGGAGAGCTGTTTGGAAGAGGAATGGGGTGTGATGCCCAAGAGTTGGCTAATCTCCTTATGCGATAGTCCCTCGAAGACCGAAAGGCGGAATACCTGTTGGTAGCCTTGCGGCAACTGAGAAACAATGGACTGGATTTGGTCGTAGTCATGAACTGGTGTTTCCTCCGTGCTTGACCTCTCCTCCTTGACCATCCGCCGGAGTGTCTCCTGTTCTTTTTTCGCATATAGCTGGTAGTGGTAGCCAACGTTCCTGACAATGGCCTTCATCCACGATTCCGGCTTGTCTGTCTGCTCCAGCTGGTCAAGCGAGGTGAGGATGATGACGAAGGCGTCGTGCAACAGATCCTCCGCCACGCTGTCCTCCTTTGTATAGTGCTTGCAGACGTTCAGTAGTCCGGGCCTATATCGCTGATAAAGCAGGTCCAGGGCCTGGCGTTCGCCAGCCTTGCACCCGCTGATCAGTTCTGATGTTCCCGGATCCATGCTTACTTCAAGCCTCAATTATGGAAATGCTGTTGCAAATGTACATAAAATCTGCACGACAAGCAAAAATGATACAGACTATTTTGACACCGCAAACTTGCATGATACATTCTGCCCATTGACCTGTGCCGTGGCGATGTATATGCCTGGCTCCCATCCCGAAGTGCCTATTGTCTTTGATGTGCCGGATACTGACGATTCATGGACGGCACTGCCCGTGTCGCTCCTGGTGACAGTGAGATGCCATTCCTTGGAGATTTCCAGTCTTTCATCAGCGGAAGGCTTACCTTCCTCGTTGGCACAGAGGGAGAACTGACATGAACCCTCAGACGGAGTTGCAGAGAGTGTGAAAGGAAGCGACAGCAGTGGAGCACGGATAATCTGAAAGCTGAATGACCTACAACCGTCTGCAGATCTGCCATTAATATTCTCAAACAATATCTGTCCAGGTGGAGTATTGACTGGTGGGACGGGGATAAATGATATCATCCCATTGCTGTTGTACCAAGACATAAGTAAGAGGCCGTTCCCAGAATGTGTAATTGTGCTGTTGGCAAAATCATCCGACACCAAGTAAACCATACGATTTGGAACAACAGGTAAACTGGACAGGTGGGTGAATGGCTGTGGGACAGCGTTTGTAGAGTCTGTCAGCGAAGGCTGTTGGTACCATGTTCCGGAGAAGCCCCCTGCCGTGTCAATCTGCTTGACAAGCGTCCCTACAACGGTGTTGCCCGACTTGACGGTGGCGGTCAGCGTGCCATAGTGACGCTCATTCTGCTGGTGGTCGATGACGTATGGATATAAATTCGCAGGAATAGACCCACTCTGGACATTGTCATACCCGAGATTCTGTCCATCTGCCTCCCATTCCACGGTATGGTTGGCTGGCAGGGGATCCACATAATAGTAGGTCGTTCCGCAAGGCACCATCGGACCATTGATAAAATGCCCAGTCAGATTCTTGCTGACCGTGGTGAAGACCGAGCCTCCATACATTATCTGCGCAGTAAGCGTCAGGCTTGGTGAGCCGAAGATATCCACATTTGTTTTCTGTGTAATCCTGCACTGGTTGGTGGAGGGTGTGTTGGCCTCGATGATGTAGCAAGAGGCATTGTTGCCCGTAAGTGACCAGTTAACGCTCATTGCACTCGGCAAGGCCGCCAGAGAATAGATGCCAGAACCGTATAGGTGCTCCGAACCAGAGATGATGAGGTCAGCACTACCTGGCATTACGGAGATTCCCCAGCCGGATGGGTCAAGCCAATTGCTGAGTCTGTCATGGTTGTGACCTCCACCGTCCCACGAAATGGAAAACTTTCCGAAATCGCCTCTAGGTTGAGAACAATAAGGGAAATAATTGATGTAATAATAATTCCCATGAAGTTGTCCAACAATTTTTTTTAAACTGTTTAATAATGGCGCCCCTGACGATCCATGTTGTACCACTCCATCATCGAAGAATGATGTCCAATGATCATTTTCTTCATTCCATGTGAATGAAGAAAAGATGTTATAATCAAAAGAAATTTTCATGACATCTCCCGCTGGATGATGAATGCAAGTGCCACTTGAGGGAACACTTCCTGTCCTATCCCATCCAAGCCATGAAAACTGATTATTGGAGGGTATAGTCTGATTCATCTCCAAAAGAGCAAAATCAGATGGGAAATATGCTGCCTTAAAAGTCGAGCCATTATAAGAGTATCCGCTTGTTACATTACTGCCTTCACAGAACGCTTTACGATAATTGAACTTAAACATAAAATATTGTGTATAAGCTTTCTCTGTTTCTGACAACAAACCGTCCTCATTAATATCAAGGCAATGAAAAGCTGTTAGAAAAAGGGGTTTGTATTCCATGTCGGTCGACATCACCAAAGATCCGCTGAATTGGCTTGTTCCATTGGCATGTAAAACCCATGCTACAGCTTCTGCTTCATGTTGGTATTCCGGAAAACAAGCAATATCATTATTGCATGATTCAGAGGATTTAACAACTCCACTATGCTGACTAATCATAGCATGTCTGTAACCATAAACGGTTTTGTTGATGGTTAAGGTTGAAATTCCCCGTGATAAGAAAGGTTCATAAAGAAGAATAGTTACTCTTGAATCGGGTATCACATCGGTAAGAAAATGTCTTTCATTACCAATTGTTTTTGATGTGACCGGACCATACACAATGGTGCTATTATGGTTGACGATATATAATTTTCCATCATCTGGCAGATGGAAATCTTTGAAAATGAAATTGAGGGACAATGCACTATCTGCCTCGAAAGTCAAAAACCACAAGTAGCCATCACCCATTTTCACCCAATTGCCATCATTGAGTGTGATATTCTGCTCTATACCCTTGCCAAATCTGTAAGGCACGGCCATACCATCTTTTTCCTTATCCTCACGCAGCAACTGGTTAACATTAACTTTAGGGATATAGATTTTATTTGATTGAGAATCAGAAGATTTGACTACATTCAGAAATGATTCAATGATACTGTCACATGGCTCATTATCTCCATAGTAGGTTGTCATAATCTGTCCATTTGTAGTAACAAAACTGATAAACATCATCAAAAAGGCAAATATTTTTTTCATAAGACTTCGAATGGGTATTTAAAGATGGCTTTTTTGAACTTGGAGTTTGAATCATTGGCTTTTTCACGATACTTGATACTGAAAGAGACACTATACTTCCCTATAGGAAAATCATCATTCTCTGGATCTGGACCACAAAGTGGATAAGTTGCAGCATTATGTGCTCCTGTTTCTTTCCAGAGACACTGTATATGGTAGGTTGAATGCGAAGGTATTGTCTTCCAAGTATTATTAGAAAATCCACAGAACATTCCACTATAGGGAGTTCCTATCTCTTTGCCATCTTCACTATAGACGCATAAGAATTCTCTGTTACTCGGTAGAAACATATCAGGGCCATTCTTGCTGACATATCTGACAATCCTTTCAATCCATTCTTTGTTCTCATGAGTACAAATCATCGTTGTATCGCTGTTGTTGACGATAACGAAATCAAACAAGATGTTTTCCTCTTTATTAAACTTTGTCGCGATTTCTCCTTTTTCATTCAGTAGACGGAATGAGAAACTGATACCGTCCTCTGGGACATTTTCTTCATTGTATAACGAACCTTGATCATCTTCTGAATCAATTAGGTCGCTGCTGCACGACACAAGCATCCCAGCCATGAGACATGCTAAAAATAATAACTTTTTCATATTCCAAGATTTTTATGTTTGATAATTCTTTTATTTTTATAGTGTCACAAAATGCAAAAAGACGGCATGGAAGGATATGGAATTTATGATTTATTAACAGTCGTTAGTATTTCTCAACAAAAGACATGATGTATCGTTCCGCGTGGAGTTTTTTGTCTGAGGTGTTAAGAAATACAACACATACATGGACGACACGAACCTTATTCGCCTGCGCCAGCGTTTTGTGACGGACCTTTCCCGTCAAAAGAACAGGACGAAGCACCTGCTATACACGCAAGGGGTGACATACCCCGAGTGTTTCAGGAAGAACCGCACACATTGGTCGCGAAACTTCATGTCGTGGCTTCGCAATGAGGTGAACTTGCTCTCCGAAGAGAAGCGGTCGCTTGTCTTGCTTTGTGACCAGATGGAGAACACCCGCAGGTCGATTCTGGCGGTCACACGTGAGTTCCGCCGCCTGAGCACCACTGACAAGTACAAGGAGAACTACGACCTTCTGGCATCTGTATCAGGCTTCGGGCTGATCATGTCGATGTCGATGCTGACGGAGTTGAACAACGATGTAACGAGATTCCCCAACGAGCGCACATTCGTGTCAATACTCGGACTCATCTCGACATGCCATGACTCTAGCGAGAAGAAGGTCAGCGGGGAAAAGACAAACCGGGGCAGCAAGCACCTAGGGCCGCTGATCATCGAAACCAGCTGGGTGGCAATATATAGAGACATGGGGTTGGGAGCATACTACTCCAATTGCTTCCAGAGCATAAAGCCACACAAAGCGATAATAAAGGTGTCAAGAAAGCTCGCCTGCAGGGCTTACACAGTCCTAAAGACCAAGACCAAATATAAATATGAGCAATCATAAAGCGAACATCGCAGAATTGCGTGACAACAGGAATACAAGTCGGACTGACTTCTCATTTTGCAATGACCACTCTCCGTCCCTGATGAGTCTGTAGGACTACATCATATAACAGGTTGTGGCATTATACTCCAAGATTTGAAGAAGTAATCTGATGAGTGGCTACGGCTCACTACATCTGATAGAAGTTTGATCCGGCATTCCTGTTACTTACGCAACTCTCCAGGCATGTTGAACGTGTCTGGATGGGGATTTCTTGTTAAAGGACTTGCAAATTAGTGTGAAAATGAACACAGAACCGTTAAACAACACTAAAATATGAGCCAATTATATGGATTGCAACATAGAGAGGGGACAGGTAGTTGATTCCATAGTTACAACGATAGATGGCTCTGGCTCCCTCCTGAGCGATGCCAGGCACTTGAACTGATAGCGAATGATTCCGCGAATATCCTTGAACGGATGGATTTGTGGCCAATCCGGCTATTTGTACTCCCTGCTGATGCTGTATGAGGAGTCAAGAAGTTTTTTCTCGGAAGCATTACGATATGGTATGGCTTATTCATAGAATACAAGGAGAGGAAGAACTTAAAAGAAAGAAGCTGATATACTGACAGCATGTTCACGCCGAAGCCCTTGTCGAATACCGAAGGCATGATAGCGGCACTCCAGATAGTAGTCGCAATCCTCTACAGAAATCTCCCAACCCTGCTTGGTACTTGCCTACAGAGCCTTGGCATCTTCAAGATATTTAGGAACCCAAATACGACCGTCGTTACGCAGCGACTCAGACATCAGCGTCAACTTAGACTATTTGTCGCCGTGAACGGGGATACAGGTCGGGGGAATATAAAAGTATGATGGGTTTGCAAAGTAAGCACCCTTGTGATAGCACTGAACGGCAGCGGTACTGTTACATAATCCTATAGGCTAAGAGTCGGAAAAGTACAAAATATTATAATAAAAATTTTAAAATTTTAGTGTTTTTCTTTTATTTTGCTATATCTTTGCACAAACTCTAAGAACATATAAAACATATGACATCAATTGTTGGGGTACTAAATAAGCATGCTGTAGCTATTGCTGCGGATAGTGCTGTAACTATTGGAGGTAAAAAGGTTTTCAATAGTGCAAATAAAATCTTTGCCTTATCTAAACGTCAGCCTGTGGCTGTGGCCATGTATAATAATACAGATCTTATTTCTGTTCCTTGGGAAGTAATGATTAAAGAATATAGACGTTTTCTTGGAGATAATAAATACCCACATTTGAAGGATTACGTCACAGATTTCTATAAATTCTTGTCTGACCATAATTATTATACAACAAAAGAAGAACAGGTTAAACACCTTTATGACCAATTTGTGTCATATATTGTCGCATTAGCTTATGAGGTGCGCCGAGATTTGAAAGATGGAGAGAAATTTGAATCCAAGTATATAAAGAATCTGGTCAATCTACAATCTCAGTATGAGGCGGGAAGACAACCGAATGAGAGTATGGCAGATATGACTCTTACGGATTTTGCGGCTAAATGTGATGAAGGAATAGATCTTACTGTAAATGAGATTAAAAACCTATCCAAACAAGATATAGACAAAAAAATCGTTGCCGATTTGTTATACTCTGTTTTTTGCTGTCGTATCTGGTTGGTTAATTGTACAGGACTTGTCTTTGCAGGATATGGGGATGAAGATATTTATCCGTCAATATACAGTTATCAAACGCAGTGCGTCATAGATGGAAAACTATCATACGCACACCTCACAGGAGAAGATTGCGAAATTGGTAGCAAATGGGTTGCTGCTATTCGACCATTCGCCCAAAGAGACGTAATGGATACTATTATCTTTGGTGTTGCCCCATCGGTTAAGAATACATATAGTGAAAATTTCATTGAACCAATGAGAAAGATGCTAACAGACCTGGCCAACCAATTAGAACCATCAAGCAAAGATGCAGCAAACGTTCTCCGAACCTTTGTACTTAACGGAATGGAGGGTTATCGAGACAATTACATGGCATTATGCGATGCATCAGCAAACTCTATTTATATGCAGCCATTTGTAAATTCGGTTATCCCTCTTGATCGGGAAGATTTGGCAGAATTTGCAGAAAGTCTCATTAAACTAACTTCTATTAAAAGAAAAATTAGTTTAGATCAATCTACTGTAGGTGGTCCTATTGATGTGATGGTGATTTCAAAAGGTGAAGGCATCATTTGGATGAAACGAAAACATTACTTTGATCCAAAGTTAAATCATAGTTTCTTTGATAACTACTTTAAATAATTTCTATTATGAATAATTTCGGATATGGCACAATAACATTAGGTACTACACTCGAACAGTGTACCTATAATAACACTGTAGTTGATGAAGCCTTACAGAGAGAAATGATGAATGCAGAAACAGAAGACCAAGTTTTAGAACTGTCTGTCGAAAGACTCTATCAAAGTCTAAAGGAATCTATTAAATTATAGATAATTAGTTTACATTCTTTATTTCTTTATGAACAGAAAAAGGAGCCCTGCGGCTCCTTTTTTCATTGATACTTAAACGAGACGTAAGGGTAGTGTAAATTGAACTGTGTCAAGGCTCTATTTCTGTAAGCATCCGATAAAATACACGTTGTTCCAGTTGTAGTTTGGTTGTACCTTTGCCCAGAAATATTGCACCCAACTACAACTGTTTTGATTATGACACATGACGAGTTTGTCGATTTGCAGCTGGCCCACCAGTCGAGTGGGTTGACGCTGAAGTCGTACCTGAAGCAGATAGGTACAAGCTATTCCACCTACAACTACTGGCGCAAGAAGTTCTGCTCTTTGGATGATCCCACACGGGACCTTGCCCCTATCAACATCCGGCGTGCGACTTCCTCCGCCCGTTCTTTCTCGGGTGATGCGCCTATTGGGGTCTCGCTGCTGTTCCCCAATGGCCTTCAGGCTCATTTCGGCATCGGCTCCGAGGACGTGCTCATGGAGTTGTTGGACAAAAGCCTTTCTTCCCATGTTCTGCCTTAACGACACGATGCGCTACTTTCTCTGTCCGGGAAGGACGGACATGCGCAAGGGCATCAGCTCCCTTTGCGGCGTGGTGCATGAGAGGATGAAAAGCGACGTGCGCAACGGCGACGTTTTCATCTTCATCGGGCGGAGCCGCAGGCTGATGAAGCTGCTCCATGCGGAGGACGGCGGCATGGTGATGTACGTGAAGCGTCTGGAGGCCGGCCGTTTCAAGCTGCCCGAGTACGACGGACAGAGCAACAGCTACCAGATGGAATGGCGCGACCTGGTGGTGATGGTTGAGGGCATCCAGGAGACCCCGGGACAAAGGCTCAGGCGGCTAAGGGCACAGCGCCGGGAATACGTTGTGTGACGGCCTTTTTGTTTTAATATAATTTGCTGATATTTAGTAATTTATAGTTCTTTTTATTCGTTTTTCTCGCATAAATGTCGTACCTTTGCACTATATAAAACAGGTACGGACAATGAACGAAAACGACATTCTCAGACAAGCGATAGAGGCCCTGCAGGCCTCCGTCGCCTCGTTGTCCGAAAACCACAGGAAGGAGGTGGACGTGCTCCAGTCAAAGATAAAGGAGCAGGAAGCCCAGATCGCATGGCTGAAGCAGCAGCTCTTCGGGCGCAAGTCGGAGAAGCGCCCCGTCTTCGACCCCAATTGCCCCGACCTCTTCGCCGCCGAGTTCGCCGACCTTTTCAGCCAGGCCGGGAAGGAGCGTGACGAGGCCGTGGCGCAGCTGCCCGTGGAAGACAATCCCTCCCCGAAGAAGAAGCGCCAGGTGCGGCGCATGATAGAGGACCTGCCCGTCCTGGAGACCGTCCGCCTCAGGCCGGAAGGTGTCGATGAGGCGCTGTACAGGAAGATCGGCGAGGAGGTCACCCGCGTCGTCGAGCACAAGCCCGGACAGCTCTTTGTCAGGGAAATCATCCGCGAGAAGTGGGGGCTGCGCGACAACACCATGCTGCCGCCCGAGGGCATGCCCTCCGTGCTCATCGCCCCCATGCCCCTGCTGCCGGTCAACAAGGGCATCGCCGGTGCCAGCCTGCTCTCGGAGATACTGCTGCAGAAATACGAGTGCCACATGCCTTACTACCGCCAGATACAGCAGTTCCGCCATCTCGGCCTGAAAGGCCTGACGGAGAGCACCGTCGACGGCTGGTTCAAGCAAACGGCCGGACTGCTCAGGCCCCTCTACGACGTGCTGGTGGCCGAGGTGATGAGGTCGGACTACAATCAGGCCGATGAGACAACCACCCCCGTGATAGACCACGCAAGGAAGAAGGCGGCGAAGGAATACCTCTGGATGGTGAGGGCGGTGATGGAGAGGCTGGTCATCTTCCACTACGACCAGGGGTCGAGGGCCGGGGCGGTAATCGAGGACCTGGCAAACAGGCATAACTTCAGGGGATATCTTCAGTGTGACGGTTTTGCGGGCTATGAGACGGCCTTCAAGGCCAACCCCGGCGTGACCCTTGTCAATTGCATGGTTCATATCAGAAGACATTTCCAGACCGCTCTCGATGAGAACCGTGAGGTGGCGGAGCATGCCCTGAAGGAAATACAGCACCTGTACAAGGTAGAGCACATGTGTGATGAGGCCAACCTGTCGTTCGACGAGAGAAAGGAGAAGCGCCAGCAGCTGTCCAGGCCCATCATGGAGGCCATGAAGGCTTGGATGGAGACCGAGGGCATCAAGTACAGCGAGAGCTCGCAGATTGGAAAGGCAATCACCTATGCCTACACACGGTGGGGCAACATGATGCATTACCTGGAGGACGGAAGAATCTTTTTGGACAACAACCTCGCGGAGAATGAGATCAGGCCTATCACTTTGGGAAGAAAGAATTAT
>JAEEGF011557147.1_pt1 | contig 23199 bp, 19 predicted proteins | sample 9134171 | NCBI WGS metagenome assembly JAEEGF01 (sample SAMN16246542, study PRJNA631951) | gut metagenome | biome: gut microbiome; feature: rumen; material: AP-attached | host: Bos | place: Iran: Karaj | collected 2018-10
TGTGCTACTTTCGGAATTAAAGGGGGCCTTTAATTTCATTAAAAAGCACTACGGGATAATTAATAAGATCTGCGGCGCATTTTTGATTGTGATAGGAATACTTATGGCAACCGGGCTTATGACCAGAGTTTTAAGAATGCTGACATAGTGTTTGTAAAATAGAAATTAGTAAAATGGAGTTTGGAAAAATAGATTTGATAAATTGGAGTTTAGAAAAATAGATTTAATAAATTGGAGTTTGGTAAAAATAATTAATGAATAGATTTTAAGAAAAGAGGTAATAATGAAAAATAAGAAAGCTATTATAAGTGCTGTACTGATTATAGTTCTTGTGGGGGGCATTTTTGGTGCATCAAAGCTCTACAAAAAGCTCTCGGAGGATTATAAAAATTCAGATAAGAAACAGGAGACTACAACTGTAGAAAAGACGACAGAGCAGCAAGAGGGAACCACTCTATCTAAAGATGACGAGGTGGAAACTAACTCTACAAAAGCAGCAGATAATTCTGAGGTTACCACTGCAAAAGCAGAAGATAGCACTGAGAATTCTTCTACAAAGGATACAGATAATACTGAGACTACAACCGTAGAAAATACAACAGAATCAACTACTGTAACAGATACCACTGAGGAAGATAACTCTGATAAAGAGAAAGTGCCTGAATTTACGGTCTATGATACAAAGGGCAATGAAGTAAAGCTTTCAGATTTTTTAGGAAAGCCGGTAATGATTAATTTCTGGGCTACCTGGTGCGGACCATGTAGAGAAGAGCTTCCTTATTTTGATAGCGCATATCAAAAGTATGGTGATGAAATCGAATTCGTTATGATAAACCTTACAGACGGCTATGATGATACCAAGGAAAGCGTTAAGAACTTTGTAGAGGAGTCTGGCTACACCTTCCCTTATTATTATGACACCAATAATGAAGCAGGAAATGTTTATGGAATTTACTCGATTCCTACCACTATCTGCGTTGACAAAGAGGGCTATCTTATAGGCGCTCATATTGGCTCGATGTCAGAAGAAGAGGTCTATGGCATCATAGATGAAGCATTTCAGTAAAAATGTCAGTCATTATAGAGATGTCAAAAAATTGGTAAAAATAAGCATTGAAAAGTTAGATTAAATATGCTATAATTTCGCTAGTTAAATGGGAAGGCGTAATGCAACGGGGCAGCATTCTTATATTTCTAATATAAGGGGTTGCTCCGTTTTTATGTTGTAACCATAATATCTCTCAAGGAGGATAAATTTATGGAATTGATTCAGAAAATAAACGGTGCCATCAATGGATTTGTGTGGGGAATCCCTATGCTTGTGCTTTTAATAGGAACAGGCATATTGATGACAATACTTACAAAGTTCTTCCAGGTGTCACATTTCGGACACTGGATAAAGAAAACAATCGGTGCTATTTTTACAGATAAGCATGTAACAAAGCATACAGGTAAGGATGATAAATCCATAAGCCAGTTCCAGTCTCTTTGTACAGCGCTTGCTGCTACAATCGGTACCGGTAATATTGCTGGTGTAGCTGCAGCCATTGTATCGGGTGGCCCGGGAGCTATTTTCTGGATGTGGATAGTAGCGTTCTTTGGAATGATGACCAATTACTCGGAAAATGTGCTTGGTATCTTCTTTCGCCGCAAGAATAAAAAGGGCGAATGGATGGGCGGAGCCATGTATTATCTTAAGGATGGACTTGGTTCAAAGAAGGGCTGCAAGCAGATAGGTGCATTTTTAGCTATTCTCTTTGCAGTATTCTGCGTACTTGCCTCCTTTGGTATCGGTAATATGAGCCAGATAAACACAATTTCAAGTAATCTTGACTCTGCCTTTGGAATAAATCCTGTTGTTTCAGGTGTCATTCTCATGGCAATTGCTGCACTTGTTATTATAGGTGGTCTTAAGAGAATCGCTTCAGTAACGGAAAAAATCGTGCCATTTATGGCAGTTGCTTATATTATTGGAGCTTTAGTTATAATTGCAATGCATGGAAGCAATATAGGAGCTGCCTTTGTTTCTATTTTCAAGGGAGCTTTCGCAATGAAGGCCGTAGGTGGTGGAATTGTTGGCTCAGGCGTGAAGATGGCTCTTACCTGGGGTATGAAGAGAGGTGTATTCTCAAATGAAGCAGGTCTTGGTTCTTCTGTTATGGTACATTCAGCATCGAATGTACATGAGCCTGTAATGCAGGGCATGTGGGGAATATTTGAGGTTTTTGCTGATACAATCGTTGTTTGTACATTAACAGCACTTGCAGTACTTACTTCAGGTCTTGTAGATCTTAATACTGGCGCCGTAATAGTTGCAGAAAAGTCAACAGCTCTTGTGGCAGAAGCTTTTGAAACTTCGTTTGGTAGCTTTGGAGATAAATTCATAGCGATAGCAATCCTTCTCTTTGCTTTTTCAACAGTATTAGGCTGGAGCCAGTATGGTCTTAGAGGTTTTGAATATCTTTTTGGTACAAAGTCAACCATCATATATAGAATAGTATTCGTAGCGTTTATCTATGCAGGTGCAACAATGGATCTTTCACTTGCATGGGATATTTCAGATACCTTTAATGGCCTTATGGCAATTCCTAACCTTATCGGTGTACTTACTCTTAGCGGCACAGTAGTAGCTATTACTAAGAACTATGTAGACCGTACCTTTAGAAAGAAGGATGTAAAGCCGATGTATTCTTTCTTTGATAACTACGAAGAGGAAGAGCTTGCAGAAGAAGCAGCAAAGGCAAAGGCAGAAGCAGATGCAGATGCTAATGCTAATTAAAGGCTGAGTTGATCTTTTGTATATAGTAGACAGCGGCAAATGGTATTCTGTGACATGCAGCATTAAATGTAGTTCATGATAGTCAGCAGTTATAAGCAGAGAATTTGAGTAGTAGAATAGATGAGATAAAAAAAATCGCGTATGCGGTCGTTCAAGGCGAGGCATACGCGTTTTTTTTGTTTAAAGTTTTGGCATTACTTTGTGATTATGCCATAGGTTTCAGGTCTTCTATCGCGGAAAAGTCCCCAGGAAAATCTGTCTTCTCTGATTTTAGCGAAGTCAAATTCGCCGGTAAGAACTTCATCACCGCTCTTTCCGGCCTGGGCAATAACATCGCCGGTTTCATCTGTAATAAAGCTGGTGCCGTAGAAGGTAAGGCTTGATGACTGGCCTCCGTTTTCGGTGCTAGGCTCCACTTTTTCAGTGCCGTAGCGGTTTGCAGCCATTACAGGAATGATGTTGGCAGCAGAGTGTCCCTGCATGGTTCTCTGCCAGTGACCTGAACTATCTACACCAAGAATAGGCTCGCTGCCGATAGCAGTAGGGTAGAGCAGGATATCTGCACCCATAAGAGCCATGCTTCTTGCAGTTTCTGGAAACCACTGATCCCAGCATATTCCCACACCGACTTTGCCATAGCGGGTATTCCAGACCTTAAAGCCGGTATTGCCAGGTGTGAAATAGAATTTTTCCTGATAGTAGTGGTCGTCAGGAATGTGAGTCTTTCTGTAAACCCCCATAACAGAGCCATCTGCATCTATCATGGCAATGGAATTAAATAGTCTTGTCTCATCTTTTTCATAAAAGCTGATAGGAATTACAAGGGATAATTCCTTAGCAATCTTCTGGAAATGAAGAACGGCCTTGTTTTCATTGGTAGGCTCAGCAAAATCATAATAGTCATATCTGCGTTCCTGGCAGAAATATTGACGCTCGAAAAGCTCGGGCAGAAGAATTATCTTAGCACCTAAAGAAGCAGCTTTCCTAACTAATTCTTCAGCATGCTTTATATTTTCATCAGGAACTGTGGTGCAATTCATCTGGATTGCAGCAACCTTAACTAAACTCATTATTCTAATCCTCCTAACTAAAATATTGTCATTTGCATACAAATATACTCAAATGTGTTTACGCTATCTAACCAATTTAACAGTTAGTCCTTTAGGAATCTGTTGTGTGATACAGTGGATGTTTCCACCGCCTAAAAGAATGGCGAGTGCATCGATGCCAATTACCTTTTTATCAGGCAGAAGTGCCTTTAGTATGGAAATGGCGCGCTTATCACTTTCAGTGTTTTCACCGCCAAAGCTTGGAACGAGTAGGGAGTTGCCTGCAAAATAAAAGTTTACATAGCTAGCGGCAAGGCGCTCACCTATCTCGCGGGTATCCTCGCCCTCTTCAAAGCTATATTCTGAAAGCTCACTTTCATCAATCAGAATAGGGTGGTCCGGAATAGGAAGCTTATGTACCTTTATTTTTCTTCCCTTAGCATCTGTGACATTCTCTAAATATTCAAGGTCCTTTAGGGAAAGCTCGTACTGAGGGTCGTTTTCATTATCGGTCCATGCAAGCACCACCTCACCAGGGGCTATAAAAGCACAGACATTATCAACATGTTCGTTGGTTTCATCATTATAAATGCCTCTTGGTAGCCAAAGTACCTTCTTAATGCCAAGGGCTTTTTTCAATCTATCTTCTATGTCTTCTCTAGTAAGAGAAGGGTTTCTGCCTTTACTTAAAAGACAGCTTTCTGTTGTAATAAGGGTGCCTTCGCCATCTGTATGTATTGAGCCGCCCTCAAGCACGAAATCGCCGAAATCATAATAAGGGATATCAAGGCGGTTGCAGAGCTTTTCTGCGAGAGCATTATCCTTATCCCAGTGGGCATAAAGACCGTCAAATTCACCGCCCCAGGCATTGAACTGCCAGCTTACGCCGCGTACCTCACTGCCATTTGTTATGAACGTAGGAGCAGTATCCCTTGCCCAGGAATCATCTGTAGGGATTTCTAAAACAGAAATATTTTCTATTGAAGTGTTCTTTGCAGATGATAAACTCTCAGTAACAGGTTCTGCGCTGATAGATGAGGTGATATTTCTGCGTAAAGCCTCCTCTACAGCTGCTTTGCTGCCGGGCTCTGCAATAACTATGACTTTTTCAGTTATGGCGATATTTTTAATTACGCTAGAAAAGGCTTTTTGCGCGTTTTCTGGGTTAACTCCCCAGCTGCCAGGACGTACAGGCCAGATTATAATTGTGCCATCGTGCTCTGAAAATTCCGCAGGCATGTGAAATCCATCTGCTGAAGGATTTTTTGAAGGGATCATCATGACAGTCTCTCCTTAAAATCAGAATATCCGAAATGCTTAATAACCTCACAATCGCCGTTTTCATGCATAAGAGCGATGTCAGGTAGAGGCATTCCGTTAAAGGTGTTATTTTTGACCATTGAGTAAATGGCCATATCCTCAAAAATAAGAGTATCGCCGATTTCAGGCATTTTATCAAAACTGAAATCACCAATTATGTCACCGGCAAGACAGGTCCTAGAACCTAGTCTTACGGTATATTTCTTTTCTCCTGGAAGGCCAGAGTCTCTAAGAGGGGGTCTATATGGCATTTCAAGAACGTCAGGCATGTGACAGGCAGCAGAGGTGTCTAGAATAAGCACAGGAATGTCATTATCAACGATGTCCATTACCTTTGTGTAAAGGTACCCTGCGTTTAAAGCAATGGCCTCACCTGGCTCTACATAAACCTCGACGTCGTAGGTCTCTCTTAGATGCTTTATGGTTTCCTCTAAAAGAGAAATATTGTAATCAGGCTTTGTGATGTGGTGTCCTCCGCCAAGATTTACCCACTTAGCTTCATGCAGGTAATTGCCGAAGTTTTCTTCAACAGCCTTAACTGTTGCGGCAAGAGGCTCTGAGCCCTGCTCGCATAGAGTGTGGAAGTGAATTCCCTGAACTCCCTTTGGAAGGTGATCCGGGAGATTGCATATTCTTATTCCGAGTCTTGAACCAGGAGAGCATGGATCGTAAATCTCATGACCTTCCTGGGTGGAAAATTCTGGGTTTATTCTAATTCCGACACTCACACCTGAATTCTCCCAGATGCTTCTATGAAGCTCAAGCTGTCTTAGGGAATTAAAAATTATGTGATCACATATTTGGGTGAGCTCATGCATTTCCTCTGCTGTATAGGCAGGGCAGAATACATGGTTCTCAGCATGCATTTCCTCGTGAGCAAGCCTTGCTTCATAAAGACCACTTGCAGTAGCTCCTGAAATGTACTTTGCAACAAGAGGGTAAACTTTGAACATTGAAAATGCCTTTTGAGCTAATAAGATATGACAGCCAGTGTCTTTTTCGACCTTAGAGAGGATCTTTAAGTTGTCCTCAAGCTTCTTTTCGTCAACAAGATAGACCGGAGTAGCTAATTCATTTGCTTTCATCTATTTTTCCTTTTGAATAGTTGCTGTTACCTGGCCTCACGGATTCGTACGTGGGCAGTAGTGCTTTTGATTTAGTTAAAGGTGTCAAAATACTTTGACACCTTTATGATTTATATTATTAAAACTTAGACGTCTATTCTTTATGATTTACATTATTAAAACTTAGACATCTATTCTTTATGATGTACATTATTAAAACTTAGACGTTTATTCTACAGTTACAGGATTCTCATCAACAACCCATGGAAGGCCGAACTTATTTAGCATATCCATGTATGGATCTGGATCGAATTCATCTGTTGTAAGAGTTCCGCGCTTGTTCCAGATGCCGCTTGCAACAAGAGCAGTTCCGATCATTGCAGGAACACCTGTTGTGTAGCTGATAGCCTGGCTTCCAAGCTCCTTATAACATTCCTGATGATCACATACGTTGTAAATGAAGATTGTCTTTTCCTTGCCGTCCTTTATACCTGTGAAGATACATCCGATGTTTGTCTTTCCGACAGTTCTAGGTCCAAGTGAAGCAGGATCTGGAAGAAGAGCCTTAAGGAACTGGATAGGAACTATCTTCTGACCATTAAAATCAATAGGAGTTGTGGAGAGCATTCCTACATTTTCAAGACACTTCATATGAGTAAGGTAGCTCTGTCCGAAGGTCATGAAGAAACGGATTCTCTTAACGCCCTTGATATTTCTAGCAAGAGCCTCGATTTCCTCATGATGGAGAAGGTACATATCCTTCTTGCCTACCTGAGGGAAATCATATTCGCGCTTGATTGACATAGCAGGAACCTCTACCCAGTGACCATCCTCCCAGTAGCTGCCTGGAGCGCTTACTTCACGAAGGTTGACCTCAGGATTGAAGTTGGTAGCGAATGGATAACCATGATCGCCGCCGTTGCAGTCAAGAATATCTATTGTATGGATCTCATCGAAATAGTGCTTCTGAGCATATGCTGTAAATACACTTGTTACACCAGGATCGAAGCCGGTTCCAAGAAGGGCAGTAAGACCTGCATCCTTGAACTTCTGGTCGTAATTCCACTGCCATGAATAATCAAAGTATGCTGAGAAACCGAGCTCCTTGCAGCGCTTGTCGTAGATTTTTCTCCACTCTGGATCATCTGTATCCTCTGGCTCGTAATTTGCTGTATCAACATAATGAACACCGCACTCAAGGCAGGCATCCATGATTGCAAGATCCTGATAAGGAAGAGCAACATTAAGAACGAGATCTGGCTTGTATGACTTAATAAGGGCTACCACGTTTTCCTTTTTATCAGCGTCTACAGCTGCTGTAGTAACAACGGTAGAAGTCTTTCCTGCAAGCTTTTCCTTTAGGGCATCGCACTTAGAAACTGTTCTGCTGGCAATGCAGAGCTCTGTAAATACATCGCTGTTCTGACAGCACTTCTGGATTGCAACCTGTGCAACACCGCCACAACCAATAACTAATAATCTGCTCATTTAATTTTCCTCCTCTGTAAGTAAATCTTCAACATAGCGTGGAAGCATGAAAGCTCCGGCATGAAGATGTGTTGTATAATACCATGTTTTAATATTACGTGCCATCCAGCGCTTTTCATCAAAATCCTTAAGCGGATGATATTTTTTAGAAGCAAAGCCGAATAGCCAATAGCCTGCAGGACAGGTAGGAATGTGTGCCTGGAATACTCTATTTATAGGGAAGCTTCTAAATGCCTTCCTGTGCATTGCTCTACAGCTCTCCTCATCCTCATCAAAGAATGGGCTGCCATGCTGGTAAACCATTATGCCATCCTCGTGAAGGGCTCTGTAGCAGTTTCCATAAAATTCCTTTGTGAACATTCCGGCTGTATGACCTAAAGGATCAGTACAGTCATTTATAATCAAATCATAATAATCTGTTTTAGATCTAAGGAAGCGAAGACCGTTGGCGTTAAAGATCTTGACTCTAGGATCATCAAGACCGCAGGAATTGTTAGGAAAGCACTTCTTGCAGACATCAATGAACATCTGGTCTTCTTCAACAACATCGATTTCTTCGATTTCTTTATAGTGAGAAAGCTCTCTTGCAACACCGCCGTCACCGCCGCCGATAACAAGCACCCTCTTTACATTTGGATGAACAGCCATAGGAACATGTACGATCATTTCATCATAAACGAACTCATCTGCTTCTGAAAAGATAACGCTGCCGTTAGAACAAAGGAACTTTCCGAATTCAGGAGATTTAAATACATCTATTCTCTGATAATCACTTGTTCCTGAAAAAAGCTGTTCCTCAACTCTGATAGACATTTTTACATTATCAGTATGCAGCTCTTCAAACCAAAATTCCATATTAATAGCTTCCTTCCTTAAGTACATTTAAATAAGAAATGTCAGAACTTTCAGGCCCCTGCATTGAGCAGCCCTTTTCCTGAGCATATTTAATATAATCTATGATTTCCTTTGTTATTACCTCACCAGGAGCAAGGATAGGAATTCCAGGAGGATAGCACATAACAGATTCAGCACAGATTCTGCCGGCACATTCCATTATAGGAACAGCTTCCTTTTGCGCATAAAATGCCTTTTGCGGGGTAGTAGCAACTGTAGGAGAAATATAATCTCCGGTAAACAAAGGCTTTTCAGATTTTGAATAAAGTCTTCTTATATCAGCAAGAGCACCAACCAAGCGCTCAATGTCCTGAATGGAATCTCCGATAGAAATATAGGCGAGAATGTTACTGATATCACCAAATTCCATCTGAATGTCATATTCATCGCGGAGAAGATCGTAGACCTCGATTCCTGTAAGGCCGATTCTATTAGTTACAACGGCAAGCTTAGTAACGTCAAAGTCATAAACGGTATTTCCATTTATGAGCTCTTTGCCGTAGGCATAATAGCCGCCGATTTCATTTATTTCATCTCTTGCATACTGAGCCATCTCAGCAACCTTTTCGAAGGACTGCTTTCCTCTTAAAGCAATGTTTCTGCGGGAAAGGTCGAGGCTTGCCATAAGCAGATAGGAAGCACTGGTTGTCTGAGTAAGGTTTATTATCTGTGAAACATAGCCTGGATTCATGTTCGGTCCTAAAAGAAGGAAGGAACTCTGAGTAAGGCTTCCGCCGGATTTATGCATGGAAATTGAGGCCATATCTGCACCTGCCTCCATTGCAGAAACCGGAAGAGTATCGCTGAAGGAGAAGTGAGTGCCATGGGCTTCATCAACTAAAGCAAGCATGTTATGGTCATGAGCCATCTTAACTATGCTCTTTAAATCAGAGCAGATTCCATAGTAAGAAGGATTATTTACAAGCACGGCCTTTGCATCAGGATTTGCATCCATTGCAGCCTTTAAATCGGCAAGCTCCATTCCGAGAGGAATTCCGATTTCCTTATCAACCTTTGGATCTATATAAACCGGTGTAGCTCCGCAAAGAACAAGAGCATTAATTGCGCTTTTATGTACATTTCTTGGAAGAATGATTTTATCTCCGGCCTTGCAGGCAGTGAGAACCATTGCCTGAACAGCGGAGGTGGTGCCTCCTACCATAAGGAAGGAATTAGCTGCACCAAATGCATCTGCTGCAAGCTCCTGAGCTTCCTTGATGATGGAAACAGGATGGCAGAGATTATCTAGCGGTTTCATGGAATTTACATCAATTCCTACGCAGCGCTGTCCTAAAAACTCAACAAGCTCAGGATTTCCACGTCCGCGCTTATGACCTGGCACATCAAATGGTACCACGTGCAGTTTTCTGAACTTTTCTAAGGCTTCATAAATAGGTGCACGCTTTTGTCTATTCATATCCATAAAAATCAGACCTCCAAAAACAAAAAACAGACTGTTCCGCTATTGCAGCACAGTCTGTGAAAATTCATAACATAAGGATAATACATAATGATACCTGATGCTTACCATGCATATACTATGCTCTATTGAACGTTTCACAAGTTGTGTGGTGCATTATAGTAAACGGATTAAAGTATTGCGTTTTTAAAAACGTTAACTATACATAAAGGTTATAAGTAACCAACTTATAAAATTTGAGCTTTTAACTCGATCAATATGTGGAATAATTGTTTCCACTTCGGCACTGGCCAGCCCTGTCCGATGAGCTTTTCGCAGAAGGTTTTTTCGCTTGACGATTCAAACCCTCTGAATAGGCCTTGTATATAGCAAGATAAACCTTAAAAAATCATCTTGTATAATCCCTAACATTTTAACAAAGGAAAAAAGAATTGTCAAGAAATAGTTTGATTTAAAGGCATAAAATCGTTTGTACATTGTTACATTTTGGAAATGATATTAGTAAAAATTAATTGTAAGGATGTATTTATGGTGGTATAATTGAGAGCAGAAGATTAAAAATATTGAGAAGAATGCATTTATGGTAGTATAATTGAAAGCAGAAGATTAAAAATTTTGAGAAGAATGCATTTATGGTAGTATAATTGAGAGCGGAAGATTAAAAATTTTGAGAAGGATGATAGAAAAGAATGAAAAATGAGATACAAAACAGTACTCTTTGTTACCTAATAAGGGATGGAAAGTACCTTATGCTCCACAGAAATAAAGAGAAAGAGGATATAAATGAAGGTAAGTGGATTGGTGTAGGAGGACATAATGAGCCGGGAGAGAGTCCGGAAGAATGCATTAAAAGAGAGGTGAAAGAGGAAACCGGTCTGGAGCTTAAAGAAATGGATTTTAGAGGCTTTATCACCTTTACCTATGGAGAAGGGGTTACGGAATACATTTCTCTATTTACTTCCTGTGATTTTTCGGGAGAAGAAACTGAGTGCAGTGAAGGCGAACTTAAATGGATAGATATCGATAAGGTAATGGACTTAGAGCTATGGGAGGGCGATAGGATATTTTTAAAACTCCTTCAGGAAAGAAAGGCCTTTTTCTCTCTAAAACTAGAGTATGATCTAGAAGATAATTTAAAGAGGGCTGTTCTTAATGGGAAGGAGCTGAATAATAGTGAGTTTGAATTGAGAAATCAGTTTAAATACATAATTTGAAATTTAAATTTAAAAATTTGCTTAAATGAGAAAAAAAGTTATGGAATAATGGAATGGAATGTGGTACAATTGATGCATTAACGTTTAAAAAATGGTAAGGAGGAGACGAAATGTACAACTTCAGAAAAGTGAATGATGATTTGTATTGGCTCGGCGCTTCAGACAGAAGACTCGAGCTTTTTGAAAATATATATCCTCTTCCAGCAGGCATGTCATATAATAATTACGTGCTTATGGATGAGAAGACCTGTCTTTTAGATGGTATCGATGATGCAGTTACGAGACAGTTTTTTGAAAATCTTGAGCATGTGCTAAATGGAAGAAACCTCGATTATATGGTGGTTCATCATATGGAACCAGACCATTGCTCAGCTATTCCGGAGCTTGTGGCAAAGTATCCGGAAATGAAGATAGTAGCTTCAATGCAGGCATTTAAGATGATGCAGCAGTTTTACGGACTAGAGACCCAGGCAAGGGCAATAGTTGTAAAAGAAGGCTCGGTCTTAAATCTTGGAAAGCATGAATTGAAGTTCATAGCAGCCCCTATGGTGCATTGGCCGGAAGTTATGATGAGCATCGATACAGCTACAGGAACCTTATTTTCAGCCGATGCTTTTGGAGCTTTTGGAGCAATGAGCGGAAATATATTTGCAGATGAAGTAGACTGGGAAAGAGACTGGTCTGATGAAGCAAGACGCTATTATGTAAATATAGTAGGAAAGTATGGACCTCAGGTAAGTGCAGTTTTAAAGAAGGCGGCAGCACTTGACATTAAGATGATCTGTCCTCTTCATGGACATATCTGGAGAGAGAATTTTAATATGATTCTTGACCGCTATGCTAAGTGGGCATCATATACTCCTGAAAAGAAGTCTGTAGCAATATTCTATGGCTCGGTATATGGAAATACTGCAAATGCAGCAGACATTCTTGCGGTAAAGCTTGTAGAGCTTGGAGTAAGAGGTGTAAGAGTATTTGATTCATCAAAGACAGATACCTCAGAGCTTGTATCAAGGGCCTTTGAGTATGAAGCTCTCGTATTTGCTTCGGCTACCTATAATGCAGAAATTTTTGATAAGATGAGCTACCTGTTTGATGATCTGAAAAATCATAATCTTCAGAACCGCATAGTAGGACTTATGGAAAATGGAAGCTGGGCTCCGATGGCAGCAAATCTAATGAAAAAGCGCCTTGAGACAATGAAGAACATGACTGTAGTTGAGCCGGTTGTTACAATAAAGTCTGGCGTTACAGAGGAAAATGTAGAGTCTATTACTCAGCTTGCAAAAGCGCTTGCAGAGGCAGTGAAGTAAAAAGTGATGCAAAATGGCAAAGAAAAAATGTGATAAAAAAGGAGAATGAATATGGCAGAAATTTTTAATATGGATGACTATAATAATAACGAGCTTAGCAGCGAGGATTTCGAAGATGAAATGGATGATAATTTTATTACAATGCAGGACCAGAACGGTAATGATGTTGTAATGGAGCTTCTCGATGTTATCGAGTATGAGGATGAGGAATATGCAGTATTATTCCCGGACGATCATGAAGTAGATGACAATGTAATTATCCTAAAGCTCATCAAGAACCCAAATAGGGGCGAAGAAGATGATTATGAATATTCAGGAATAGATGATGAAGAGCTTATGGAAAAAATCTTCGAAATCTTCAAGGAAAGAAATAAGGATGATTATAATTTCACAGATGGTGAATAAGTAAAAACTTTGACCAAAAGGCTGAAAAAGGCAAAAGCCAGCCTTAGGGAAGAAAAGTAAGGAATGGTGGAAATGGAAGAGCAAAAGAGAACGAAGCTTGGACAGATAGCCGGAACTATCGGACTTTGTTGCAACCTCCTTCTTGCGGTATTAAAGCTTATAGTAGGTATTGCATCAGGAATGATTTCCATTATAGCGGATTCTGTAAATAATTTTTCAGACAGTGTATCAAGCATAGTGACACTTATAGGTTTTAGGATAGCATCAAAACCAGCGGATGAGGACCACCCATTTGGGCATGCCAGATATGAGTACATATCAGGACTTGTAGTAGCGTTTTTAGTAATGATAGCGGGTGTTGAGCTTTTAAAGGAAAGTATTGAAAAGATAATTCATCCGCAGGATTTAAGATTCGCAGTTCCTATGTACGTGGTATTAGTATTATCAATAGTTATAAAGCTTACAATGATGATAGTATATACCATTGTAGGAAAGAAGATAAAGTCTAGCGTGCTCTCAGCAGCAAGGCAGGATAGCAGAAATGATGTGCTTGCTACTTCAGCGGTACTTATTTCAGCGGTAATATCAAATGTAAAAAATATAAATCTCGATGGTATCACGGGTGCACTTGTAGCAGCAATAGTGCTTATAAGTGGAATCGGACTTGTAAAGGAAACGGTAGATCCGCTCATTGGACTTTGCCCGGACCCAGAGCTTGCGGAAGAATTTGAAAAGAGCATACTCTCATATGAAGGAATATTAGGAACTCATGATTTGATGATACACGACTACGGCCCGGGACACCGTTTTGCAAGCGTACATGTAGAGGTGCCGGCTGAAAGAGGCATCATAGAGTGCCACGAAATAGTCGATAAAATCGAAAGAGAGCTTAGCGAAAAATATAAAATGCAAGTACTGATCCATTATGATCCTATTTTTACAGAGGGAGATAAGGTGGATCCGGTGTATGCGTATATGAAGAAGCAGGCAAGGGATATTAATGAGAATATCTCAATCCATGATATGAGAATAGTACCAGGAGAAGAGAAAGTAAATGTTATTTTTGACTGCGTCATTCCAAAGAATATAGGAAAAAAGGATGCAGAGGTCATTTCAGAACTTGAAAAAAGACTTAAAAAGGAATATGAAAATTACGAGCTTACAGTGACAGTAGATCACGGCTTTGTACTTATTGATAATAAGTAAAAAAGAAACAGCTTCAGGGAGGGTACCTGGAGCTGTTTTTAATTCATTTTTTTTATAAAAAAGTCCTGGTACTCATAAGGAGGGTCTTATGTAGTAAGAACAAAAAAACAATTATTAATATTCGTTAGATTATTAATATTCGCTAGAAATGATAGAACCGTCCTCACCGCTCATAGTAAGAATGAAATGTCTTAATCGTCCGTTTTTATCAATATAAGAAAAGCCGTTATGTGGTGTATCATAGAACTCTAATCGCACTATAAGTGGATGTTCGGGAGTAAGAGGCTGTGCGGTATAAAGGCACTCATTTTTAGCAAGTCCATTTGCAGGATCTGCATCAGAAAGTGTAATAGCGTCAAAAGAAAAATATTCTAATTCGTCTGAGCAAGAGAGCATTACATATGATGCATACTCGGAGTCATCAACCTCAAAGTATGCAAAACCTTCATTGCTATCTAATAATTCCTGAGAAGGAGTGCTAATTGTAATAGCGCACTCTGCAGGTTCCTCTAAAGGAGATTCAACAGCTTCCGGAGCAGGTGTTTTGGTATAAAGATAGTACTGTGTCAAAGGAGCTAAATCATAGTTGATAAGTTGATTTATGAAATTATTACGGTTGTCCCAAAAATCATCATTAGAAGTGTCTAACAAAGTGGATTCATTAGGATCAAATACACCAGTATTGTTGTGATAGAAAAGTATGTCGGACAATCCGGTAGGATCATCGTGGGTAAAATAATAGTCGTAATCCGAAAGCTCTGTATCACCAGGCGCAAGCTTTGCTGAACCAAAGATTGAGTACATAGCTCCGCTAGAACCTTCGTAATAGTATGTATCTGATGAAATGAAATAATGACGGTTTCTAGCCCAGCCCTCAAAAACAAGAACAGGCTTATTATCAACACAGGTATAAAGAGCATAAATCTGATTAGCGTTATTTACGTCCTCATCGCTCTCTAAACTTCCTATAACAAGCTCATCAATTCCATCGCCATTTAAATCCTCGACGGTGAAGCCTAAAGAATCAAGGGCTTCTTCATTGGTTCTGCCAAGTGTGGATTCTTTAACACCGATATAACCTTCATTTATTGTCAGCTCTTCGCTATGAGGATTATAGTTAGCGACAAAATCGTAGTAGCTCTTAATAAGCTCTGGATAAACGTCTGTCATATAATTAATGTCTAAAGGAGCAGAAGTTGTAGTGGTATCTGTAGTAGCTTCTGCAGTAGCTTCTATAGTATTTTTAACTTCTGTAGTTGATTCTTCAGAGGTATCCTTGCTTGAAGCGGTGGAAGTAGCCACATCTCCTATGGAATCAGCAGCGGTAGTGGTAGTGCTCTGCTCTGCCGTACTAGTAGTAGAAACTTTAGTATCAGAAGGAGCATTATCAGAACTTTTGCAACTTGTAAGTGATGCTGCTGAAAGAACAGTAACAAGGCTTAATGCAAGTAATTTTTTGTTGACCATAGGGAGTACCTCCGTTTAAAATATATTATAAAATAAATGTGATTACACCAAACTTTTCAGTGCAAATCTTGAAAAAAAGGATAGCTTAGGGCTAATTGTAATTTAAATATTATCTGAAAAATCAGATAATGGCTTAAGCTCATAGCTTATTGTATTTTTTTCAAAATCATCACGGAATTTAGAGAACTCTTCATCAGATACAGAAAGCTTCTCAGCATCGGCAGGCTCCATAGATGCTGTGGTACCATGATAAAAATAAACTGCTTCTGTCTTTATTTCATCAGGAGCTGAAAAATAAGTGTCATAATCTGAAAGCTCGCTTTCTCCTGGTAAAAGTTTTGCTGTATAGAATGATGTATACAATGCGCCGCTTGAGCCTTCATTATAGAAAGAATTGTCATTTGTTAAATAGAAACGGTTTCTGTCCCAGCCTTCAAAAACAAGCTTTGGGGCATTATCTACACAGGTATATAGTGCATAGATCTGATTTGAATTATTCACGAATTCATCCTTATCAGAAGTTCCGATGATTAATTCATCAACGCCGTCGCTATTTAAATCAACAACGCTAAAGCCGATGTGTTTAAGAGCTTCATCAGGAGCATAAGCTGAAGTACACATTGCAACAGCGATTTCACCATCACCAATTGTGTAATCTTCAGACGAATAAGTGCTGTTTGCAATCTTATCGTGATAACCCCCTACTATTTCTGCGTATACATCTTTAAGATAATCTACCTTTGATGCATCTGTTTCACTTTTAAGGGAAACGGCATCAGCTGACTTTGAATTTACGTCCTCTTTAGCAGCTTCTTTGCTAGTGCTAGTAGCTGTATTTGAGGAGCTAGTACTGGGTGTGGCATCAGCACTCTTACTAGAGCATCCTGAAAGTGCTGCGACTGAAATAATTGCAGCGGCTCCTAAAGTTAAAATTTTTTTAAACATATAAACTTCCTCCGATTATTATGATACGATAATAAAATTATCCGCAAAAGAAAAAATTTCTAACCATGGTTTTGAATAAAAAATAAATAATAAATTTTTCTCTCTTGAGAAATTTTATGATGCGATTATACAGTGTGTTTTATAAAATATCAAGGGGGTAGGAAGAATTGTAAGGAAATTGTAAGAAATGTCTTAAGAAATGATTTGGCTTGATATATAAGGGAAAATTTAGTATAATTATATTGTTGGGAATAAGGGTTAGGGCTGATTACAAGCCTGTTTTAAATGTATTGAAAGGAAAATAATGATTAAATTAAATAACTATCTCTATTCAGGAGATACAGTAATAAAAATAATGCATAGTTATGCAGATGATTTAAAAAAGACCGCTTATGAAAAGAGCAATATTGTTGATCTTGAGCATTATGACTATCTCAATGGAATTTCTGATTTATTAGAGCATAACGACTTCCTTACCTCTCAGTCAAAGAGAATAATTGAATTTTATAAATTCATGGCTGAAAAGTATCCATATCTGGCATTTACCTTTAAGGGCAGAATCAAGTCTCTAGTGCGGGCAGAGGAAAAGTTCAATAGAAATCTTGTGGTTTTCATAAATGAATATTACGAGGAAAATGGCTGTTTTCCAGAGCCTGCGCAGATGAGGGATTCAGTATCTGACATAAAGGATATCATTGCATATAGGATAGTAATTTCACTTCCTAAGTGCCATGTAAAGGAAGGAGAAGTCAGGGAAGAAAAGGAGCGCGAGTATCTTTATGAAATAGCAGAGGCTCTTCCGAAATTCCTTGAGGAAAGGGACTTTACGGCTCAGAAAACTGAATTTGCAGAAAAAAAGCCGTCCAAGAGATTGAATAAGGACATATTGCCTTACTATAAGGACTATGTGGAATATCCCAGAGAATATGGCTATAAATCGCTGCATATAGCATTTTACGATAATCAGGCGAAGAACTACATGGAGGTTCAGCTGCGTACAAAGGAAATGGATGATTTTGCAGAAATAGGAAGGGCAAATCATGAAAATTACGAGCAGCTTCAAGCTGAATCCGGCTCTGCGCCAGTAATCGAAAAAGGAAAATGTGTCTATTATGATGAAGCCTATGAGAGGCTGAATGCTCTTCAGAACCTTGATTTAGCAAAGGTGGACGTAAATTTGTTCGGGGCTGTAAATAACATGCTTATAAATGATGGCTGCGGTTTCTTTAGGGGAAGGCTCATCCTTCCGTATGAGCATTTATCAAGGTTCCAGAATGATTTAATAGATTGACCTGAGCTGATGGCAATGGCAACGTAACAATATATACCGATACCAATAATAATACTGATATGTATGATGGAGGAGATATGTATAGAAGCAGCAGTTTAAAAGATTCATTAAAAAGTGTAGAATGGCTGTGTTCAGGGGATTCTTTGGGCTCTTACTACTGTGCAAGCGTAAAAAGAAAATCTGAGACAGAGGCAATTATCAGTATCGTAAGTGAGCCGTATGCAGGCGCAGAAAGAGAAGAAGCAGAGTACCTTGTATCTGCAGATGTATTTAATAATATCGGAATAGTAATCGAAAATCACGACATGCTAAACTGGGGCGACCTTGAAGATGAAAAATATTTTGCACTAGATGCAGCAACAGTCAAGCTCTATATAAAAGGAGAAGGATATTATCTTCAGACTGATTCGAATAAAAGGTGGCCGAGCCCTAATGCAGTAAATGAAATTAAAAATATCATAGAGGAAGAAGCCAAAAAAAGGAACTCAGATAAATCTGGTCTATAAGACTGTTGAGAAAAAAGTTATGAAGTTGATTGATTTTAATCGATATAGTATTGATTTATTTTAACTAGGATGCTATAATGGCAAAGGTGAACGCGGTTTGAATCAAAGAAACCAGAGGACTTTGAAGAGTGGTTTAAGTCAAAGAAACCAGAGGACTTTGAAGAGTGGTTTAAGTCAAAGAAACCAGAAGACTTTGAAGAAAAGTTTAAATCAAAAAATAGTGAAATGAAAAGAGGTATATGAGATGAATGAAGCAATTGAGAAGAAGGATCTTCAGAAATTCGAAAAAGCCTTTGCAAAGGACAGAGCTAATATAATAGCAATGAATGCTGTTTCAAGCGAAGGTGTAAATAAGGCAGCGATGAATGTATATAAGGCGAGAAATAATCAGCATGCCTTTAATGTAGAGGTTGAATCAGGAAAGGTTTGCAATCAGAAGCAGTCAGGTCGCTGCTGGATGTTTGCTTCCTACAATGTTATGAGACTTAATGTAATGGAAAAGCTGAATTTAGAGAATATGGAGCTCTCTCAGGCTTATCCATTATTCTATGATAAGCTTGAAAAATCAAATTATTTCCTTGAAAATATTCTTGCAACCCTTGATGAGCCAAGAGAAGGAAGAGTAGTAAGCTATCTTTTGACAGATCCTATAGGAGACGGCGGACAGTGGGATATGTTCCGTTCACTTACATATAAGTACGGCGTTGTTCCGCAGGAAGTAATGCCGGAAACAGCAGTATCATCAGCAACAGCAGAACTTAATAAATATTTAAAGACAAAGCTCAGAGGCTATGCATGTGAGCTCAGAACCGCTTATGAGGGCGGAAAAAAGCTTGAAGAGCTCCGTAAGGATAAAGAGGAGATGTTAAATACAATTTACCGCATGCTTGCAATAGCACTTGGAGAGCCACCAAAGAAGTTTACCTGGGAAACAAGAGATAAGGATAAGAATTTTGTTCAGATAAAGGACATTACTCCTCAGGAATTCTTCAAGAAGTATGTAGAAATGGATCTCGATGACTTTGTAACTGTAATAAATGCACCAACAGCAGATAAGCCATACGGAAAGACTTTTACAGTCCAGTATTTAGGAAGCGTAAGAGGTGAGCAGTATCCTGTAAAGTATTTAAATCTTCCTATGGAGGATCTAAAGGAGCTTACAATCGCTCAGCTTAAGGATAATAAAGCAGTATGGTTCGGAAGTGATGTAGGTCAGTTCTCAGATAGAAGGGGCGGATATCTTACCCTTGATTCACTTGGTGTTGATGAGCTATTTAACACAAGTTTTCCAATGACAAAGGCAGAGCGTCTTGACTATGGTGAGAGCCTTATGACTCATGCAATGGTAATTACAGGTGTAGAGCTTGATGACGACGGAAAGCCTGTACGCTGGAAGGTAGAAAATAGCTGGGGCAAGGATGTCGGCAAGGACGGCTACTATGTAATGAGTGATGAATGGTTCTCAGAATATGCTTACCAGATTCTTCTTAACAAGAAATATTTCTCAAAGAAGCAGAAGAAGCAGTTCGAAAAGGATCCAATCGTGCTTAAGCCATGGGACCCAATGGGCTCACTTGCGATAGAGGATTGAATTATAAAAAAATAGTATTCTGCATAAAAAAGGGGCTGTCGCCCAGATGATCTAATCATCTAAAGCGACAGCCCTTTTTTGCGATTCTAAATTTACATTTTATGGATTTTCATACCCTGAAAATATGGAAATTTAAGGGTTTTTCTGGTGGGAATTTTAACAAACGTTAAGAAATGGACTTTTGTTCAACAAAAAATGATTAAAATGTAGAGAAAATGGCAAATTTAGAACTTGTTTAATTGTTGATTTTAAGGTATAATAAAAGATGGGGAAAGGGAATGTAAAACCTTTGTTTTATAATGTTTTAATACGGCGGAAATTGAATAATCTTAGAAGAATGTTGAATAATCTTAGAAGAATGTTGAGAAATCTACGAAATTTTCACAGAGAATAAACAACAGCTTAAATAGTACGACGCTTTGTGCCTGTGAAACAAATAAATTATAACTTATTTAATAACAAAAATTAAAAAATAGAAAAACTATTGATTTTTATAGTATCAATAGAATAAAATACATTTATAAAATAAAAGGAAATGAAAAGTGATATTTGGGATTTATAGGTAATTACTGAACGCGCTTTAGGGAAATCAAGGGATGTAAGAATAAATGTGTGTAACGCTATATCTATGTATTAGATAAGAACGGGGGATTGCGAATGTTTTCAAAAGCGAGGAAAAGGAAGGTATTTTGGCTAGTTCTCTTAACGGTCGTTATTTTTTTACTGTATTTTTCGACGATTATGATAGGTCGAAAATACTATGGTAGTTTTATTGAGATTTACGGTCTTAAATTTTTGCCAACTACTATAAATGGTTCATTACAGGCACTTATATTCATATTGTGCGTAGTGCTGGTATTTATAGATTCCTTTTGGGGAACGGGAATAGCACTTGCATTTTCAATTCTATCGATTTCAAGTGTACTGAGAACGGTCGTTAAAGATTTGAATTTGCTAAATATTCCAGGTGTATTTAACGGAGTATTCAATGTTTTGGCAATAGCCTACATTGGCTGGCAGGTTAGAGTCAGAAATAAAAGAAGAGTTACCGATCCTGTAACCGGTCTTAGAAATAGAGTTGGTTTTACAGAGATGCTTGGCGATTATGAAGTCCAAAAGAGAAAGTGCTATCTTCTCTATATCCATCTCGATGGTTTTTCAGATGTAAATACCAGACTTGGAAGAAATTATGGTGATGAAATCCTAAGAATGGTAGCTGGAAGAATTGAAGAGACCATCCAGGGAAAGGGACATGCTTTTAGTATCGGCGGTGCAGAGTATGCCGTTCTTTTAAATGAGGAAGTTGAATTTGGTCAGCTGGCCGATGATCTTGTAAAGAAGATCAGTGAAAAGCTTGTTTTAAAAGGTGAAAATGACGTTCAGGTCGATGTTTATGTTACTCCGAAAATCGGTGTAGCAAGCAACATAGATGAGAAAATTACTTCAGAAGAGCTGATGAACAATGCAGACGTTACCATGAGCTTTGCAAATAAGAGCGATACAACTTCAGTAGTTGTATATAATGATGACGTAAAAGCAAAGGTGAAGAGGAAGAGCAAGCTTGCGAGTTTGGTAAAGGAAGCTCTTGATAATGACTATTTCTATCACGTATATCAGCCGCAGTACAAGCTCGATGGCAGAAAGCTAAGAGGTTTTGAATCGCTTCTTAGAATGAAGCTTCCAAGTGGTGAAATAGTAAGCCCGGCAGAGTTTATTCCGGTTGCAGAAAATTCGAGTCTCATTTTAGAAATAGATTCCTATGTTTTAAGAAGCTCGATGAAGCAGTTCAGGGATATATGCCGTAAATCAGAGGATCTTACCCTATCTGTAAATGTATCAGCAAAGGGTTTTGAAAGACCAGGCTTCCCTAAAAAGCTGCTTGCTTTGATAGAGGAATTAGATTTCCCTAAAAAGTGTCTCGAAATTGAAATTACTGAGTATTCTCTTGCCGATTCAATCTATCAGACAATAGAGAATATCCAGAAGCTTAGAGCAGAGGGCATTCAGATAGCACTTGATGATTTTGGAAAGGGTTATACCTCTCTAGCACAGGTTCTCCGTCTTCCGATTACACTTTTAAAGGTCGATAAGAGCCTTATAGACAATGTTGAAAGCTCAGACGCTAATAAGGACTTTGTAAAGACCGTAATTTACTTAGGTCACGTAATGGAGTGCGAGGTAATAGCAGAAGGTGTTGAGAAGGAAGGACAGCTCAAATGCCTTAAGGAGTATAATTGCGATCTTGTACAGGGCTTTGTATGGAGCCATCCGCTTCCATATGAAGAAGCAATTTCACTTGCAGAGAAATCACTTTAATGATAAAATAAAATTATTATACAAAAGTATATCTTTATGATGAAGATATACTTTTGTTTTTTTAGGAAAACTATTAGCATGATTTTTAGGAAAGCTAATAGCATGATTATTAGGAAAACTATTAGCATGATTTTTAGGAAAACTATTAGCGTGATTTTTAGGAACGCTATTAGCATGATTTTTAGGAAAACTATTAGCGTGATTTTTAGGAAAACTATTAGCATGATTTTTAGGAAAACTATTAGCATGATTTTTAGGAAAGCTATTAGCATGATTTTTAGGAAAACTATTAGCGTGATTTTTTAGGAACGCAATTAGCATAATTTTTATGAGAATAACCAGGAGAGAGAAAAATGAAATTAGTAACAGTAGTAACAGAGGAATCAAAGGAAGAAGTAGGAGTATTAAAGGAGGAAGGCTCGGTACTTCTGCTTAAAAATGCAGGCTTTAATTATAAGGACATGAATGATCTTATAATAAATGCCGATGCTAAGGAGCTAGATAAGATAAGGAACGCAGAAGGAGAGGTTCTTAAGGAGGGTTCCTATAAGATAATATCCCCGATACCTCGTCCGCTTCAGGATGTGCTATGTTTAGGACTTAATTACAAGGCACATGCGGCAGAGGCCTTTAACTATTCAGATGCCTTTGAGGTAAAAAGAGAGGAGCCTATCTTTTTTTCAAAAAGAGTCAGCTATAGTCAGGGAACTGATTCGGTAATACCGGCCCATGTAGATATTACAAAGAAGCTTGATTTTGAAAATGAGCTTGGCGTGATTATAGGAAAAAATGCCCTCAACGTATCAGAGGAGGATGCTGAAAAATATGTGTTCGGCTATACCATAATAAATGATGTCTCAGCAAGAGATCTACAGACAAATCATAAGCAGTGGTATTTTGGAAAGAGCCTTGATGGTTTTACTCCAATGGG